>Ga0080005_127853_pt1 | contig 13399 bp, 12 predicted proteins | sample JossMetagenome_2_FD_69208 | JGI IMG/M metagenome (GOLD analysis project Ga0080005, IMG submission 69208) | Hot spring sediment microbial communities from Joseph's Coat, Yellowstone National Park, USA - JC3_ASED (SPADES assembly) (version 2) | ecosystem: Environmental > Aquatic > Thermal springs >... | reverse complement strand
AATACTTACTATACCCCAAGTTTACTTGGGGTATCCAAAGCTTATAAATCTCTTATTTGTAATCAACTAATCTCAAGTTTACAACTGAAAGCCTCGCCTTTAGGGCGGGGATGAATAGAAAGATTTATATGTTTTTATATTCTGATCTTTTTTTGGAGAAGCTCTATGACGACTGGTGATGAGGGGTTTCTAACCCTTTCTATTGGTGTTAGGGTTAGTCCTGAGCCTGTCGTCATAGAGCTTCTCTATAGATATAGAGATGCATTAAACTATGCTATTAGTATAATATTAGATAATAATCTCAGATCATTAAAACAGATTCATGATTTTCTATATAAAGATCTTGTTGAGATATTTAATCTTCCATCTAGAATAGCTCTCGACTGCTACAGAGATGCTCTTACAAATGCTAATGCCTGGAGGAATAATCCTAAGAGAGGAAAAAGACCTGTGGTAAAAAGATTATCAATGCTTCTACATCCAGAGCTCAGTTATAGAATAAAAGATGGCTACGTAGAGATCATTGGCGGAATAAGACTTAGAATAATCGGCTGGGACAGAAGATATGATGATTATGAGAATAGAGAGGCTAGACTAGTATATAAAAGAAATAAATTGTTTCTATGGATATCTAAAAAGATACCTAAACCAAAGAAATATACTCCTATAGATGTCATCGGTGTAGATATTAATGAACAGAAGATTGTCTATGGAGACGAGATCATCAATATTGAGAAAGATACAGCTATAAATAGAGCATATAGATACATCAGGCTTGCCGAAGATCTTCAGAAAAAATACTCCTCATCAAGATATCTTGCCTGGAGAAGGAGGAGAGGTATATTGAGAAGAATAAGATCTTATCATAAGAAAGCTAGAAACATATTAAATGATTGGACTAGAAAGGTTTATCTTGAGGAGAAGTTTGAAGAGTGAAGATCTTCATAGATGTTCCGCTCCTCATATATCTCAACACGGTGACAGATCCCAAAACCAGAATCCTATATGAGAACTTCTACATAGATATCTTGACTAAATATAAACTCTATACCGATGTACTTGTACTCGACGAGCTAATCTATATCTCTAAAAAGAAATATGGTATCCCACAGAGAATAACAATAGAATTTATAGAATCAAACGTGCTTCCATATATATAATAAGCTTAGGCGAAGAAGAATATAGACAAGCTATAAAATTTTTGCAAGACTATAATCTTAAACCATCAGACACCCTTCACCTAGGAGCAATGATTAACAACGGTACAAACATAATAGTTAGTGAGGATAGCGAATTTGATAAAATACCTATTGTTAAAAGCTATGAATATAACATATCTCCGCCTCCAGAGATAATCAAAGATCCTGTGCTCAGCATCGTCATCAAATTCACTGAGATCAGCCAACTTCAGATCTATCAAACAATTATTAAATCTAACCACGCAAGCAGGTATTATACCAATATGAAACCAATATGGATCATGATCAGACAGATCGGATCTTTAGGAAAATCCCGAGGATCATTGATTTATAAACAAGGATCAACAGAAACAAAGATTTTGATACGACAGCCGGGATTCAAACCCAAGATCTCCGGCGTAGGCTTGACTCTAATGAGAATCAGTTCATGATCGATACATGAAAGTGTAAACTTTAACTCATATATGAACTTGTTTATAGCCTCCTTTACTTTAATCATGAACCCCCTAGCAGTAATATAGCTTTTATGAGGCACTGATTTTTACAGCAGTCTGCTATGATTTGTTTATAAAAGTAAAAGTTTTATTTGCATTAAAACAATACAGTTATACATTAGGTATGTATTAAATGAAAGCCTATAGTGATGAAATTGTTGTAAGACTTAAAGACTGTTGTTTTCAGATCAGATATAGGCGTAAATGGTATCCTCTGAGTCTAGTACCTAAATGTTTTTTCCCGGAAGAGGAGCTTTGCATATGTTCATATCCTAAATGTAAATTCTATGAGCTTCATACTATTCGCAAGATCGATCGTTTTGATACTTTAGAGGAGCAAATATATTATGAAAAAGTTATAGCACCAGGGATCTTTTATCAAAAACCTTATAGAAGAATAGGATTTGACATAAATGAGCTTTATAATAATTGTACAAGTCTAAATAATATTATAAACTTTATTAAACAAAGAAAACCTCCTATAAATCTATTAACGGCCTTAATATATTGTTTGAAGACAACTTCAAATAATTGGATCTATGATATTATTAGCGAAGCTATGATGATAGCTGTAAAAGATTCTACAAGTGATGACATCCTTAGCAACAGCTTAATAACTTTTGTGCCTCGACATAAAGATGACATGAAAATAGATAGATTCGATAAAAATATTAAGTTTAATCAGGCAGAACTTCTAGCTAAAAGTTTAGCCAGTAAGCTGGGTCTTGATATAGTTGATATAATTGAAAAAATTATGCCAACTAAAAAATCTCCTAAGAATAGAGAGAGAAGATATTTAAGAGCTAAAGAAGTATATAAAATTAGATCAAATAACTTAGATCTTAAAGATGTGAATATCATACTTGTAGATGATGTTAGAACCACCGGCGCAACTTCTACATATATCTCTAAGCTACTTTACGAGGCAGGGGTATCTAGAATTTATATCACAGTTGCTGGTAGAAGTGTTCTCGACGAGGATTATGGTGAATTTTTTAAGATCGAGCAAGAAAAATGTGGCAAGATCTAGCTAACAATTAAACAGAACACTTTTTGAAATATTCTTTAAATATTCCTTCAGATCTTCTATGTTTTCAAGAATTATAGTCTGTTCATATCTACTATATTTTTCAAATGCCCTGTAATATTCGCTCTTTGGATCTGGATGTCTATATATTGCGAGAGGTTTTTTCTGTTTAATTGTCCATGTTATCTGATGCATCGAGCCTCCCTCAGGTCTTGCTTCTATAACTATCACTAGCTCAGCTATGCCTGCGATTATTCTGTTTCTTAGATAATATAATGTTTCAACAGATCTTACAGAAGGTTTTTCATAATGTTCTGATATTATAACAATTCTTTCTTTAAAACGTCTTAAGATCTCTTCAGATTCTCTCGGTAAAATTAAAGGTTTAAGCCAAGGTCTCACAGCAACAACTAGACCGCCAGATTCTAAAGCACCAATCATAGAGCTCACATCAATACATTCAGCAAAGCCTGTTACTAATGTGAAGCCCGTAGATGTTATGATTTTTCCAGTCTCTCTAGCAATCTCTCTACCCCACTCAGAGCATTTTCTTGTACCAACAACTGCAATATATTTCCTCTGGAGTCTTACAGGAGGCTTAACATAGAGACCTAGAGGTCTATATACACGACCTTTTAACACATAATTTTTAAGAGTTTCAGGATAATCAGGAGAATTAAATGATATAAAAGCTATGTCCTCATCGTTTAACTTACTTAATATTTTAATCGCACGATCCAGTTCATAGCTGAAATATGTTTTGAGAAGCTCCATAGTCTTATCATACAGAGAAGGATCCTTAGACATATGATCTAGCAGCTCATCTACATTATTTACTTTTAGTATTTCTTTAAGTCTATTCCAACGTGAGGGTGAGATCACAAGGTTTGAAAGAGCTATGAAAATGATGTCTGACATGAGTAACCACCTCCTGTTAATAGACAAACTTTTAAAATGTTTCCCGAAAAATCTACTATCACTTTTTAACCTCCTGTTAATAATAATGCTATAACAATTAATATGACTAAAAATCTCATGGACATATAGATTAGATCTATGATTTTGACATGAAAGTCTTCTTATTAACATAAACATTCTCCTTATTACTCACATGTTCTTAGTCTTTCATAATTTTATAGGTTTACATCTCCATTTGACGCTATTGATCTAGATATAAGTCTGAATGATTCATATAAATGTTCTACTAGTTTTTAAGTGATTCCTCCAGATCTTTTGGAAGTTCTTGTCCGTAGATTTTATAAGCTTCTTTAAGCTGATCTATGACATTTTCGATTCCTTTCTCTTTTAGATTTTTAAGCTGATTCATATATTCATACATTTTATTTTCAATATCTCTCCAAAACATCTCTTGAAAATTTTGATTCTTCAAATAAATCATTGGGAAAATGCTCCAATCAACTTTTGTTGAAACTTTTATACCAACAAGATCAGCTGCATAACTTGTTGCTAACCATCCTTTAAATAATATATATGATGTCTCAGAAGTTTTTTCATATTTAGATGATGTGAAGAGATAAGTTAAATGAAACATATATGGGATAAGTCTGAAAAATATTTCTTCTGAAACTTGCCAGCTAACTATATAAGAAGATATGTTTTTATAGAAATTTAATTTCCATTCCTCAGGATAAAGTAGTGTTAAAACAAAATTCATGATCATGCCTAGAGGTGTCGGCTTATAAATATATCTTTCAACAGTAATTTTTCTGCCTCTCCGATCTTTTGTTATAACATATTTAAGTTCACTTATTGCATATCCACATCTAATAAGAATATCTAATATCTCTTCAAGCAGTCTCTTATTATTTATAACTCTATCTTCTAAAAAACGATTATAATATGAAGAATCTTCTCTACCTTCACTCCATCTCTTAACAATCTCTCTAAAAACTTTTCTATAACTCTCAACATAAACAACTTTAATACAAGGAGCAAGAAATTTCTTAAGATCTTTGATAACTGACATATCTTCCTCCTTGACTTCTCTAAAGTCTTTATCTGAAGATCTATTGATCACTTTCCCTCATCCCTCTAAGGGAAGTATCGCATCAGCTTTAAAATGCTTATCTATTCACTAGATGGTGCAAACACATATGGGCTCTAAGATGTATCATCTCTTGATCACATCAGCCGGCGTCATCGACGTTGGTGAAAGAAGGATAGTCAGAACAGCACGCGATTATGGATCAGGAAAGCCTCGGTTTGTAATAAATCTTCCTACGACCCGAAATGAAATTTGGATCTATTTATGGGAAAATAAAATACCTGTAAAGGTCTTCATAGAGCTCCCAGAGGATCTATCCAAATATGAGAGACAGAAAAGATCTGTGGAGATAGAAGAGGGTTAACACGTGGTGTTAAAGAGAACGATTAAGATCTCTGACGACGTCCTCGAAAAGATCGAGATGCTCAGAGAGAAGTGGGGATTAGGATCCCCTAATCAAGTCTTAAGAAGACTTCTCTCAGATCTTGAGCAATCTCATCTCGGCGAGAAAGATCATAAGCGTCAATGTAGCTCTATTGATGTTTTAAAAGAAGTGTTGAACGCCTGCACAGCTAAAAAGATCGGAGGAGCATACATCCTTGACTGTCACGGGAAAAAGGCCTTCATAGGCGAGAAAGCTCTAATTGATCTTGTAAAAAGATTCGGGCTGAACATATTGGTGGAATAATGTCTAAAGATGAAGCGAAGAATCACAAAAGATCCTCTAACAACACTACTACTGTACCCGTGAGTAGCTTTGATATATCTGAGTCTGAAAAAACATTGAACCAGAATTGGACAACCTCGGCTCTCGAAGGTGTCAGGGGTTCTTCTAGCGGTTTTGTGGATGGGCCTGTTGTGTGCGCTGGAAATCTCTATATCCACAATATTGAGCTCGGTTTTGATTTCGGAGTGTTGTTTGGCGAGGTTGGGAGGGTTTTACAAGGCGCTGAGTGTTTTCTCGCTGAGGCCTCTAAGCAACGTGTCTGTAAGTTAGGTCTGCAGATGGGTAGAAGGCTTGTCATTGTGTTTAATCCGAGGAATGGTGGGCAGGTGCATCTTAATGCGTCTGAGAATCCTCTGTGTATTGAGGAGTTTTTCGCTTTTGCCAACTGGTATCTGCCTGGGCTGTTCACTCTATTGACTGGCAGAGTTGTGAGGCCTGAGGAGTTTTATGTGTTGAAGGCTCCGGAGTTTAACATAGATCTTCCTGGAGTGTTTGTGGAGGGGTTTAAATCTCTTAAGTTATCTGACTATCTAACTAACTTGAGGATCTATGTTAAGAAGCTAAACGGCGAAATGTATACGCGTGTCGAGGTGTGGAACAATGAGTTTGCAGGAGTCAGGCTGGATCATTTGGTTAAAGCAGTAAAAACTTTGCTTTACACAGAGGAGGAAGCGAAGTTTAGAGCGGACATTTTCGGAATGTTGGAGGAGCTGAATAAGAACGTCGGTCAATTAGAGAAAGCTGTTAAGAATAGATGCAACGCAAGACCTCAGAGGATCAAGAGAGATTTTGAAAAGCTTCCTAAAGAGTTGCAGAACTTCCTCAGGCTCTTGAGAAGACCTGAGCATGCACTCATAAGGATCAGAGCTGACGCTATAGAGTTTGGAGATGCCTACTGGAGAGGGATGCAGAAGTACAACTTTAACGTCGGGATATGGCTTGAGGAGGAATTGATCAGCTGGCCTGAAGAGTTGCAACCTATAATCAGGTGCATCATCACAGCACTATATCACTACAACAAGGCTTATAATAATGAGGGCGTGCCATGGAAAATATGGCGCAGAGAGTTTGTCGAATGTCTTTCAGAGGTTAATATATCGTTAGAAGAAGCTTTAGAAAAGATCAGAGGATATCTTGATAAGAAAGCTCGTAGATAGAATATATTAATGTATTTATGATGCTATCTTCAAGATCATAATATTTTTCTACTCCATATATTTATCAGCTGAGAAGTATACCTCAGGATTATTATAAGCATATTATATATGTATTCTGCATCTTCTCTTAGAGGAGCAACGATCAATTTACCTGTGTCTTCATGAATAAATTTATGAATATGTTGTAGATTAGATCGTAAGACAGCTTCTATACCTTTAACCACATTTTCATAGATATTCTTAAGATTCTCAGGAATATTATTTATCACATATTCTTTTAATTCTCTTCTAAGAAATCTCTCCCCATCTTTTTTCTCTGTTAGATAGTTCATTAATATATTTCTTATAATATTCAACGTCATCAGATAATTACCTTTAATAAGAGCTTCTTCAGCATTCTTCAGCTCTGAAACAGATTTACTGATTATATCAATCGGTGCCTCAGGAATTATTGGAATAGGGATCTCGAATCTTACGTATTCAGCATATTTAAGTCTTCTCATAAGATCATCTATTTCATCAGTATAAAACACTATGGCAGTTTTTATCTCTCCATCAGACAATATTCTTACCACATGTTCAAATATAGGTGATATAGCATAGAAACCTGGTTTCGCTATGTCAAGTTGATATGTAATACTGAAAGCCACAAATTTACCTTTTCTTCTTATCTCATTAATAGAGTCTAGCAATTTTGTAGTTACAGGGATCTCAAATTCTAATTCAAGATCTTTATTAGACATTCTAAAACCGCTATAGCCTCTTAAATTATTTATTGAAAAAATGAAAGTGCCTCCGACAGCTTTTACATCATCAAAAGAATATAATGAGACATCATATTTTCTTAATATAAATAGGGCATTATAATCTCCTCCGAGTAATTCGAGAACACGTTCTTTCTCTATCACAGCTTTTATTATAATAACAAATCCCATACCTGGTCTCTCAATTATATCAAATCCTTTATAAACCGAGGGCATAGTTAACTTACCTATTATAATAAATTTTTATCTTTATTAAACTCATAATAGATTTTTCGACACTTAATGCTTAATATAAATCTTTAGAACAAATTTTCATATATGATGAATGTTATGGATATACATAAGTTATTGATGGAGAAATTCATGAGATCTGGTTATTTAACTGGTGAATGGTTTCCAGAGGTTCCTGTAGGCTTTAGATCTGTTGAGACAAGCAATTATCCTAAGATTGATTTAGTATGTGTATTAGGAGATAAAGACATATTTCATCCAGTTAAATCTTTGAGAGAATGGAAAGAAGGTAAGATCTCATTTAGAGGAAGAAAAATATGGTTAATAGAAGTAGAGCCTGATCTAACATCAGCGACATTAGGATTGCCAATAGGACAGTTGCTTGTTTATAAAATACTTTTTACAAAAGATCATCCAGATGCCGAGATAGCAGGTTTAGGCATTGTATGTGAGAAGGGGAATCCATTTGTTGAAGTGGCATCTAAAGAGTTAAGGATCAAGATTTGGAAGTTGTCAACAGGCTGATATATATTTAACAGCAAAGATCTAAAAAGGAGATGTGATTGTCAGATTCTCTTATAGAATTAGGAATGTTAGTACAGATCATATCAGCTGTCGCAAGCATCGTTGTTGCTTTAGTAATGTATCTTAGTGTTAGAGAGATTAAAATAGATAGAAGACGTGAATATTTAGAAAAAAGAATCGAAGAATTTTATATTCCATTAATAAAATTCTTTGGACAAGGAGATCTTCCGAAAGATATAGAGGCTCATCAAAAAGTTGAAGAGATAATACTTACAAAAAGATATTTATGTGGAAGAAAGTTAGCGAAAATTCTTCCTCAACATTTTACAGCAATGATCATATCAGGATCTCATTATTATTTTTATTTCACTAGTGAAGAAGAGAAAAAGAGATGGGAGGAAATAGCAGATATTGTGTGGGATGAATATATAGAAACTTTAAAAAAGTATTATAAACTGATCGGTGTGATAGACTACGTGTTGCCTAAAAAACCTGATAAATGGTTTTTTGATGTATATAAACATTAAGATAGAGATTCATTATATGTAAAAAAATTAAATGAGAAACAACAATATCTTAACACAGATGTTCTTATCTTTTATTTCTGTTGTGATGATAAAAATTATATAGCTTAACGCTAATCGGAATGTTTCTCATCTTCCTGAGAATATAAGTCTTGCATCTCGATCCTTGAATTAATCAGAATATGTCTAATTATTGTAGGGACAAAACTGCTTGAATAGTAATATCTAGTATAAAAAAGATCTTAGATGAGATGATCAGCTGGAGAATAATTTTTTAATTACTTCATATAATGGAAAAGCTTCGTTAGATCTTATCCAAGCTTCTTCTACAAAGAATTGTACAGCTATTTTAGCTGCCACAGGATCTATAGGTATCACATCTGATCTTATGTTGAAATAGTTTATTAAAGACATTGCAGAGGCTAGCTGTATCGCTCTTTTCTCAAGTCTCATTGAAAAAGGCACTATCTTTGTTTCTAAATGTTCAAGAATAAGATCTGAGGCTTTTTCTAACATTTTAAGCATATCATCTGTTAACATTACCTTCTTCTCTATAAATGTGCCAACAACTTTCGGATTTTTTGTTTGTATAGCATATACCAAAGTAAGATGATCTCTAAGTCTAGGCGCTACTTTCTTCATTTTTTCTTGAAGTATTCCAAGCATTAATTTTCTCTGACTTTTAGCAAGCTCACTATATTTCTCTTTGGTCAATCTATGAAGCCTACATAACATTCTATCTTCTATAGCATTAAAATTCGGATCTCTGACTGTCACTTCATATCCTTTCTCTTTAACTTTAGTATTATAATTAACAGAGAAAAATGATGTAAATCTATAAGGACCTACAGTATATGTTTTGGTCTCATATCGAATAACGCCTCTCTCCATAGCAAGTTTCAAAGGTTCAACCATACCTTTATATTTAAACCAGTCATTAAACTCAGTCACAATGAAATTAAATTTTCTATCTTGATAAGCCTCTCCTATAGCAATAAATTTTGCAGGTGTTATACCACCACAATATCTATTTAATCCCGGCAGTCCATGTGCCGGCACATCTTGGCTTTCATTACCTAAGATCATGTCTTTAGATGCAAACGTTTTTCCAGTTCCCGGCTCTCCAAAAAGAGCCAGGTTGAAACCTATATTTCCAGCTTTATTACCCTCGCCTGTAATAATATCTACATCACTTAAGGAATATTGTTGAGTTATTGTTAATAAATGATCAAAAAATATTACGGGACCAAATAGATCTTGTAGATAATCTATTAAAGCCTGTGGTGAAAAGTTTCTGCCAAATTTTATAGTATCTTCAAGTCTATCTTTAATTAAGTCTGTAAGGTAGTTTCTGAATTCTTCCTCCATTTTTATAACCATGAGAAATTCTTGTTCGGCATCTCTAGTGCTTAGTCGAGGAATAGGTGTTGATTCAAACTCTGATAAAACCTCTATAACCGCAGGTTTAATTTCTTCAGGCATAGACCATTTAGGATATTGTCGAGAACCTACTTCCCAAACTAGATCCCATTTATCTCTAAGCTCAGCTATTAGATGAGATGGATAAAGTCTGTCGCCATAGATCTCGCTGGCTCTAGCAGATATATACTCAAAATGTGCTTCAGTTACATCAACAAGAGCCTTTAATACAGCATAACCTTTCTTACCATGAGTCTTAAGCACTTCTTTTACAGCTTTTTTAACTTCTTCCCAAGAACTTCTACATTCAAAAACACCGCTTCTTTTTACAGTATAATATTTACCTCTAAATGTATAATAATCTTTATACGGAGAGATCTGAACCATTTTTTCAAGTTGTGAATCCGAAATTATTTTCGCGATACTTTCAATTTTTACAGGTCTATTAAACTTAAGATTCATGTAAATCGAAAAGATCTCTACATTAATAGAAATGCCTATAGATCCGAAAACCTCTTTATAAACTTTTTCTCTAACTTCATTCGGCCAATTCCATTCTAAGTGAGGCAGAAATCTCTTAAGAAGCAAGATCCTCTCTCTAATTTTATCTTCGGGAAGATCTATTTGAGACATATTTTCAGCCTAGACCAAGCAACTGAGAAACAAGCTCGTTTATCTTTGCAATCTCTGATTCAAGAACCTCTCTAACCCTCTTTCTTCTATTAGCAACTCTTTTTCCAGCAACAGCCACACGAGAAGCTTTAGCATGACATATTTTACTAAGCTCAGCTAATCTTCTATGAATAGGATTATTAGGATCGAACCTTGGTATAGGAAACATGAAAGGTCTTCTGTGAATCGCTCTTTCTCCGAACATTCCTTTTGGTTGTAAAGGCTTTATAGCCTCATTGATTATGTCTGAATTGAGAATTGCACTAAGGTAATGTGCTTCCAGCTCATTGTCAGTTTCATAAAATATAGTTGTCTTCTCAGCTACAAATCCTTGAGGTGAAAGAATAATATTACCTATGTAGAAGGGCGGTAAACCTTGTCTATCAACAACGCAAGAAACAATATTAGATCCGATTGCATTATAAATAACAACGTATCTTTTACCTGGATCCTGAGAACTAAGTAATCCCATATAGTCTATATATGAAACTAACCTTGGATACTCTGATAACATACGCCTTGTAGCTTTTTCCTCCCATATTTTCTGAGCTTTTTCAAGCCAGTTAGCAATGAATATATATCCCTCTTTTCTCAGTTCATCAACATCTAACAATTTAAATTTATACCTTAACCCCATGGGAACAGGTTTTGCTGGTAAGACTACGGGCTTGTAAGAACATTTGAATGGAAGAAGATCATCGCCTAAAACAGTCGCATATATAAACTCTTTTTCAACCTTACCTTCAATGGTGACACTCTTCCACGGCTCCTTAGCATTCTTTAAAACCGCCTGAGAAGTTCTACAATATGGTCTTTCCAAATCTATGCCTAAAGTTGGGTGAATAACTAATTCCACGAAGTAGAAACTTCTTGGATATATTGAAGCGCCGGCCTTAACAAGATCGTGATAAGGACTCTTACCTTGTAGTATTTGAGGTGGCTGATACTCGTAATCCTCAGCTTTTATATATCTAAGGGCCTCGTTAAGCTTTATGTTTTTGGCAGGTAGTTTGCCTGATATCTTTCTTGCTAGAACAGGGTACGAGGTTTTGCCTCCCTTACTAGCTATTAAAACACATGTAGGAACATTAAATAAAGGTGAAACATTTTCTAAATCAAGTATTTTATGCAAGGTCATCGTAGGCTTTTTGAATTTCTTAAACTCAGCATGATGTAAAGCACCTGTTAAAATACTTCGTGGCATTACAAAACCTATAATACCGCCGTCTTTTAAATAAAGATCGCTGGCCATACAGAAGAATAATGTGGCTAACTCTATTTGAGTGAATAACTTGACCTGATCGCTTCGTAGCAATTCATAAGAGATAAATTTTTCCTTGACAAAATCCTGATATTCTTTATTCTCTACATATCTAAATGCTATCCATGGAGGATTGCCCACAATTATATCAAACTTAGATTCGCTTAGTGTTACTGGCATATATACGTTGCTAAGCATATAGATCCATATAGAATCTTTACCTCTATCTATTAGTGATAATATGCCATCTAACGTGGATTTTAAAACCATGAATTCAGCATCTGAAACAATATTTTGTAGTGCTCTTCGGAAGATCGTAATAGCTTCATCTTTATTTCTTCTAGCTCTATAAGATTCTATAGAGTCTTTAAATGCTGTGATAACTTTATTTACTTTACTTCTGTCTTTAGCTATATCAACCGGCATATACAAATTTATATCGTTAACCTTGTAGAGATAGACTCGCATATTAGCAAACAAATATACTGTTACATTCGGTAATTTAATTGAGTCTGCAACATATATAGGTATGAGAATCGAGCCTTTACGAACATGTAGCAACTCTCCTAAAGCTATCAGATAATTTGCTCTAGCTATAGTGACAGCTAATGGATTTATATCTATCCCAACAATACTAGTAAGTATGTAATTTAAGATCTTATCTAAACTCCAGCCTCTCTGTATTAATTCATCTTTTAGCATATGAATAGCATTAGATAAGAAAGTACCAGATCCGCACGCTGGATCAAGAATTTTAGGAGGCTCATCATGTCCTCTCCACCATATATCTAGTACTTCTTTTAGAGTCAGCTCAGTAAGCCATTCTGGTGTATAATATTCTCCAACTCTATGTCTCTGACCTCTCTCAACTATCTCCTCATATATCTCTTTGAAGAAATCTTCATCTATTTGTGATAAATCATATCTTAATAATTCTTTAGCTATTGTGCTGACAAGTTCTAATGATTGATTACATATTTTTTCATGAAGTATCCATGTGAAATAATCTTCTTCTATAAGATTCATTATTCCATATTCTGTGAAAAATTCTCCTTTTAATGCTTTTAACATTTTTGCAGGAGTTGCTGTAGTGTCACCACTTAATCTAAGATATGTTATTAATTTAACTAATGTAACTAGATAGGTCTGATCTATAAATGTTTTTACATCAGGTTTACTTCCATAAACTATCTCCATATTCCTAGACCACAGCTCATATCTTAATTTGACATCCTCCTCTTCTTTAACAAGATCCCATAAAGATCCTAGCATTTCTATAGCAACTGCATATGTTGGGCTTCCAGGTCCAAATCTAAACTTAAGATCATTTGCTGTAGGTCTGATCTTTGGTTTCGAAAATATATATGAGTCTAGCCATAGAATGGCTTCAACAA
>Ga0080005_137703_pt1 | contig 13400 bp, 11 predicted proteins | sample JossMetagenome_2_FD_69208 | JGI IMG/M metagenome (GOLD analysis project Ga0080005, IMG submission 69208) | Hot spring sediment microbial communities from Joseph's Coat, Yellowstone National Park, USA - JC3_ASED (SPADES assembly) (version 2) | ecosystem: Environmental > Aquatic > Thermal springs >... | reverse complement strand
CATCCTCACGTAAGTCCTACCATGCCTCCTCTCCGCATAGAGCCTTCCCCTAAACGCCACAGCCTTCACAGGAAATTCAACTACCAACTATTTATAAACTTTTTGGTAGCAAAAAACTTAAAAATTGGTAATTAAGGAGCAAAGGTAACCCGCACGCCGGAGTGGAGTACTGTGAAGGGTGCGGCGCCCAGCCCCGTGGGCAACCTGAGAAGTGATGCACCGAGGATGGGGGCAAAGTCCCGACGAAAGATGAGAGGTGATTAGGGACGCAGGCATGAGGAAAACGGGGCGATGGAGAAAGCTTAAAAGCGATAAACACAAAACACAGAACGGGGCCGTAGTCTAGCCTGGCTAGGATAGTGGCAACACCCTAAAGCCGGCCTGGGGTCGTACCCCGAATGATAAAAAGCGCTGGAGCGCCGGTGAACCCGGGTTCAAATCCCGGCGGCCCCACCAAGAACTTTATGCGTTTTTTATTTTTGATTTGGTTTCGCTTTGTTTCTGTAGGTATTGGTTTGTAGACTATCCTCACAAGTATCCTTAGGCTTATTCCTCTTCATGCCCACTTTTCCGTTTTTGCATTGTTCGTCCGTAGGATTCCATGAATTTCCCTAGCCTAATTAGCTATCGTAGTGTTAAAATCAACTCAGCCCTCAGCAAGTAAATTGCATATTGCTTCACAACGCATCTGAGGTAACCGAATGATTAACCTTAAAGACATCGTTTAGCTGTAAAACTAAGCTCGATGATTAGTGTGCCATTGAGCTTTATTGAACCATCGTAATCTCTTAAACATTATTCAGGTAGTATTAATATTAACGCTCCTAATTAAGCCTACCGATGATTTAAAAATCGATAATTAGGGCTTTTACTTTAAAGAACTTTCACGAGATTATGCATAATCGTAAAAATAGAAAAATAGAAAGAAATAAGGAATAAAAAGCTCTAAATTTTAATAAGGGTAAAGGGGGTTTGAATTGTGCAATTAAAGTATAGTTAGTGTGTTTTCTCCATAAGAAATAGAATGTTTACGACGAAAAAGTTTTTAATAAAGTTGAGTTAGATAAGTTGTTGCGGCAAACCTGCCTGGGCCATGAAGTATAAAGTATACGCACAAGGTGACACTAACTCATGAATTCAATAAATCCAGGCAGGGCCGAGAATGGACACTAACTCATGGAATGTTAAAGTACATATGCTCTTTCCTAATGCATTAGGCTTCTGATTTTTCCGTAACGTTCATAATGTGTTAGCATCATTTTCAAGCTTTCGTAATGCCTCGTGACATATTATTTTTAAATTAATCTATACAATGATAAATTTAAACATTTTACTTACTTAGAACTATTATGGTTAATTAATACCTAAGGCTTAGCGGGTTAATCATTAAGAGGAGTGAGCCAATGAGTAAATTAATCGGGCTTCTTAATAACTACGAGGATAAGATTAGTATAGATCAATTATTGCTAGGCTGAATAAGATTAAGGCCTTGTTTAGAGACAACCAGCGGGTCTAAATCCTGGAGGTGAAGTAGGTCTTTAAAAATGTGTAATGCTTGCTTAAGAAAGCATTTTCTTAATTTCGTCTTTGAATTCCTCATAATTACGAACATATATTAATTCACTGCACGGACATTTGCTGCATACCAAATATTTTTGTATGAAATCTCTTAACTTCTTATCATCAGTCACAAATGGTAATGGTCCCCTAGTTATTCCTACATTAGATCTGGGTACCGTAGCTAAAACATCATATGCTAGCAATAATGAATATAAGACTTCGAGGTCTTCTGAAAGACTTTCAGACGATACCTTTCTCTTAATTTCATCTCGCCAACAAATCCTCCTTCCGCGTCTACGTAATAATGCGTTATACTGCTTTCTCAATGCCTTATCATCCTCAATTACACGGACATACCCCTTCTTTTTTAATTCCTTGAGAGTTTCATGACATAGGTTAAGCATATCGTGAACATCTACATTACCCCAACCATGCCTGTTTCTATCTACACTATTAAGTACATTTGGAAGTGCCTTATTAATTAATTCATTAATTACCGCTGAATCCGTGTAAATAATTAAATATTTATTCTCAAGCATACCTAAGATTCGAGGAGGCTTACTCTGCTTAATGCGGCTCAATGTTATTGAATAAATAATATTAACTAAAATATTGGTGTCCATGAAGACGTGTAATTGCCTATATACCAATCAATCACCTCTCCTGAAGAGGTCTGGGTATAGCTCCTCCTCATCTACATACTCATTACTCTCAAAAACCTTCCTAAGCGCTCTCCTAGCCTCTATATATGCATCAAGGCTCATGTTGAATGCCATTGCTTTAATGATGGGGGATAGTCTGAGGATTTTCATACTTAATTCAATCAGGGAGTCCTCGCGGTATTTACCATACTCATCAACAACCCTAACAGCGTAATCTGTTAAGTCCTTAAGACCGCCTTTAACTAATTCACTGTAGGCATTCTCGAACACCTTATTCGGCGAATTCCTAACTAAGTACTTGTCCCCAGCCTTCACTATAATGCCCTCATCGTAGGCCCCCAACTTCTTGAGTAATTCATCAATTGGTAAAAAGGGTCCCTTGAGGTATATCCTGAACTCGACCGGTAACCTCGCCCTTGGTGCGTCGAGGAGCCTAAGGGTATTGTCCTTATCGGTGTCTGTGTAGAGTGTTAGGAATAAGAGCTTCACTAGTACCTCGGTGCTGATTGAATGGTTATACCTCATCATGTACCTACTGATTATGAGCTTAATCAAATTAAGCGCTTGTCCCCCTCCTAATTTGGGAATTACGCTCGACATACATATATAAATTCTTAATACAGGTTAAAAGGTTTTTCCAGCAAAGTCCTCGCAAATTTGTTCCCGTGCTGTCCCTTGCTGCTACCGTGCCTATTATGGTTATTACGAAGCTCATAACAGGCAGCGCCGTCTCTCAGGTGGTGATCAATTTGCTCATGTGTAAAATAAATTCATTGGTTTTTATCCTGTTTTATTCGTGTTGTGATTCTTCATGTTATTTTTATGTGTTTGTAACTTCCGAGCGTTTTTAAGTACGTTGTTTCTTGTTGTAGTTGCTGTATTGCTTCGTTGCATTTCTCGTCCTTAAGTTGGCATTCGGTCTCTAGTAGGAAGTCGTAGCCCCATGGGCTTTGTTTGTTTGGTTTTGAGTAGATCATTGATAGGTTTATGCCCCTCTCTGCGAATGGTTTTAGGGCTTTGTACAGTGAACCTGGCCTGTTCGGTACTGAGAATATGAGGAGGGTTCTATCACCAATATCCGACCTACGCCTTGTTATTACTAGGAACCTTGTGTAATTTGGCCTATCCTCGATACCACACATTATTGGCTTCAACCCACGCGTTTCGGCACCCAACCTGGAGGCTATGGCCGCCCTATTCCTGGCCCCCCTGATCTTCTCGAGGGCCTCCGACGTTGATTGCGTGTATATTATCGATGCCTTGAGCCTCGCCACAAAATCCATGGCCTCGGATATCGCGTGTGGGTGTGAGTAGACCTCGGTTATCTCGTCGAGTGATTCGATCCCTTCATTAACCACGAGGCATAGCGATACCCTGTATTCTACGGAGTAGTTCACGTAGACGCTCCACTTAATCAATGCATCCATTGAGTCGCCAACGACGCCTGCCAGGTTATTCTCTATCGGCACTACGCCAAAGCCGCAGTCCCCATTGTACACGCACTTAACGATTTCCTCAACATTCCTCATTGGTATGAACGACTTATTGATCCCAAAGAACCTCATTGCAACCTCATGAGAGTAACTACCGCTTGGTCCTAGGTAGGCTATTGGTTCGTTAACGAGGTACTCATTGATTGTATTGATCAATGCTGGTTCACGTACCTCACCAAGTAACTCAGTGAGTAGGTTTGCCTCGATTGAATTAGAGCTCAACATGTCCCTTAACCTGGCCATTTTACTCTCAATATCCCTTACAAGGTTCATTAGTTCCTGAATTCCAGGTTGTTCACGGTGGTTAATTATATAGGTTATTTATAAGCATTACCAGCCTATTGACTCAACCAAGTCTCCTAAGGATCTCCTCGGTAAACTCCTCCGTTTTTGCATTACCACCAAGGTCTGGGGTTAACTTGACACCCTCACTCAGGGTCTCTATTACGGCTTTTTCCACGGCATCTCCAGCACTCATATACTTGGTATCCCCAGTTTTCTCACCCCACCACATGAGCATCCATGATACACACAGTATAGTCGCCGTCGGATTGGCAATGCCTTTACCTGCAATGTCGAAGGCAGCTCCATGAACAGGCTCGAACATTGCCTTGCTATCGCCCATGTTTGCTGATGGGGCTAGCCCAATGCTTCCCGTAACATAAGCCGCAATATCACTTAGGATATCCCCATATAGGTTCGTGGTGACTATAACGTCGAAGTCCTGAGGCCTCCTGACCATGTCCATAACTGCAGCGTCAATGTACATCTCATTAATTGAAATCCCAGGGTATTCCTTAGCGATATCCCTAACCGCGCTTCTGAATAAACCATCGCTGACAGTCAAGACATTGGCCTTATGCACGATTGTAACCCTCCTACGCCTATTCATTGCAAGGTTTAGGGCAACCCTGGCAATCCTCTCGCTAGCCCTCCTCGTTATAACCCTTAAGGCAACAGCGACATCGTTGGTCAACATGTACTCAGCCCTCACGTAAACATCCTCCGTATTCTCACGCACAATGACTAAGTCAACACCATCCCTAACGGCCTTAACGCCAGGGTAATTCCTGGCAGGCCTGACATTAGCGTATAGATCGAGACCCCTCCTCAACCCAACCACAACATCACCAGCACTCTCACCAACAGGACCCTTGAGTATTGCGTCCGCGGACTCTATGATGGGCCAGTACCTACTCGGCAAAGCCTCACCATATTTCCTAAGTGCATTGTCGCCAGCCTCCACGAACTGTAAATCCACCGTTAACCCATACTTAGCAGCCGCAGCCTTGAGAACCCTAAGGGCTGATGAAATAACCTCAGGACCTACACCATCACCCTCAATAACAACCACTCTCATCCTGAATGAAGTAAATAATGCACTTAAATGCATTGCCCACCTATGTAGGTTATTTATTAAAATCAAACCTTATAAGGTGGGTAAGTAATGCTGGGTTTATGACATTATTGAGGGCAGATAAGGAGGGGTGGGAAATACTGGGCGGTGGCGTGCTTAGGAAGTACGTAAATGGTGTGAACGTAACCATAGCCCAGTTCAAGCTCGCCAAGGGTTCTGTGGTTAAGCCACACTCACATAGGCATGAGCAGGTTTCCATTGTTGTCCAGGGCGTTGTTAAGTTCACGGTCGGTAGCGATGTGTACGTGATGAGAGCAGGGGATCTGGTGCATATACCACCTAACACGATTCATAGCGCTGAGGCGCTTGAGGACTCCCTAGTTGTTGATGTTTATTCGCCAATTAGGGATGATTGGGTTAGGGGTGAGGATAGTTACCTAAGGTCCTAGTTTTAAAATGCTTAAACTCCTATTACCCTCAATACGATTGATCGTTCTCCATGACCTCCCTTATTATCCGCCTCACATCGCTCTCACTTAACCTAAGACCCATGTCACCCAGCTCCTTAACCCTCCTCAGCACCCTACTCACAATCTCGTCGTTTGGCTCCACACCCATGCTCTTGAGGATAAACTCTATCGAATGCTTACCGCTGTGTTTACCCACAACTATCCTGCGGTTCATGCCCACGTTTTCGGGACTTATTGGTTCATAAGTCATTGGGTTCGTTAATACCCCATGTACGTGGATGCCTGATTCGTGGGCGAAGGCGTTGGCACCAACTATGGCCTTGTTGGGTGGTACAGGTATCCTAAATAGCTTCGATACGAGGTCTGAGGCCTCCTTAATCTTCTCAAACCTAATCCTAACGTTATAATTTAGTAGGAATTTTACAGCCGCCGCCACCTCCTCGAGCGCCGCATTACCCGCCCTCTCCCCAACGCCATTTATTGTCCCATGGGCTTGGTCAGCCCCAGCCTCTATCGCAGCCACGCTATTTGCCACAGCCATGCCGAAATCATCGTGGCAGTGAACACTCAGTAAGTAATTACCTCTAACGTTCTCCTTAACGAACCTCACAAGCCAAGCCATCCTACTAGGCCACATGACACCCACCGTATCGGCTATGTCCAACCTATCGGCACCTGCATTAACCACCTCCTGGAAAACCCTAACCAGGAACTGTGGATCGCTCCTCGTGGCATCCTCGGCGCTGAATTCCACGGTCAAGCCATGGGCCTTCGCGTACTCCACAGCATCTACGGCAGCCCTGACCACCTCATCCCTACCCGTCCCTAACTTATACTTCATGTGAATATCCGAGGTTGCTATGAACGTGTGCACGGCCCTCACGTCAGCATCGATTACCTTATCGATGTCCTCCCTCCTAGTCCTCGCCAACGCTATCACCTCGGAATTAACAACCTCCCTGGCTATTGCCCTAACCGCCCTAAATTCGCCATCACTAACAATGGGAAAGCCAGCCTCTATTGAGTCAACACCAAGCTCCTCAAGCTTTAGGGCAATTGCCAACTTATCCTCGGGTTTAAGGGCAACACCAGGCGTTTGCTCACCATCCCTCAAGGTCGTGTCTAGGAACCTTACGTATTTACCCCCAGCCCAACCCTTAACTACATCCTCCTGAGCAATCTAACCCACCGTAATTTTAGCCAAAAATACACTATTTAAGTATTTCCCTAGGATATAGATTAGAAATAATTAGCCCATGAGGTGCATTATAATAATTATTCGAGGGAAAAGCTTAAATATTCTATAGTGGATGTTTGTCTGATGAGGTGTCCTATTCTTTACGTATAAGGGAGTCAACGGGCTAAAACCAAGATCGCGGATAATGGGCACATGGTTCGATAACACGAGGAGTAGGTGCAGGGGTGATGATTATGCCTAGGGCTGTTGATTTACTGGCTAGGGAGATGGAGAGGATGGGTGTTGATAAGGTCTTCGGCATAATTGGCGGTCAAATAATGCCATTCTTCGATGCACTGTATAACACTAATATCAAGGTCTATATGTTTAGGCACGAGCAGGGTGCAATACACGCAGCCGATGCTTACGGCAGGGTTACAAGAAGACCCATGACTGTTGTGGCCACGTCAGGCCCTGGCGCAACGAACCTCGTCACTGGGCTTGCAAACGCCATGATGGATTCATCACCCTTAATAGCAATAACGGGCCAGGTCCCAACAGTATTCTTCGGTAGGGATGCCTTCCAGGAGACGGACATAGTCGGTACGTCAATGCCCATAACAAAGCACACGTTCATGGTTAAGAAGCCGGAGGATTTAGTCCCCGCGTATAAGGCTGCCTATAAGATAAGTATTGATGGCAGACCCGGCCCCGTCCTAATCGATACACCCAGGGACGTACAGTTATCGGAAGTTAGGAATTCAGGGATTAGGGAGCTACGGGTGTATAGGAAGATTGTACCGGAGCCAGACCCATCATTAATATCCTACGCACTTAAGCTACTATTAAATGCCGAGAGACCCACCATGCTTGTTGGCGGTGGTGTATGCTGGAGCGGCGCAACGAATGAGGTACTGACACTGGCTGAGTTAATAGGCATGCCCATAGTGACGACACTGCCTGGTAAGAACTGCGTGCCTAGTAATCACCCACTGGTCATGGGACCTGCGGGTATGCACGGTAGGTTAGAAGCGGATGCTGCTTTAATAAACGCTGACGTGATCTTAGCCGTCGGCACCAGGTTTAGTGATAGAACAGTGGGTAACTTCAACGAGTTCAGGAGAGGCAGGAAAATAATACACATCGACATCGATAGGAGCGAGATAGGAAAGAACGTGAAGCCGGAGGTTGGTATTGTTGGTGATGCCAAGACTGTCTTATCTATGATGATAGGCATGGTGCCCAAGGCCCTGGAGAGAAGGCATGATGATTTCATAAGGTGGTTAAGGAGTATTAAGGAGAGTTATGAGGAGTACAGGAGTAAAGTACCCTTTGAGGGCTTCGCGCCATGGAGGGTCCTTAAGGTGTTGAGGGAGGTCATGCCACCACACGCAATAACGACAACGGGAGTTGGTAGTCACCAGATGTGGAGCGAACTTCACTGGGACGTTTATGTACCTGGCACATTCATAACGAGCGCAGGGCTTGGCACAATGGGTTTCGGAATACCCGCAGCCCTTGGCGCAAAGATAGCGAGGCCTGATGTGCCTGTGTTGGATATTGATGGTGACGGTTCGTTCCAAATGACAATGCAGAACCTAGCCCTGGTCCGTGAGTACAACCTGCCAATTATAGTCGCGATATTCGATAATTCCACATTGATGCTCGTGAGGCATTGGCAGGTTATGCTATATAGTAGGAGGATAATTGCCGTGGACTTTAACGTTAACCCCGACTTCATGAAGATAGCCGAGGCCTATGGGATAGAGGGTGTTAGGCCTAGCAACTATGATGAACTTAGGGCTTCGGTGGCTAGGGCTGTGAGGAATAATGAGCCATTAATCATCGACATAGCAATCGATAGAGAGAGGGATTTCGTACTGCCCTTCGTACCCTCCGGTAAATGGCTTGAGGAGGTTATAATGCCCGAGGGATTTCACGTGAACCTCAGGTACGTGGGTGATGGTTATGGGAAATGACTTCTCCATAGAATTAACCATGAGTAATGAGATGAACCCCCTGGATGCCGTGGTTAGGGCTATGAATATCATCCGGAGGGGTAAGATTGCTATTAACCACATTGTTATTGACATGAGCGATTCCGTGATAAGGATTTCTATGGCAGTTAGGGGTGAGGAGGACGAGGTTAGGTGGGTTTGTAATAAGCTTGACAAGCTCTATGATACAGTAAATGTTAAATATATGCCTATAGAATTACAGGCGAATATGGTGGTGATGGGTAATGGCAAAAATATACAAAGATAGGGATGCCGACTTATCAATAATCACGGGTAGGACAATAGCTGTACTCGGCTACGGAATTCAGGGTAGGGCTTGGGCACTAAATATGAGGGATAGTAAGTTAAGGGTCATTGTGGGGGTCAGGCCAGGTAAAAGTTTTGACCTAGCTAAGCAGGAGGGCTTTGAGGTTTACTCGGTGGCCGATGCTGTAAGGAGGGCTGACATTATTGCAGTGCTTCTACCTGACATGGTCCAACCAAGCGTTTGGCGCGAGGAGATAGAGCCGAATCTAAAGCCTGGTGCTACCGTGATTTTTGCCCACGGATTCAACATAAGGTTTGGCCTAATTAAACCACCAGCTAACGTGGATGTAGTCCTCATAGCGCCCAAGGCGCCTGGAAGGGCTGTCAGGGATGAGTTCGTGAAGGGTTGGGGTGTACCTGCACTCGTCGCGGTCCACCAGGACTACACAGGCAATGCCCTTAAAACAGCCTTAGCCGTCGCCAAGGCTAACGGCTTTACTAGGGTTGGCGTCATAGGGACAACCTTCGCTGAGGAAACCGAGACGGACCTAATTGGTGAGCAGACCGTGCTTGTGGGAGGATTGATGGAGTTAATTAGGAAGGGCTTCGAGACAATGGTCGAACTTGGGTATCAACCTGAGGTCGCGTATTTCGAGGTGCTGAACGAGGCTAAACTAATCATGGACCTAATATGGGAGAAGGGATTAACTGGCATGCTCCTAGGTGTAAGTGAAACCGCTAGGTACGGTGGGCTTACCGTGGGACCCCAAGTCATTAATGACGATGTTAAGAAGCGCATGAAGGAGGCTGCAGAGAGAGTTAGGAGCGGTGAGTTTGCTAAGGAGTGGGTTGAGGAATACTCAAGGGGTGCACCCAGGCTTAAGGAGTTATTAAGCAGTATTGAAAAACACCAAATCGAGATTGTGGGAAGCGAACTTAGGAGGATGATGAGAGGTCAATGACTACTTAAGTTATTGAGAGGAATAATACATATAAATATTTAAAAATAAACCCTACCAATGGGTCTAACACTCACGGAAAAGGTACTTAATAGGGCATCTGGAAGGTCGGTATCACCTGGCGAGGTGGTTGAGGTTCAGGTGGATTTGGTGGCTTTCCACGATCTAACGGGATATCATGTGGTAGAGGTTATGGAGAAGGTAGGCAAGGTTAGGATTTGGGACGTTGACAAGTTCGTCCTAGCCTTCGACCACTTGGCGCCACCACCGACAGAGAGAGCTGCCGAGATTCAAGTTGGCTTGAGGAAGTTCGCTAGGTCCCTCGGTGTTAAGTACTTCCACGATGTTGGTGACGGCATACTACACCAACTGCTTCTTGAAAGGTATGCCTTGCCTGGGCAGGTGGTCATGGCTGCCGATAGCCATACAACCACGGCTGGCGCGATTGGCGCCTTTGCACAGGGCCTGGGTGCTAGTGATATAGCGGCAATAGTGATTACAGGGAGGACTTGGCTCACCGTACCGGAGCCCTTCAGGGTTAAATTAATTGGTAAGCTTAATCCTGGTGTTTACGGTAAGGACGTAGCACTCCACATACTCGGTGAATTCAAAGCCGAAGGTCTGAGCGGTAAATCTGTAGAATTCTTTGTAGAGAAGCCGCAAAACTTCCCAATGGATCACAGGGCTACCGTATCCAACATGGGTACGGAAATGGGCGCTGATGCAGCGATCTTCATCCCCGATGAGGAAACAATCAATTACATACGTAATACCAGGGGTATTGATGTTAAACCAATAACGCCCGATTCCGATGCTAAGTATTCCGATGAGTACAATATCGAACTTAATAGACTTGAACCACTCATCGCTGCACCACATAGTGTTGACAACGTCAAGTCAATAAGGGAGGTTGAGGGCTTAGATGTTGACTACGTATTCATAGGCTCCTGCACAAACGGTAGGCTCAGCGATATTGAGGCTGCAGCGAGGATACTAAGGAGGGGTAAGGCAAAGGCCAGGTGCATCGCAATACCAGCCTCAAGGGACGTATTCCTTAAGGCGCTCGAACTTGGCTACATAGACGTGCTAACGAGAGCCGGCTGCGTGGTTACCTACGGAACCTGTGGACCATGCATTGGAGGCCACTTCGGGCTTGTTGGTCCTGGCGAGGTGGCAGTATCAACTAGTAATAGGAATTTTATAGGACGTATGGGGTCTAAGGAGGGTAGGGTATATCTAGCCAATGCGGCAGTAGCTGCTGCAGCAGCCCTAACTGGAAAACTGACTGACCCGAGGTCACTAATGTCTTAACTCGTTAAATTCCACGTCCCTTTAAATACTCAAGCAAACCACCGCTTTTCAATATCTCTAACGCTACTCCTGTTATCGGCTTGGCCTTAATCACCTTTGAATTGTTAATCGTGATCTCGCCTGTGTCTACAATTACGCGTACCCAATCATTCTCATTAATTAACCTGCTAACTCCAGGTACTACGAGTGCTGGTAAGCCGTTGTTGATGGCGTTCCTGTAAAAGATCCTTGCAAATGACTCGGCTAGTACTGCCTTGACACCCGCAGCCTTTAACGCAATGGCTGCCTGCTCCCTACTCGAGCCCATGCCGAAGGCTTTACCGGCCACCAGGATGACACCCCTGCTAGCCTTCTCGTAGAAGTGGGGATCTAATGGTTCCATCGCGTGCTTACCCAATACCGCTGGGTCTGTGTAGACTAGGTACTTGGCTGGTATTATAACGTCTGTGTCTATGTTGTCGCCTACCTTTATCACGGGACCCTCTACCACAAGCACATTATACGCATAGAATTACGCTTTTAAATAATTACTCTGTATTTTATTCTTTGGTAATGCTGTATCAACTCCATTCATATTGGGAGCGGACACCATCTATTAAATAGATGGTGGTAATGCTTAAATAGGCAATATATCTGGTGCTATTTTGTATGGGTGGTCTAGAAATCAATAGAGGTCCTTGACACAACGCTAAGGGATGGCGCCCAAGCCACCGGCGTATCCTTCACATTGAATGATAAGGTAAAGATAGCACTGCTCCTTGATGACCTAGGTGTCGATTACATAGAGGGTGGTTGGCCTGGGTCGAACCCCAAGGATGCGGAGTTCTTCAGGATAATGAAGGAACACCCGCTAAGCCATGCTAAGTTAGCAGCCTTTGGGATGACCAGGAGAAAAGGAGTTAATGCTAGGGATGATCCTAACCTGGCGGCTATATTGAATGCGGATGTGGATGTTGCGGTCATCGTAGGTAAATCCTGGACACTCCACGTTAAGGAAGTCCTTAGGGCTAGTCCCGAGGAAAACCTAGAAATGGTGTATGAAAGCATTAGGTACCTTAAGGACCACGGATTAAGCATTATCTTTGATGCAGAGCACTTCTACCAGGGGTTTAGGGAGGACCCTGAATATGCACTTAAGGTTGTCAAAACCGCTGAGGAGGCTGGTGCCGAGGTTGTGGTTCTCGCGGACACCAACGGCGCCATGCTGCCCATGGACGTTTATGAAATAACGTCTAAGGTAGTGAGGGAGCTCAAGGTCAAGGTTGGTGTTCACATGCATAATGACTCAGGTTGTGCAGTGGCCAACACACTCATGGGCGTACTCGCTGGTGCCAGGCATGTACAAGGGACCATAAACGGCATTGGTGAGAGGACAGGCAATGCCGACCTGGTCCAGGTACTGCCCAACCTAGTACTTAAGATGGGTTTTAAGGTTCTGAAGGACCCAGCGAGCTTAAGAAAATTGAAGGTAATCTCTAAGTTCGTGTACGAGGCAGCGGGACTAAGTCCAAACCCGTACCAACCCTACGTGGGTGACTTTGCCTTCTCCCATAAAGCCGGACTTCACGTTGATGGCGTGTCTAAGGTTACCAGGGCCTATGAGCACATAGATCCCGAATTGGTTGGTAATTCGAGGAGATTCATTGTTTCAGAACTAGCTGGGGCATCAAACTTACTCATTTACCTGAGGGATTTAGGTATCAACGTCGATAAGGGGGATCCCAGGCTTAAACGGGCTCTGGATAGGATCAAGGAGCTTGAGAATGAGGGTTATAGCTTCGACTTGGCCCCAGCATCCGCAATACTCATAGCGATGAGGGAGCTTGGGCTATTCAGGGATTACCTCAGGATTGATTATTGGAAGGTCATTGGTGAGGACTCGTTGAACATAGCCGTCGTTAAGGTCAACAACGAACTAAGCGTAGCCGAGGGCGTAGGCCCAGTCCACGCCGTGGACTTAGCTATAAGGAATATAGCAACTAGGGTATACCCAGAGTTGGGACGGGTCAAGCTGACGGATTACAGAGTCGTACTACCAGGGGAAGTCAAAAGCACGGAGAGTGTAGTTAGGGTACTTATGGAATTCAATGATGGGAAAGTAACGTGGAGAACCATGGGGCTATCCACGAGCATAGTCCACGCAAGCA
>Ga0080005_171050_pt1 | contig 13404 bp, 13 predicted proteins | sample JossMetagenome_2_FD_69208 | JGI IMG/M metagenome (GOLD analysis project Ga0080005, IMG submission 69208) | Hot spring sediment microbial communities from Joseph's Coat, Yellowstone National Park, USA - JC3_ASED (SPADES assembly) (version 2) | ecosystem: Environmental > Aquatic > Thermal springs >... | reverse complement strand
CGAAAGCCTACGCCACCGTCCGCGACGCGGTGAGGAGCATGGTGCGCACGAGGGACGTCGTCAAGCACGACCCGGCGAACCACGAGCTGTACAGCAGGTACTACGCGCTGTACAGGGACCTCTACCCGGCGCTCAAGAACCTCTACAGGCGCCTGGCGGAGCTCGTGTGAGCGAGAAGGAACCAGAAAGAAAAATTTAAGGTTTGAACTTTATATCGTTTTCCACCGTGAAGGTCCCGGTGAGCCTTACGTCCCTCGAGGAGGCTCCGACCCTGACCTCGTAGACCCCCCTCTCCACGAGCCAGACGCCCTCGCTCTCGTCGAAGCTCGCGAGGTCCTTGACGTTGATCGCGAGCTCGATCCTCTCGCTCTCGCCGGGCTTGAGCAGCCTCGTCTTCTTGAACGCCTTCAGCTCCTGGAAGGGCTTGTCCAGCTTGCCCTTCGGGGCCCTGACGTACACTTGCGCGACCTCCTTACCCGGGTAGCTACCCACGTTGACGACCTCGAAGGACACCCTCACCTCGTCGCCCGCTTTCTCCACGGTGAGGTTCCTGTACTCGAACTTCGTGTAGCTGAGCCCGAAGCCGAACTCGTAGGCGGGCTCGACGCCGAACGTGTCGTAGTACCGGTAGCCGACGTAGATCCCCTCGCAGTACTTCACGGTCCTCGGGTTCTCGGGCGGAACGCCGGGGTAGCACTCGGGCGACTTCGCGGCGGGGACGTCGGGCCAGTCCTTCGGGAACGTGGTGGGGAGCTTGCCGGACGGGTTGATCCTGCCGACGAGCGCGTCCGCGACGACCCTACCGGCCTCCTGCCCGGGCAGCCAGACGAGCAGTATCGCGTCCACGAGGTCCCTCCAGCTCACCACCTCGATCGGGCCGCAGATGTTGAGCACCGCCACCACCGGCTTGCCCCTCGCCCGGAACTGCCTCGAGACCATCTCGATGAGCCTGCGCTCGCCGTCGCTGAGGTAGAAGTCGCCCTTCTCGAGCCTCCGGTCCCAGCCCTCCCCCGAGATCCTCGTGATAACGACGATCGCCGCGTCGTTGCGCTCCGCGAACTTCGCCACCTGCTCCTCGCTCACGATGTCCTGGGGCAGCGGCTCGGGGTACGCTTCGTCGTAGTAGAGCTTCTCGAGGAACTCCCTCCCCCGCTTCTCCAGCACGTACCTCTCGTACGCGGAGGAAAGCTCCTCGTCCACCCTCAGCCTCTCCCTCAAGCCCTCGAGGATCGTGACGACGCGCTTGGGGTGGGTGTGCCCGCTGCCCATCCCGCCCTTCAGCGTCTCGACCTGTCCAGTTCCGAAGACGGCGACGCGGGAGCCCTCCCTCAGCGGGAGCGCGCCCTCGTTCTTGAGGAGGATGACCCCCTCCGCCGCCGCCTCGTACGCGAGCTGCGCGTGAGCCTCGAGGTCCGGCTGGTTCGAGTACTTGTAGCCCCTGTAGGAGAGCGAGCGCCGCGCGACCTCGAGGATCCTGAGCACGCTCCTGTCCAGCTCGGCCTCGCTCAGCTCACCTCTCTTCACCGCGTCGAGGAGCCTCGCGACGATCTGGTCGCTCCCAGGCATGATCAGGTCGTTCCCGGCCTTGATCTGCTCGACCGGGTTGTCGCCGGCGCCCCAGTCGGACATCACGATCCCGTCGAAGCCCCACTCCTCCCTCAGCACCTTCGTGAGGAGCCACTCGCTCTGCGAGCAGTACTTCCCGTTCAGCTTGTTGTAGGCGCTCATGATCGCCCAGGGCTTCGCCTCCTTCACGACGATCTCGAACGGCTTGAGGTATATCTCCCGCAGGGCTCTCTCGGGCACTACCGTGTCGATCATCGCCCGGTTCGTCTCCTGGTCGTTGGCGGCGAAGTGCTTCGGCGTGGCGCCGACGCCGGCGGACTGCACGCCCCTCACGTAGGCAGCCGCCATGACCCCGGAGAGCAGCGGGTCCTCGGAGAAGTACTCGAAGTTCCTACCGCAGAGCGGGTGCCTGTGGATGTTGACGCCCGGCGCCAGGAAGATGTCGACCCCGTACTCTCTCGCCTCCTCGCCGATCGCTCTCCCGACCTTCTCGACGAGCTCGGGGTTCCACGTCGAAGCGAGCATCGTGGGGACGGGGAAGGCCGTGGCGTACCACCTGCGCTCCCTCGTGGGCTCGATCCTCAGCCCGGAGGGGCCGTCAGCGGTGACCATCGAGGGCACCCTCACGGGCCTGGTTTCGCCGGCGGCTCCCGGAACCCTCCTCGCCGGCCCCCAGCCGACGACGAGGCTTACCTTCTCCTCCAGCGTCATCGACTTGAGCAGCGCCTCGGGGCTCGCCTCGCGCGTCCCAGCGCCCGTCACGCCTTTACCGGAGGGCCTGGGGGTATATAAGCTGCTGGTGCGGTAAGTATGTAGAAGCCACGCGGCGGAAACCGCGAGCGCTGCGGCGGCCGCCAGCGCGATCGACCAGCCGCGCCTCACGAGCGGAAGAGCGCGCTGGAAAAAATTTGCGGTGCGCTACAGCCCGTAGCCCAGCTCCTTCAGGATCCGCTCGGCCGCGAGGAGCGCCTCCTCGGCAATCCTGAGCGCCTCCGAGGCCTTCTCCGCGCTGTACAGCTGAGCGGGCGTCAACCTCTCCTGCGGTTTCCCGTACGTCGCTAGCCCGCGCTCGGGCGCTAGCGCCCTAGCTGCGGCGGCGAGCTTGAGCGCGTCCCCCGCGGCGGTCGGAGGCAGGTGCGGCACTAGCTCCTCGAGCTCCCCCGAAGGGTCATGCGCGCACCTATCCTCTCTCGCGACTTAGCCAACCTAGCTCCGCTGGAGCGTTCTCTATAGCGCTCCTGCGTATTCTCTATTCTTTTCTTTAACTTTCCAGTTAGAAAAGATCACTTTCAGGCTTCTCAACATCGAATTTATAAACCTCGCCCCGCTTTCCCGAGCGTGAACCGCGGGGAAAGCGGGGCGGTAGCGCACGCTGTGAAGGGGCCGGAGCCCCGGGTCCCCGAGCTGGAGATCCCCTGCCTCGAGCGAGGGGCGGAGCCTAAAGGGGTGGGTAAGCTCCAAAACAACCGCTCCGGGGCCGAGCTAGGCGAGCCAGGTGTCAGAGTCTTCAAACTGAAAACTAAGAGCATAAGAGGAAAGTTGAAGGAGTTCTACGATATGTTAACATCTCTCCTTCCGCGGGACGAACTGCCGAAGAGCGCGTTCAGGTACAGGAGGGAGTGGGAGAACAGCTTCATAGAGGTAATCCACAGCCGCCTCGCCACCGGCAAGTGGCTGAGACCGGCGAAGAAAAGGAAGAGGGGGAGGAAGAAGGGGAAGCACATCCCGAAGAGGCCGCCGTTCCTGCTTACAGCGCGCTTCATCTTATCGAGCGGGGAGCAGCGGGGTCGCAGAGACGCCCCTGTGGTCGTGGACTTGCGCAGGAAGGAGCACAGGATACCTTGCGTCGGCGTGGCGGTGCCTATTCCGGAGCGGCTGGCGAAGGCGCTGGAGGAGGAGAACGGGTTGGAGCCGCGGCCCGAGTTCGTCGTGCAGTTGTGCAGCGACGGTCGGTTGCGGATCATCGCGAAGCGCGCGGCTCCAGCGCGCCCGCTCGAGGTCCCGCTAAGGGTGATCGCGATCGACGAGAACTCTCGGTACGGCTTCGTGGTGGCTGTCTTCGACTTCGACGAGCGCGGCTACTGCCGCCTGACGCGCTTCGAGGTTTTCAAGCCGCCGAACCACGGCTACCGCGAAGGAATCGTAGCGGCGCTGAGGAGCTACGCGGACAAGCCCGCTGAGGCGCTCGAGAGCGTGCGCGAGCTTCTAGCTTTTACTCCGACACCGAGCGACGCCGAGAGGCTGGCGCGCAAGACGCTGGCGAGGAAGAGGAGGTTGAACAACGCCTTCATCGAGAGCTTCGTAGCGCGCGTGCGCGAGCTCGTTAGGGAAGCGCGGGGAGCTGCCGTAGTGATACTGGTAGACCCCATCGACGCCGAAAGCCTACAAGGGACGCCGCTACAGGGGACGCTGCTGCGCGTGCGGGAGAGGTTGAGGAACCTGGCAGCGTACGAGGGCGCGCACTTCGCGGAGTTGAGAGCTAGCGGAAAGCTGTGCCCCTTCTGCGGCGCTGAAGGAAGGGAGAACGGGCACAGGGTGTTCAGGTGCCCAAGCTGCGGAGCCGTCTGGGACCGCGATCGCGCAGCAGTGGCGAACCTAGTTTTGCGGTACCTGAGAACACTTTACAAGGAGGAGTGCCAAGACGCCGATCCCTTACGCCTGGTAGACGCGATGCAAGCGTGGCTGAAAAGGCACCCTGGCTTCCTGCTGCGCTAGCGCCCCGTTCCCGAGGGGGCGGGGGTCCGCCATCGCGGCCCGTCCCCCGAAGGGGCCCAGCGCGCGGGCCAACCCGTGACAGATGAACCCGCCGCGAGGCGGGCGAGGAGGCTCCCGCAAGGGAGCGCCCCCAGAAGGGGGGCGGGGATGCGGGTGCGCGCGCGAAGGGTCGTGGCTCCAGCTCGGCACGTGGAAGTGCGCGATCACGGCTTTCGCGGCGTTCTCTGCTGCCAGCTGCGCGGCCTCGACGACGCCTGCCCAGGCCTCCACCTGGAACCTCCTCCGGGCCCTGTCTAAGTGCTCGCGAGCGAGGGCGAGCCTGTACGCCACCTCCTCCGCCGGGTCCAGCTCCAAGCTCACGGCTCCAGCACCAGCTTGGCCCCCGGCTTCGGCAGCACCCAGTAGTAGAACCTCCCCCGCCTCTTCCTGACCACACCCTCTCTCTCGAGCCCGCGCTTGATTCTGAGGAGGAAGTCGCTAAGCTTCCCGTACCTGTCGTAGAGGACGACGCCGTCGCAGGCCACGTTGACGAGCAGAGGGGTCAGCTTCCTCGCGCCCACGAAGCTCCAGTACTCGGCTTCGAGCACGGTGAGCGGGACGCCGGCGGGGAAGCGCCTCGAAACGGCTTCGTAAACGGTGCGCGGGGCCTTGCTGGCGTCGAGCCCCTCCCACAGGACGAGCAAGTCCACGTCGCTCCGCTCGCTCCACTCGCCCCTCGCGACTGAGCCGAAGAGCACCACCCCTGCGATGAAGCTCGATTCGCGCACAGCCTCACCGACGCACTTCGCCGCCAGCTCGCGCAGATCCACGGGAGGCGCTGCGCGCGCTCCGTTATTAATGCTCCGCGAGGCCCCGCGCCGCTAGGGGCTCAGCCCCGGCGGCACGAGGACCACCGGGACTATCGAGAGAGCGGCTGCCGCCTCGGGCGCGAGCCGCCCGTGGGCGCCGGCGTCGACCGCCAGCTTGAGGTTGTCGACGTAGAGCAGGAAGAGCCTGCCCTCCGCGCACGCGATCCTCCAGTACCGCTTCGCGTCGCGCGCCACCCTCTCGCGCCTGCTCTCCAGCACCGGCTGGGGGTCCGCGCCCTCGAGGACCGAGAGGGCCTCGTCGACGCACCTCTCGTAGAAGTCGAGGGCCGTGTAGTCCGCGATCCTCAAGTGCAGCTTCCAGGAGGCCGCGTCCATCTCCCTGCACACCTTAACCGCTCCCACGGCGAGCTTCGCGGCTTTCCCCGCGTACTTCTCGCCGATCAGCAGGGCGGGGGAAACGTAGGTGGAAGCGTAAACGAGCAGCTCCGCCAGCTCGCCCGGCACGCCCAGGAAGCCGGCGAGGAGCCCCGGCACCCCCTCCAAGCTGGGCACGGGGAGGACGAGCTCCCTGAACGGCTTACCGCCCAGGTACCTCGCGAGCTTGCCCCTGTGCTTGCTGAGCAGGGCGGGGGTGACTCCCAGGTTCCTGTACCTGAACCTCTCGACCAGCCAGTTCAAGCTGCTCTCGACGCCCGGCTCGCCGGGGTCGAGGAGGACGACGCCGCGGAGGTTCTTCACGAGAGCCGCGTACTTGGCGAAGCTCACGCGCTCCCTTAGCCACCCCCCATTGAAATAGGGCTCGCCCGAGCGGCGGGGCGCGCTTTAAAGCGCGCTCGAGCGCGCCTTTAATACCGCCCACCGCGTAGGCCCCTCGTGTGGGGCCGCTACCTGCTGGACGAGATCGAGGGGTGCGAGCCGGCCCCCAACGAGGTAGTCGCGTGGTACCTGGGCGGGGCTGGAATCGCCGTTAAAAGCGGCGGCGCTCTGGTCTACGTCGACCCGTACTTCGGCGGCTCGCCCTCCAGGGACTGGCTGAGGATGATCGCGGTGCCCGTGGACCCGGGCGAGGTCAAGGTCGCGGACGCGGTGCTCTCGACGCACGAGCACGAGGACCACTGCCACAGGGGCTCGATCATCCCCATTCTGGAGAGGACCAAGGCCGTGTTCATCGGCCCGCGCTCGTCCGCTGCTAGGGTTAGGAAGTGGCTGGCGGAGGAGGGTCTCGACGCGTCGCGGGTGGTCGAGGTAGAGCCCGGCTCGGTCGTCGAAGTGAAGGGGTTGAGGGTGAGGGCGCTCGAGTCGGGCGACGCGAACGCGGAGAGCGCCGTCACCTACCTGATCGAGACGCCGGGGGGCAACTTGTTCCACGGCGGCGACACGCAGTACTTCCCCGGCTTGGCCGAGATCGGGGACCGCTACGCGATCGACGCGGCGTTCATCAGCGTGGGCAGAGCGCCGCGCGGCCGCCGCGACTACATGACCGCTTGCGAGGCGGTCAAGGCGGCGCTGGACCTCAAGGCCAAGATCTTGGTCCCGATGCACTACGACCTGTGGAAGGCGACGCGCGAGGATCCGCAGCTGGTCGAGCACGTGGCGAGGGTTTGGCGGGCGCCGGTGGAGGTGGTCGTGCTGAGCCTCGGCGACTCGCTCAAGCTGCGCGGTTCCCGGCGCTAGCGCGGCAACCCATTTTTACGGGTTAGGGGGAGCGCTGAACGGTGGCGGGCTTGGCGGGCAGCGTCGAAGTCCAGCTGGGGTCCGTGAGGACCATCGTCACGGTCTACTCCTCGAACATAGTGAGAGTCACCCACCTGCCCCCCGGCGCTCGGCCGCCGGAGAGCCTCGTCGTCGCGAGGGGGCCGGGCAGCGTGCCGTTCAAGGTCGAGGAGGAGGGCGGCTGCACGGTGGTCCGGACCGGCGAGCTGGTGGTCACCCTGGACCCGAGCACGTGCACCGTGGAGCTGGGGTGGGGCTGGGACGCGCTGGTGGAGCTGGACAGGAGCCTCGAGAAGGTCAGGGTGCTCGGCGAGGAGGCGCTGAGCCTCCGCCAGATGTTCGCGCTCGCCGAGGGCGAGGCGGTGTTCGGGCTGGGCCAGCACGCGGGATACAGCGCCCACGCCGGCTTGAACTACAGGGGTAGGGTGGTGTACCTGGCTCAGAGGAACACGGACATCGCGGTCCCCTTCATGGTGTCGAGCAGGGGGTACGGCCTGCTCTGGGACGTCTACTCGATGGGCGTGCTCGAGTTCCGCAACGGGAGGTTGAGGGTGTGGTTCGAGGCGGGCGACGCGCTCGACTACTACTTCATCTACGGGCCCGCGCTCGACAGGGTGATCGCCGGCTACCGGTGGCTGACCGGCGCGGCGCCGCTCCTCCCCAAGTACGCGTTCGGCTACTGGCAGTCGAAAGAGAGGTACGCCAGCCAGGAGGAGATCGTCGAGGTCGCGCGGGAGTTCAGGCGCAGGGGGATACCCATCGACATCATCGTCCAGGACTGGATGTACTGGGGCAAGTACGGCTGGAACGCGTTCAGGTTCGACGAGGAGCGGTACCCGGACCCCGAGAAGATGGTCAAGGACCTCCACGACCTGGGCGTTCGGGTCGCGATATCAATCTGGCCGTTCTTCGGTAGGGAGACCGAGATCTACCGCGAGGCCGCCGAGCTGGGGCACCTGATCCCCGGCACCGGGCTCGTCAACGTGTTCAGCGAGGCGGCGAGGAGGTGGTTCTGGGAGAAGATACGGGACACGTTCTTCAGGATCGGGATCGACGGGTGGTGGCTGGACGCGAGCGAGCCGGAGGTGGGCGCCGGCCTCGTGTACGTCACGATGCAGCACGACCTGAAGGTTGACGGAGGGCGCATGTACAAGTACCTCAACGTCTACCCGCTGCTCGAAGCGAGGGCCGTGTACGAGGGGCAGCGCCGCGACAGCAACAAGCGCGTGCTGATCCTGACGCGCTCGGGCTTCGCCGGCATCCAGCGGTACGGGGTCGTGAACTGGAGCGGGGACATCACGGGCGACTGGACGACGCTGAGGACGCAGATCTGGGCCGGCTTGAACTACTGCCTGAGCGGTCTGCCCTGGTGGTGCACCGACATCGGCGGTTTCTTCAGCGGGAGCCCGGACAGCGAGGGCTACAGGGAGCTGTTCGTGCGCTGGTTCCAGTGGGGCGCTTTCTGCCCGATCTTCCGGGTCCACGGGACGGGCTTCCCGAAGGAGCCGTGGCGCTTCGGCCCCGAGGTCGAGCGCCTGCTGGTCGAGTTCACCAGGCTCAGGTACAGGCTCCTACCCTACATCTACTCGCTCGCCTGGAAGGTGCACAGCGAGGGCTACACGATGATGAGGCACCTCGCGATGGACTTCCCCGGCGACGACGAGGCGCTGGAGGTGGACGACGAGTTCATGCTCGGCCCCTTCCTGCTCGTCGCCCCCGTCACGACCCCCTCCACCCGCGAGAGGGACGTGTACCTGCCCGACGGGCTCTGGTACGACTTCTGGACCGGGAAGCTCTACGGCGGCGGCAGGTACGTCAGGGTCGAGGCCCCGCTCGAGCGGGTACCCGTCTTCGTGAGGGCGGGCGCCGTGCTCCCGCTCGCCCCCTACGGCCTCAGGAGCGCGAGCGAGCGGGTGGACAGCTACGAGCTGAGGGTGTACCCGGGCGCAGACGGCAGCTTCGCGCTCTACGACGACGACGGCGAAACCTACGAGTACGAGAAGGGCGTCTACGCGCTCGTACCCATCGAGTGGGTCGACGCTGAGAGGAAGCTCGTGCTGGGCGAGAAGAGGGGCCTCTACGAGCTGCCGTCGCTGGCGTTCAAGGTCGTCCTCGTCCGCGAGGGGAGGGGGGTGGGCGTGAGGGAGGAGCCGGAGCCCGACGCCGTCCTCGAGTACAGGGGCTCGCGCGTCGAGAGGGTTTTCTGAAGGGCAAGCCAAAAGCTTTTTATGCAACGGGTTGGAAGCTGTAGCGTGTCGGAGCGAAGCTACGACCTTTCGAGCATCGCGTCCAAAAGCTTCGACTTCATGGCTAAACTCTTCAAGGACGTGGGCAACCTCCTCATCCTGATCGTCCTGAACGTGATCCCCATCGTCAACTTCATCGTGCTCGGCTACTACGTCCGCGTCGTCAGGGCGGACGCCGACGAGCCGCCGAAGGTGAGCGACTTCGGTGGGCTCTTCATAGAGGGGCTCAAGCTGGTGATCCTCGCCTTGATCTACTTCATCGCTCCCATCATCCTCCTCGCAGTCGGAGGGGGTATGGCTCTCATCGCGGGTTGGGGCAGCCCCTTCTGGGGTCGCCGGTTCCTCGCCCCGATCGCTTTCCTCTTCCTCGCGCTGGCCGTTGTACTCTTTTTGGTTATATTGTTCTTCGCGCTCCCCGCATTCGGCCTGTACATGCGGACAGGCGACTTCTCCAAGGCTTTCGCGTTCGGCGAAGCTTGGGATATCGTGCGGAGGTTCGGGCTTTTCAACTACATACTGTTTTTTGTGCTTTTAGCGGTGTTCAACGCGATCGCCTCCGCCATCGGCTCCATCATACCGTGGTTCGGCGCGGCGATCGTCGGCGTGTTCGCGATGGCTTTCAGCTTCAAAGCCATCTCGCTCCTCGTCAACCTGAAGTACCCGGTGCCGCCGCTGCCACCGCCGCCGCAAACCCAGGTCTAGGCGCGAAAGGTACCCTTTCCTTTCTCTTTCCTTTTTTCTAGCAGCTTCCTCGCGTAAAGCGCGGAAGCGGTTGCCGCGGCTAGAGCGGCTGCGGCGCGGTACTCGACCCTCCAAACGGCTCTCAGCTTGGCGGGCCCGGTCACGACCAGCTGGGCGTCGGGGGTTGCGGCGAGCGTGCGCCCCTCGGCGTCCACCCACCGGTCGAAGACGAGGATCAGCAGGCTGCTCGGCCACACCCTCACGGCGACCGTCGAGTTCCTCAGGTACCACCCGCCCCCCGCGGCGAAGCCGATGGGCGTGCTCACCTCGACGGGGACGACGAGCGCGGGGGCCGGCAGCGGGTGCCGGTCCACGTTGCCCTCCCCCAGCTCGCGCGGCTCTAGGGCCCTCCCAGCTTCAGCCGCCCCCCAGAGCTCGCTCCAGAAGTTCCCCCTCGCGCCGTCGTCCCAGCTGTTCGGCCCCGCGCCCGAGAGGAGCACGTGGGCGCGGTTCTCGACGAAGTCGTTCCCGGCGAACAAGTTGCTCGAGGAGGAGTTGACGAGCACCCCGCACCCGTTCCTCCACACCGCGTTGCCCCTGAAGGCGTTGCCGCCGGAGCGGTAGAGCGAGATCCCGAGAGCGTTGCCGCTCACCACGCACCCCTCGAGCGTGTTGTTCAGCGAGAGCCTGAGCGCGACCCCCGCTTGCCGGCAGCCCTCCACCACGCAGCGGGAGACCGCGTTGCCCCACGAGGAGTCGAGGTACAAGCCGTAGCCGCAGCCCCTAACGCTCAGGAGGGAGAGCCTGCTCCCCCTCGAGTGGGCGAGGCGCACGCCCACCTCGCACCCCGAAACCCCCGAGAGCTCCACGGCGCAGCCCGTGGAGTTCCAGAGGTCGATGCCGATCGTGCAGCTCGCGACGTGCACCTTGAACACCTCGACCCCCTCGCACTCGGAGAGCAGCACACCCACGCTCGTGTTGGCGATGGACAGCCCGACAACCCGGACGCCCCTGCACCTGACGAGGACGGCTTGGCCGGCGGCGCCCGAAACCTCCCCGCCAGCGAGCCCCTCCAGGTAGAGGAGGGGCTTCCCGTTCACCGTGTTCCCGGCGACCCGGTTGCCGTAGGAGCGCCTCACGTAGAGGCCCGTACCCTTCAGCTCGTTGCCGGCGATCTCGGCGCCGCTCGAGCCCTCCAGGAAGATCCCGACCATGCTCTTCTCAACCGCGTTGCCCTCCACGCTGCAGTTGGGCGAGCTCCACAGGCCGATACCGACCCTCCCACCAACCACGCGGTTTTCAGCCACCCGGCAGCCCGGGGAGCCGTTCGCGACGATGCCGTACTCGAAGCCGGAGACCGCGAGCCCCCTTACGGCAGCGCCCGGCGCGTTGACGAGGGCGACGCCCCTGCCCGCGCCGGAGCCCCTGACAGCGTGCCCGCCGCCGTCCAGCACCGCGCCAGCCCGCTCGATGACGATGCCGTCGCCCGCCGCCTCCACGTCCGCGAGTAGCAGGTAGGTGTCGCCGACCCGCCGCAGGGGGGCATCGGGCGGGTCGACGGAGCCGTCCGGGAGCACCCGTATCGTGCCCCTCCACGCCGCCGGCTCAGCCCACGCCAGCGGGAGGGCGAGAAGCGCGAGCGCAGCGAGCAGGGCCAGCTTCGCCATCGCCGCGCTGTTGGCGCGCGCTTAGAAAAGCGTTTCTTGAATACCGAGCGCGCGAGAGCGTCGATTGCGAGTACCGCGTACCTCACGGGGAAGGATCGTCGGTGTCTCTAACGCGCTTGAACACCGAAAGTAATCTCGACTCGGGGCAGGCTCGGCGCGCGAGCGGTAAATCATCGCGGCAACCCCTCAACAGCGCGTGAACCCGGTGGAGTTTTATAGCTAGGCTGCACAAGAGTCCTATGGGGTCACCTGCCGAGCGGCTCGAGAGGTTCTACAAGTTGTTCCCTTGGGTCGAGGACCCCTTCGCGCCTGGGGGTAGGGCTAGGTACGAGACAGCCCTCAAGTTCTTCAGGCAGCTACTCGAGCACGAGTGGTTGAAGGAGCTTCTGCCGAGAGGCGAACTTAGCCTCCTCGACATCTGCGGGGGGACGGGCGTGGGGGGAGTCGCGCTGGCGAAGGCGCTCGCGGAGCGGGGCGTCAAGGTGCGGATAACCGTGTGCGACCTGCGCGAAAGCGCGCTCAGGGTGGCAGAGAGGTTCAGCGCGGCGGAGCTGGGCCCGCCGGCTAGGACGGTTAAAGCGGACGCGAGGGAGCTGCACGCTTTGGGCGAGGAGTTCGATGTGGCGCTGCTCTACGGCTTGAGCACACCCCACTTCGACGCTTTTGCCATGGTCGAGCTGCTCGCTTCAGCTAGCGAGAGCTTAGCGGACGACGGCCTCCTGCTCGTCGAGGAGGGGGACAGGTTCTACAACATGGCGATTTTGGGTAGGTACAGGGATGTCGTCTACGAGGGGGACGAGGAGCGCGGCGTCCTCTCTATGGGCGCGGGCTACGACGCCCTGCGCGGCGTTGTCAAACGGCTCTACATCAACCCGTTCACGGGAGAGCGCACGGCGCTGGAGCTGCGCTACTGGGACCTCGCGAGCACCCTCGCGCTCGCATGGCTTTTCTTCGAGGACGTCGACTTTGTGGGCTACGCGGGGAGAGCCTACACGGGGATGATCCTGGCTAGGAGCCCGCGGAAGAGGTTGCGTCCAGGGGATCTCAAGCGGCCGCGCTGCCTCGCGCAGCCGCCTAGAGGCGTTTAACGTTGAACTTAAAGCGGAGTTGTTCAACCGATTCCGCGTGGAGGGTAGCTACCTAGTTAAAGTCCACAAGAAGGGGTTGATCGTTACACCATCGGAGGTGAGGAGGAAGTTGGGGATAGCGCCCGGCATGAAGCTGGAGCTCCTAGTCGAAGGCGACTCCCTGCGCCTACTCGTACCCCGCGACTTGCGCGGCTTCTTCGGCGTAGATGGCGAGAAAGCCCTGGAGGTGGCGAAGCTGATCCTCGAGGAGAGGCGGAGGGAGCGTGAGCAGGAGGTACGTTCTGGACGCTAGCGCTAGAAGTGAACGTCGCTGAGTTCCTCTACAGCTGCGCCAAAGCGCTAGGGTGGGAGGCCGCTCCAAAAAGGCGCTCACGGTTGAGAAGCGGTCCGACCGAGGTTATCGGCGTCGACAAGCGCGCGCTCGGGCTGAAGCACTCTGGAAAGCTCTCGCTGGCCGACTGCTACCTGGTAGCGCTCGCCAAGCTGCGGAAGGCGACCGTCGTGACCGCTGACTCGAGCATCAGGGAGGTTGCCGAGGCGCCCGTTGCGCTCATACCCCTCTAATCAACAAGCATTTCTTCTGGTGGAGAGGGAGCCAGCGCGTGAGGCTGGAACTCCTGAGCAGGAGCGATGTCCGCCGCATCCACGACGCGTCGATGGAGGTGCTTGAGCGTGTGGGCGTCCGCGTTCTCGAGCCGAAAGCCCTCGAGATCTTGAAGCGGGCGGGGGCCGAGGTTGACGGGAAGGCTTCGATAGCCCGCGTGCCCGAGTACCTGGTGCGAGAGTGCGTCGCGAAAGCCCCTAGGAGGTTCTCGCTCTACGGCAGGAGGAAGGGGTACAGGCTCGTCTTCGAGAGGGGCCGCACGTACTTCTCGGCTCAAGGAACCTCGCTGTTCGTGATTGACCCGTTTACGGGCGA
>Ga0080005_119633_pt1 | contig 13406 bp, 16 predicted proteins | sample JossMetagenome_2_FD_69208 | JGI IMG/M metagenome (GOLD analysis project Ga0080005, IMG submission 69208) | Hot spring sediment microbial communities from Joseph's Coat, Yellowstone National Park, USA - JC3_ASED (SPADES assembly) (version 2) | ecosystem: Environmental > Aquatic > Thermal springs >... | reverse complement strand
TGGTGTGGAGCAGGCGGAACTTTATGGAGGTCAGCACCTTAGTTGCGTAGATGAGGAACTTGGCGGCTTTTAGGGGGCAGGTGTGCGGTAGCTCGCAGTCTCCGTAGATGCCGCCGTCGTAGAGGTCTACGCCGGCTAGTAGTCGCCGTGCTTCGGGGGTTGTCTTTCCGGCGATTAGCGCCACTTTGTAGGTTTTTGTAGCTTCTGCGGCTAGTTCGACGAAGAACTTGTTCCCGCCGCTTGTGGTTGAGGCTATATCTATGACGTATACTACGTCGTATATCATCTGATTTTCACTATGTAGATGGTTGCTCCTTGGTTTTTTACTACATACTTTACATCGCCGAGTTTGTAAATTTCGTCTTTTAGATGCTGTATGAATGTGGCCACGGCTTCGTCGTACCACTGGCCTGGTACTGGCACCTGCACCACGAGCCAGCTGTAGCCGTGTATTGTGCCGTTTTGGATCTGGGCGAGGATCCGCCGCGCCTCCGCGGCCTCCGGGTCGTCGGCCGCCGTGGCGTCTAGCATCTTCGGGGGTAGAGGGGGATGGCGTTGGGGCACACTATTTTCATGTATGTGGCTGTTTGTCCCGTGGCCACCACCCCGCCGTTGCATATCTCGTGGCTCAGGTCTAGCAACGTCTTGAGAGCATCGTAGTCTAACCTGTAGAGCCCGTGAGGCGTCGGGTTGCTTGAGGCGAGTCCGTAGAGCGCGGCGGTTGCTAGGAGAATTGCGGCTAGCGTCGCCGGTTTTTTCTCGGCGTTTGTGCTGAGGATGGCAACTAGGAGTATGACGACTGTGGGGAGCAGTCTGTATAGGCGGTAGGCTAGGTTCAACACAGCCACGGAGTGGAGCCAGGGGAGGAAGGCGGTTGTCAGGGCACCTGCGACGTAGAGGACGGGGCTCGTCGCCGTGGCTAGGATCTTTCTTTCTTTTGCGGCTAGGGCTAGCACAGTTGCGGTAGCTACGTATGCGTAGAAGGCGGCATCGCCCCACCGTAGGTCGGGAGTGTAGGCGTAGTTGAGCCAGTCCTGTATAGCCCAGGCGGGGGTGTCCGCCGTGCCCACTGCGGCGGCACCGCTCTTCCTGATGGTTAGGGCTAGGGTGACCCATTTGGGGGCTGTTGGGAGGAAGCCTATAGCTACGCCGTGATGGAGCCGCCGCCTGCCGCACTGAAGCGTAATCGCAGGTGGCAGTGTCGCTAGGTAGATGATGCGGATGGGGGATTTCATCGTGTTGACGGGAGTCTCTTGCCAGTCTGTGAACGTCGGTGGCGTAGTTGCGTAGAAGTATTAAGAAGGCGAGGCACATGCCGTGTGGAGGAGGTTGAATATCGAGCGGTCTGCCACAGGCAACCGGCGCCACGGGCGGCAAGACCTGCCGTGAGTGGTATAGCTATCTTTGGATTTTTCGAGATCTCGTAGAGAGGTAAGGTGGGAGCAAACGCCCCGCCCAGGTCAGAAGTCGCCGAGACGGAACGCCACTAAATGCCGCGAAAACGCGCCTGCGCCGAACACAGAAAAATAACCCTGTACTTCAACCAAAAAGGTTATGAAATCGTGCATACTGGTATTCTCTCTTTGTCAGCGGCCTTGTCTTGATCTTATGGTATTTTTATATACAAACACTTACTCATTCAGCTTAGACGGCCGTTTCTGCACAAGCTATTTTAAACAAACATTACACCTGACGTATGTCCCTGGTTGTTGTGGGTTTGGGGCGTGTGGGTTTGCCTATGGTTGCTGTGTTTGCTAAGTATTTCGATGGCGAGGTTCTCGGCGTTGATGTAGATGTTGAGTGGGTGGAGGCGTTGAGGAGTGGACGCGTAAAAATGGTAGAGGAAGGGCTTTTTGAGTATTTAAGCGCTTACCGGGACAAGATCCGGTTTAAGACCCTCAGTGAGGTTGATTTTTCCCGGGTAGCTCATGTGGTGGTTGCTATTGGGGTAGATATAAACAGTGGTTTCTGCGGGGGGACGCCTCCAGACTACTTAACGCCTCTGTATAAAGTGGTGGAGGCGGCTGTGGAGGGCGGTTGGAGGGGCGGCACCCTCGTCCTTAGGCCGACTGTTCCCATAGGCACTACACGCGCCGTGGCGAAGTATATTGAGGAGCGGTGGGGCTTAAGACCAGGCGTGGACTACTACCTCGCCTACGTCCCGGAGAGACTTGTGGAGGGCCGCGGCGTCTTTGAGGAAGAGACTCTTCCAAAGGTGGTGGGGTGTCTAGAGGAGAGGAGTTGCGAAGAGGCGGCTAAGCTCTTTAAGAAGTTCCCCTCGAAGGTAGTTACGGCGATCCCCCCCGAGAAGGCTGAGCTGGTGAAGCTTATCGACAACAGCTGGCGTAACTACCGTTTCGCCTTCGCCAACGAGGTGGCGTTGATTGCAGAGCAGCTGGGGCTAGACGCCCATGAGGTCATCGACCTGGCGAAGCTGGACTACCCCAGAAACGCAGATCTGCCCAAGCCGGGTCCGGCCAGTGGGTACTGCCTTGGGAAGGATCCCTACGCCCTCTGCGGATTTAAGACGCTTCACAACCCGCCGCTGGTGGCGGCTGCGCGGATGTTTAACGACGATCTCTACAGCTACCTGGCGCGCACCATCTTGAAGCTGGCGGGAGACGGGCCTATACTCCTCCTCGGCCTCTCCTACAAAGCCGATGTAGACGACTACAGAATGTCCCACGCCATAGAGATTCTCAAACGCGTCGCGCCGCAAGCAAGCAGAATAGTGGTGCACGACCCCAACCTCGGGCTGAATAGATACACAGATGCGAGACTCCTCCGCGGGCTGGGGCCTGCAGTTTTCTACACGGCGGATCTCGAGGAGGCCTTAAACGCGGCCGGCGGCGGCGCCTTGGCGGTGATCTCCACGCCGCATACAGTTTACAAAAAGAACATAAACCGCATTATAGAAAGCGTCCGGCTGGTATACGACCTATACGGTCTCACGAGGGAGGTCGGCGTAAGGTCTCCGAAGGTCAAGGTGTTTGGGTCGGGATGAGGGTTTTGGTCACAGGGGGCGCAGGTTTTCTGGGTAGCCACATAGCGGAGAGCTACCTGCGGGATGGCCACGAAGTTGTGGTAGTCGACAGCCTCTTTAGGGGGAGGGAGGAGTACGTGCCTAAAGGCGCCTTCTTTTACAACGTGGACTTGGCGAGGGAGCCCGCCGCCGTGGAGAAGATCTTCGAGAGGCACCAGCCTCATCTTGTGTTTCACTACGCCGCGATTAACGGCACTAAATACTTCTACGACATACCTCACAAGGTGTTTCAAGACAACATGGAGATGACTATAAACGTGGTCGATGCCGCTGTTCGGTTCCCGCCGCGTCTCTTTGTATATGCCTCCTCTTCGGAGGTTTATGGCGAGCCGCTTAAGATACCTACTCCGGAGGATCACCCCGTAATTCTCGAGTTCTACGCCGAGCGGGATAGCTACGCCGCCTCTAAGGCCTTTGGCGAGTTTTACACCAGGTACGTGGCTGGGCGCCGCTCAAGCTACCTAGTCCTCCGCATCTTCAACACGTACGGCCCGCGTATGGATACAAGCGAATACGGCCAGGTGATTCCGGAGTTTATTAGGAAGGTGCTGAGGGAGGAGGAGTTCACCATTATCGGCGACGGCACGCAGACGAGGGCGTTTATGCACGTAGACGACCACGTGAGAATAGTCAAGAAACTTGTGGAGACAGGTCCCTACAACGACGTCTACAACGTGGGGTCAAGCCAAGAGGTGACCATACTAGAGCTGGCGAGGATAATACATGAAATTGTGGGGAGGCCTTTTAAGCCGGTATTTCTCCCCCCACGCCCCCACGACAGAAGACGCAGATGTCCAGACATAACCAAAATCACCAAAGCCACAGGCCTAACTCCACAAATAGACCTATACACAGGCCTAAGACAAACAATAAAATGGTACATGGAAAATAGATTCTCGCAACAATCACCACCCTGAGCCGGTAATTTTCTCAGTAAATAGACATCACCTATTAATTAGTCTTTTTCTAACAAGGAGATATTCACGGCAGTAGTAGGTCAAAACCGTATAGATCTGTAACACATTTCACGTGCTGAGTTTATCAATAATTTACCTTGTTACCAACATGAAAATGCTCACAGAGATTCATATCATCCATATGCCGGTAGAACTGAGGATTTCCTTTTGCAGATAGCAAAAAGATTAACTTATCCGTCTCTAGGTATTTTAACTGGAAGAGATAAGAGGACAGGAAGTAGAGCGTATTCTATTCTATGTTCTATGTGTCTGGATGTCTGGGGTTAGTGGTTATCCTCACGCCAAGCTTCCTCCTATCCCCCAACGCTTCAAAGATCTTATGCCGCAGATAGCCCACGGCCAGCACCACGTCGTGTATCCCAAACGACTTCAGCCACTCTATCTGCCTGACTAAGATGGGTTTCCCGCCCACCGGCAACAGCGGCTTTGGAACCTCAGAAGTCAAAGGCGCAAGCCTCTTACCAAACCCACCAGCCAACACAACCACCTGCATATTGAATCTACAACAATAGAACCATTAATCAAAACTCCTTGAGAATTTCTTCATACTGGTCTACAGCCGATTTGATATGATATCTAAACAAAGGCGCTGTAGGCGGCTCCGGCACCTCGCCGTTCTCTATAATTTCCGCCGCCTCCCTCAAGCTAGAAACCGCAGTGCCATATTCCAACGACTTGATAAGCTCAACGGCTGCGTTGTACTCATTAGCCAAAACAATTGGATACGCCCCCAGCGCAATGGCCTCAAGCGTCGAAATGCTGAACCCCTCAGCAGTAGACAGTAGAAGATAATACACGCTCTGTGCCAATATACGCTGCTTCTCCTCCTCCGGAGCCTTGAAGAACAGCGACACCGAGTGATCAAGAGACTCCGCAAGACTCCTCACAGCGTCACGCAGGGGGCCACCCCCCACCACCGCCACCCTAAGCCTCCGCCTCACCAGCCGCAACACCTCCAAGGCCTCCAAAACCCCCTTATACGGCACCAGACGAGACACAATAGCCACATCAAACACCTTACCCAAACCCCTATACTGCAGATAGTCCTCAAGCCTGAGACCAAACGGCACCACTCTAACATCCTCCCGCACACGCCTAACCCTTTCCCCCACGAAATTAGACGGCACAACCACCACCCGCGGCCGCAATACGAGACGCCTCTCAAGCCACTCCACGCCGCGCCCCACAAACGGCCCGAAATACTCCCGCCACCTGCGCCCCTAAACTCATGAAGCGTAAGAATAGTACGCCCCCGCGGCAACAAAAACACCTTAGAATAAGGCACAGAGGCATCGACAATCCCACACCCCGCCTTCCTCACAGCCCTGGCAACTCTCCACGCAAAAGACACAGCAGGCCACAACCCACGCCTCAACCTGCTATCGTAAAGCGCAGGTGAACCTCACAGGTACTAACAGAATCTCAGAAAAACCCAGCCATAGGTGACATAACGCACGTCATACCCACTGCACATAAGCTCCAAGGCAAACTCGTAGTAGCGCCTCTCCCCACCTCCAAAGCTGTAAGGCCATAGATTAGAGCAGACAAACAAATCATAAACTCTACGAACAAGAGGGTTTATTATTTAGCAAGAGGAGTTCATATAAATTACGATATATCTCTATGAAGCTCAAAGATTGCTTGAGCTGACCACTTGGCGGAGGCGGTCTTATCAGGCCGCGCGCAATCTCAGTAATGTTCATATCAACACGCTTAACATTGTTCGCCTTTATCATCTGTGCCACCGGTACTTCTTTGTACACAACAGTTGGAACGCCCATAGTCATTGCTTCGAAAACCACTAAAGAGAATCCTTCCGGATGCCCCAGGTGCAGAAATACCTCAGCCTTAGAGTAAAGTCTGAACTTCTCCTCTTCGGAAACATACGGAATTATAGTTACAGAGTCCTCTATACCTAGCCGACGAGTCAGTTCTTTAATTCGCCCCTGCTCAGGTCCTTGCCCTACAATGATAAGTCTCAACTCTGGGCGGATCTGCTTTGCAACCCTAAATGCGGCCAACGCGACTAAGTAATGTTTGCGTTCCTCTAGACGCCCAATCATCAGCACAAGACCTCGTTCAGGTAGCCTAGAAATATTTCTAGCGTCTACCGCTAGCAATAGTGGTAGTATAATGGCTCTATCCACAAGCTTTGTAGGTGTATGAAGAACCAACCGTGGGGCATGCACCTCTAACCACTGAATCAACCTGGCGATGACTCCGAGATTTTCAAAGTGAAAAATCGTACTTATAGATTTTCTGAAATATAGATAGGAAAAAAGATTAGGAAGATGTGCATTAGTATGAATAAGGCAAAATTTGACATTTGATAAAATCTTAAGAACATATACCAAGAATTTAGAGGCTCTCAAAGGACACCGATGTGGAAACTCGCAATCATAATAGATTTTTCCATCATATACCGCTACGCCGCTTGTCCTCAACATGTTAAGTGCCTCGCGGCTAATTTTACCGGCTATAAACCCGACTCTAAAATGCTTTGCCATTACAGATGCCAACTCTACAAAGAACCTATTTCCGCCGCTATTCATCGTAGCTATATCTGTAACATAAACAATATCATATATATGTTTTATGTGTTTCATACTAATTCTACAATATAGATATATCCGTCTTGGTTATTAATTATATACTTCACTCTACCCAGCATAGTGATATTTTACCAATTCATTAGCATATCTGATTACATCATCAATGTACCATTGATTAGTAGCCGGAGTCTGCAACACAAACCATTTATAGTCCGAAATTTTACCGGCTGTATTACATTCCTCGAAGATTTTCCTAGCTAAGATTGATGTGGGATCATCTGGCGACATATGTCGCAGATACTCAGGAGGATATATAAAAACTTGGGGACATATAACTCGCATAATAAATTGCAGTATCCCATGTTGCTATAACACGATTGCATATCTCTTGCCGCAATGACATCAGAGAAGGTTAAGTCCTTGGAGTAGGGAGTTTGCCTTGCTTTGCCGTGGTTGGTATTTCGGCGTTTTTGGTTTTTCTGAGTTGGTAGTTTATTTCCGTCTCTACGCCGTATGAGGGTTCGAAGTCTTGGTTTAGGGTTTCGAGGGCTTTTCGGCTGAGGCCTCGGTAGCCGTTGAAGGCGTCGTTGAGTTTTGCTATGAGTATTCTGTGGAGTAGGGCTAGGGCCTTATGGCCGAGGCGGCGGATTGTGGCGTCTTTGTATGTGGAGAGCTGTTTCAAGCGGCGTTGTCCGCCCGCTTTTTGGTACATGGAGGAATTTGGGTATGTCAGCTACCTCGTGTTGGCCGTCTACCGAAGAGGTGAGGTTAGAGTCCATAGCCCTCTCAGTCCCTCCTCCAGCGGGATCTGGGGTTGCCAGCCCAGCAATTTGGCCTTTGTCACGTCGGCAACACTGTGTTTGATGTCGCCGGGTCTCGGCGGGGCGTAGAGAGGCTCGCCGCCCAGCCCAGCCAGCCGCATCACAATGGTAGCTAGTTCTCTTATAGAGACGGACCTGCCGGTCCCCACGTTGAAGACGCCAGCGGCGCCGCGGTCGAGGACGACTTCGACGAAACGGGCCACGTCGGCCACATGTACGAAGTCGCGGGTCTGCGTCCCGTCGCCGTAGATGACTGGGGGGAGGCTCCCCTTGGCCCTCTCGATGAATTTCGAGACGACGCCGGCGTAGGGCCCCGTCTGGCCTGGGCCGTAGACGTTGAAGAGACGGAGCACGGCGGCCCCCGGCGCGAGCATCTGCGCTACCTGCTCCCCCGCCAGCTTTGAGAGTCCGTAGGGCGAAAGAGGTCTCGTGGGGTGGTTTTCGTTGATGGGGAGGTGTTGGGGTTCGCCGTAGACAGCCGCTGAGGAGATGTAGATGAGGCGGGTGCTCGTCTTGGCGCACTGCTTGGCGATGCGTGCGGTGGCGGCGGCGTTGTTCCACATGTATTCATAAGGCCTCTCCCAACTCTCCTCCACGTTTATGTAGGCGGCGGCGTGTACCACGGCCTCTGCAGGCGGCAAGTCGACAAAACGGACGTCGCCCACCACCAGCGACACGCCCACCTCCTCAAGACGCCTCACCGCAGACGCCCTCTCCAGATTATCTACCGCAACGACTTTGAACCCCCTCTCCGCGAGATACGCCGCCACGTGGCTACCGACAAACCCCGCGCCGCCAGTAACCACAACTCTCACAAGTGGCTATAGACACCGCTTTAAATCTATTAATCAAGCACGTCAAGAACTTTCGACGCCACCGGCGCCACCAGCACATAAAGATTTGAGGGGAGGATCTGCCGGGCCAAGTCGGCCAGCTCGCCCCTCGTAACAAGCCTAAGGCGCACGACCAAGGCGTATCCAGCCACGGCACCGGCCGCCGCGGGGAGGACCCCAAACGGGGCCAACACAAAAGCCGGGAGGGAGGCCAAGAGGGCCTTAGGCGTCACCGCCGCCATCTCCCACGCCACAGGTCTCTGGAACACTACATAGAGCATCACAGCCACAAGAGACCCCACTAGGAACGAAACGGCGACGCCCACGTCGCTGGACCCCAGCAATGCGTAGAGCGCGATCCTCGTTACGTTGGCCGCCATGCCCACCGCTAGAGAAGGCATGTAGAGGCCCTTGGCATACATTAGACCGCCCAGAGAACCCGCCGCGAGGCCGATCAGATTGGCGACGGTAAACACAGCCAGGGCGGCGGCCGCTTCGGCGTATTGCCGGCCCAGGATAGACAAAAAGTGTACGCCTCCCGTCACCAACGCCGCGGCAAGAGGCACCGACATCGCCAAGGCCAGCCTATACGCCTTCACAGCCGCCGCGTCTGGCTCCCCAGAGGAGGAGAGATACGGGAGAAGAACCCCCGTCACGATCGTAGACACCCCCACCGCCGCCCCCGCCAAGATCTGGGCGATATATACGTAGCCGGCAGTCTCCGCATGCGCCAAGTTGTAGGCGGCTACTACGCCCAGGTTAGTCCCCAACACAGCAACAGCGCCGGGGAGCCACGCGGCGACGCCCGCCCTAGCCAGCTCCCGCATCCCGAAAACCCTAGGCCTGAGGCGAAACGCCGCGGCGCCGAGCCCCGTCAACAGAAAGCCGGGGATGGAGTAGGTGGCGGCCAAGGCGTCGGGGCCCAGAGGCGCCAGGAGAGGCGCCGCCGCGACCCTAGCCGTCTGGCCTACGACGGTGGCGTAAAACACCGGCCTCGTGTTGTAGGTTGTCTGGAAATAAGCCGTGTAATACGTCGACAGGAGGCCAGACACCACCAGAAGCGCCAACACCGGCCGCCACAAGGCGAACAAGAGCGACCCGGCGGCCGCCGCAACTGCGAAGGCCAAGGCGCCCTCGGCGTATCTTTCATCCCCAGTGGCTGGCCACAGCCTCATAACGGCGGTGGGGACCCCCAAAGTCAGCAGGGCGGTGGCTATGGAAGCCAGCGTGGCGAGATACGCCACCTCGCCCAGCACGGAAGCCCTAACAGACACTGCCGCCACGAACCAGAAGAGGTAACCCCCCAGCTGGGAGGCTATGCTGGACATGTAGAGCCACAGCCCCGCCCTGTATACAGACACGGCGGAGGCAACGTTTATATTTATAAAGTGAGCGGCCGGCGTGGACTTCACCCCATACGCCAAGAGGTGCGCCACGGTCAGAGAAGCCGTGGAAGACGTCGCAAGGCGAACCGGGAAGTCGAAATACGAAGTGGCCTACGAGCTCATGATGAGGATAAAACGCGGCGAAATCGCCGTCGAGACCGGCACAGACACAACACTAGCCTACGTCCTCGGCCCAGGCGGGGCCTGGCTCTGGACCGTGCTCGGCCTCACAGCCGCCGCAGCCGCCCTGGCGCTCTACGCGACATACCCCCCGCTCCTCTACCTCCGCTACCTCCTCGGCACCTTCTACGTCCTCTTCCTCCCAGGGTACGTCCTCGTCGAGGCGCTGTACCCCAGAGGCGACGAGCTGACCCCCCTAGAGCGGCTGGCCCTCTCCATAGGCCTAAGCCTGGCCCTGGTCCCCCTCGTCGGCCTACTCCTAAACTACACCCCCTTCGGCATAAGGCTGGGGCCCGTGGTGGCCAGCCTCGCCGCGTTGACGGCGGCGCTGGCCATCTACGCCGCCTACAGGAAATACAGGACGGAGGCCCTCTCGGCGGTATGCAAAACGACCTAGGCCCCTCCCTGATAGTTCTGGGAGTTGCAATATCCGTCCTGGCGTTGGTGCAGCCCAACCTAGCCCCACTGCTGGCCCTCGGCCTTGCCGTGCTGACAGCCGGCCTCCTCACAGCCTGGGAGCCTGCCGCCCGCGAAAGAGTGCTCTCCAAGCTGGGCGAGGCAGGGTGGGAAAACGCCTCGGCCTTGATACAAGCGGCGGGGGTGCCCCCCAAGGCGTACTACTTCCCGTCGTCGCTTGCCGGGAGGCCCATCGCGGTGGTCGCCGCCGAGAGGCCAGAGGCGGTGCCCAGAGACGCGCTCATCTTCAAGACCAAGGCAGGCCCCGCCCTGGTGCTCTCCACGCCCGGCACCAAGGCCCTGGAGCTCTGCGGCGAACTGCAGGGAGACCTCGCCGAGGCCCTCAGGAGTTGCGTAGTCAACGTGCTGGGCCTCGCCAGGTCGGTGTCTGTGGCCGAGAGACCCGACGGAGTAGTGGTGGAGTACCGCGGCGTCTCCGCGCCGGATCTCTACGGCAGTCTCCTCGTCAGGCCCGCCCTGGGGGGCGTCGTGGCGTCTGCAACCGCCGCAGTTGCCGCAGAGGTGTTGAAAAAACCCGTCGAGATAGTGGAGGAGAGCAGACACGGGAAAGCCCTTAGAGTGGTGTTGCGATGAAGACCGCGCTTACCGCCTACCTGGTGCTCTCCGGAGTCGCGGCGGCGTTTCTCATCTACCTCAACGTCCACGGGATAGACGTGGTGACGTCTGTGGCGACGTTGCTATTCTGGGTATTTGCCCCGTTTCTCCGGCCGCTCCCCCGCCCCCTCAACATTGTCCACACAGCCGTAGGGGTGGTGCTACTCGTCGCATTTGCCTACTTCGCCGTCCTGAGGATACTCGCGGTGCTGAAGATATGAGACGCGTGTTCCCAGTAGCCATTGCAACCGCCCTCCTCCTTCTCATAGCTGCGCTGTACAGACCCACAGGCCCCCAGCTGGCACCTACGCCGGACATCCGGCAACTCGTAGAGCTGGTCAAGTCGGACCCGGACCTGCGGTGGCTTATACTCCCCTACGCCGAGGAGCTGGGGATACAGCTTCCAGTTAAGCAACCGAAACCCATATCGACAAATATAACGCTACATGTACAGCCCGGTAAGGTAGTTGCAGGCGGCGCCGTGGTGGCATCCGGCGTCTTAAACACGTCAAGAGGCCCCCTCCCGAGGCAATTAGTGGCCATCTACGTAGACAAAACCCTCGCGACGTTTGCCACCACAGACGACAAAGGCCGCTTCCAGGCGGAGCTGAGAATCAGAGCGTACAAACCCCAGGTGGAAATCCGCGCAGTCTACAAACCGCTCCCCGGCGAGCCGTACTTGGAGTCCAACGCCACAGCCACTGTGGAGGTGCTGTACAACAAGACGAACCTGCGCCTCTCAGCCCCCCGCCAGGTCAAGTGGGGGGATGTGCTGACTATCTACATACGCCAAGACCCCCCAATACAGCGCGCGGTACGCATCTCCGTGGGCGGGCGGACTTACGTCGTTGAGACACGCGGCGAGGCCGCGGTTGATGTACCAACCGCCGCCCTTACGCCCGGCGTGCAGAACATCACAGCATACGCCGAGGGCAGAGGCCCCTACGCCCCGGCCACAGCCACAGACGCAGTAGAAATAGTGGCTGAAACCCCCCAGGCGAGGCTGGAGGCGCCCCCCGTACTCATCGCAGGTCTTCCGGCTGGGATCCGCTACTCGGTTACTCCAAACGTGTCGGCCGTTCTCTACATCGCCGGGAGGCCCTACAACGGATCCGTCCCCCTCGACGTGGCCACCGGATTCTACGACCTGGTGTTGCGTACGGCGCAGGCCCCGCCGTATATGAGCACATCGGCGACCCAGCGGGTGTTTATAGTCAACGTGGCGAACTTTGTGCCGCTCGCCGCCGCGGCCGCCGTAGTGTTTATACTGGTGAAGAGGGCTAGAAAGGAGGAGGTGGAGGAGCTGTATAGAGAGGTAAGAGGCGCGGCCCCCCAGAGCGCCGTGTTGACTATACAAGCCGAGGAGGCGTTGAGACTCCTAGCCCACGCGTTTTACATCCTCGGCGAGAGGTCAGGCGTTAGATACAGCAGGATTTACACCTACCGCGAATACGCCGCCAAGGTGACGCAACACGCGAAAAACCAAAACTGCCTCCGGCACATCGTCACCCTGGCCGAAAGAGCCGCGTACTCCCCCCACACGCCGACTCCGGCAGAACTCGCCGAGGGATGGCGATGCTTAGACCAGCTCTAGCCGCCCTAGCGACGGCGCTCCTACTGCTTATGCTTACGCCCTCCACCACGCCGTACAGCCCCCACAACCCAGGCCCCGACGGCCTATCTAAATTCGCCGCGATGTGCACGCTGGCGGACCAAGCCGACGTCATCGTGCTAGCCCCCGGCGCAGGCCTACCCCAGTACAACGTCTCGGCCAGCCGCACGCCCATAGTAGACCCATTCATAAACGACGGCGACCCCAGAGCCCCCATCGCCAACGCCCGAGGCAGGCCGGCCGTGGCTCCAAACGCAACGCCCCTCACAGGCCCCGGCACCCCCATCGTATACACAAGCCCCGTGAGCTTCGCCGGAACAACCCGCGGCCCCTTCCCCCTCGCCCTCGCCGTAAAAACCGGCAACAAAACCATCTACATCTACCACGCCGCCCTCTTCTCCAACCGCGCCATAGACAAAAACCTCCAGCTCGCGAAGGAGGTCTGCAGACAGCCGGTGAAGGTCGTCGTCGCCGACCCAGACCCAGCCCACCTCCTCCACGAGCACCTCGACGACGCGCGGCCCTGGGCCGCCCCCGCGGTCCTCACAGCAATATCTTTATATTTGGCAATAAAGAGAACGGCGTGGCCGCCACGCCGCGCCAAATAGTCAAGGCAGTAGCTACCTACTACCTAGGCGACGTCCGCACGGTAGAAATAGCCGTAGCCACCCTCCTCGCCGGGGGCCACCTCCTCCTCCTCGGCCCCGTGGGCGGAGGCAAGACCACCCTAGCCAAGGCCCTGGCGAGGGCTGTAGGGGGCACCTTCGCCCGCGTCCAGATGACCAACGAAACCCTCCCCTCAGACATATTGGGCTACGGCGTCTACGCCCAAGGCGAGGTGCGCATCGTGAAGGGGCCCATATTCAACAACGTGGTGCTTATAGACGAGATAAACCGCGGCCCGCCCCGGACCCTCTCGGCGCTGATAGAGC
>Ga0080005_133452_pt1 | contig 13420 bp, 13 predicted proteins | sample JossMetagenome_2_FD_69208 | JGI IMG/M metagenome (GOLD analysis project Ga0080005, IMG submission 69208) | Hot spring sediment microbial communities from Joseph's Coat, Yellowstone National Park, USA - JC3_ASED (SPADES assembly) (version 2) | ecosystem: Environmental > Aquatic > Thermal springs >... | reverse complement strand
CATCGCGCAGATGGTCAAGGCCGTGGCGGCCAAGGCGGGGAAGGAGCTGAGGAGCCACGGCGACCTCTGGCAGTTTGTAAACGAAATAGCCGGAGGGGACAGAGAGCTGAGGAGGCTCTGGAGCCGCGCCAATTCCCTCCATCAGAACTTCTACGAGGGCTGGATGCCGCCCGAGGACGTGAAGTACGCCGTAGAGGATGTGAGGCAGTTCGTCGAGAGGCTAGAGAAGTTGCTCTAGCACGGGTCCGGCGACAGCGGCAGGCGGCCATAGAGGACCGCGCTCCTACAGGCGTCCCGAGGCCTCCGCCCACCTACGCGGCGGCTCGGCACCTCGACCCGCCGAGCTACATTGAGGTCGAGCAAGGCGGCATGCGGGACGCTTCCTGGATAGGATGCTATCGCGAGGCTAGAGGCCCTACAAGAGCCGAACGGCGCCGAGAAGACGCCCTACGTCTCCCTCAGCGCCCTCCTCACGGCCTCCCTGTGTATGGGAGTCTGCCACGCCACGTGTTTGCCTATGCCCAGCTCCAAGTCCCTCTCGGGAGGCGGCCGGTCGACCCAGAAGCTGGGCCTCCTGTCGTACATGTTGTACACCACGAGGTTCCTCGCCTCAAGCTCCCTGACGAGCTCCTCCGGCACGTCGCCGGCCCAAAGCGCCTCCGGGTCCTCCACGGCCTCCACAAGCCACCTTCCCCACCGCCGGACAAATTCCGCAGACAGCTTCTTATTCTGCATTAAGTGGAGAACCACCTCCTCGACATCCCATCCAGCCTTATACAGCCTCGCCAGCATCTCCGGATTGCCGCCAGTCCACCTCCATACGTCCTCAAAGGGGGGCTTGGGGCCCGGGATTCTCTCATACAGTTGATGGAGGCCCTCCCGCGGCATGTTCCACATAGGCGTCAACTCGGCCCACCTATGCCTCCCGATCTCCCCCCGCGTCAGCCCCTCGCTGGTGGCGACCACGGCCACCATCCCATCGTAGCTCCTCGGCGGATATTCTATCAGGTTCAGGAGGCTCTTCACGTAAATCCCGGCCTTGTCCAGCCCTACCGCCTGGAACGCCTCGTCGACGAGTATGGCCACCCTCCTCCTGCCCCACCTATCGAGCAGCTCCTTGATGGCGTCTATGGCCAACGTGGCGAGCTTGAGCTGGGCGATGCCGAACGCCTCCGAGGCCGCGTCGGCGAGTTTCCTGGCTATTTCGTCCACATCGGTGTGGGCTGTGAAGAACCTATGCAGCGGGTCTACGTAGACCACGTCGTAGCCCAAATCCCTAAGCACCGCAGCCGCCTGCCTAAGGAAAGCCGACTTGCCGCATCCCTCCGGGCCGAATATCACGACGGGCCACCTAGTGCTCTTCTCAGCCCACTCCTCCACCTGCGCAAGGGCGCGGTCCCTATCGACGAACTCCGTCTCCACGCCGGGCGCGAGCTCAAGCTTGATTCTCTTCACGGCATTCTCGACATCTGCGTACTTAAGCCTTCCAGCGCCGGGAAGCCGCGGCTTAGCCGCAGATGCACGATCAGCACCCCGAGGTGCAAGCCCAAAGGCCGCCCAGCGACGCTGAGACATAAAAGAGATCCCGGCCCCCGCGAAACTGGGAGTCAGCTATTGCGTCTAGGGCGACCAGTAAACCAGCTAGAGACAGGCAACAAGCCGAAATGGCGAGAGGAGACGGCGGCAGGGCCAGAGGGGCTACGCAAGAGCCTGGCAACGGCCCCAGCCCTACCGGCCATAAAATTCGAGAAACGTTGCATCGTGACAAGGCAGAGGCAGAAGGCAGCTGTCTGCCGTCCGGCGAGTCCAGGGAGCGGTGTGCAATCCATCGCAAGACCGGCATCGACTCAACTTAATTAGGGGCAACAATTCCTGTCTGTGAAGGTTACTGTAGCCATGGTGACGTACAGGAGGGCGTGGGCGTTGCCCCACTCGCTGGCAAGTATCGCCGGCCAGACGAGAAGACCCGACGAGGTAGCAATAGTGCTGAAGCCATCTGGCGACGGCAGCGAGGAAGTGATAAGGAGCTTCTCCTCACAGCTACCCATAAAGCTCGTCGTCCAGGGGAAGGGGAACTTCACTGATGCCATACAGATGGCAATAGACAACGCCAGAGGGGATATAATACTGTTTCTTGACGACGACGCAGTCGCAGAGGAGAGATGGGTGGAGAAATACGAAAATCTGTTCAACTCCTTGCCCAATGTCGGCGGAATCAGCGGAGCAACATATAAAGCATATGTTGATAGCGGTAAAGTTGTTAAAACTTATGACTGCTTCTACGATGAAAAACCGACAAAAAATGCATTTTATAGAAAGCCACTACCGGAATACGTAAATTACTACGGCTGGATCGCCCGCTCCGGATTTATGGGCGCAAAAGCTCCGCCCGGCGATCTATTTCTTTCCACGTCGCTGGACGGAGTCAACATGGGGCTGTTGAGAGACGCGGTGAGGGACTGCCCGCTTGCTGATCTCTTCAAGAGAAGTAGAAAGGGGATTTGGAACGAAAAAATACTTGCCTATTGCGCAAAGAAAAAAGGCCGCGACACATATAGGGCGCTAGGCCCACCGGCGCCCTCGGCGTGGCATCTCGTACACACCGACTCGCTGACAAGGGAGAAGGGGTTCTGGCACGAGTTCTGTATCCGCTACGACAGGTTGGCGAACTGCTGGCGGCTTAAGAAATTAGGCGCACAGGTCTCGCCCTACGCCTACCTAGCGGCGTGCCTAGTTTCGCTCAGGAGGCGGCCGCTCCCAAGGCTCTTGGCCACCCTCTACGGGTGGCTCGTCAGGTTGTAATATGTCCTCGCCGAGCGTCGCCATCCTAGGTAAAAACAGCAGGTGGATCCTCAAATACAGCCTCCGCGCCGTACGTTCTGCGCTACGAGAGGTGGGGAGAGACGTAGAGGTGGTGTATGTCGACGGAGGCTCCACAGACGGCTCCAGGGAACTTGTAAGAGAGGTTCTGCCCCAGGCGAGGATAATCGACGCGCCGGGCACCAACATCCCCGAGGCGCGCAACGTAGCAGTGAAGGAGACCTCAGGCGACCATTTGGTCTACTGGGACAGCGACATCTTGGCCCCGCCGTCTGCGCTCAAGGCGCTTCTCCAGCAAGACAAGCCGATAGTTGCGCTGAGGCGTCGAGACGTCTACGTCGCATCTGAAGAAGATATACAAAACATCACGGCCAACCTAGGCGACGACCCCAGTCCCACGCTCTACCCAGTCCCCTTTGTGGTCTTCAGCGTGACGCTTTTCCACCGAGACGTATTCAGAAAGGTGGGACTCTTCGACGAGAGGATGACGCAGGCGGAAGACAGAGACATATGCCTAAGGGCATACTGCAAGGGCTTCCAAAGCTTCTACATCTCGACGGCGGCCTACGACATAAACAAGAGGCGGCTGAGCGACGTGCCCGTAACTACGCCGCTTAGGCAATACCTCCGAGGCATACACAGGAAGGCCCTCATATACGCATACACGCCCTCGCGCCGCCAGAAGATAAACACCGCCATCTTCGCCACGATTCACGCAACGGCTGTATTGGGCGTGCTTGCAACTCCGATCGCCCCAGTAGTCGAACTTCTTCCGCTAATTTACCAAATGGTGCGGTACGGAGGTAAAAAGGGTGTCGAGATGTATGTCAAGGCTTTAACACTCTACACGTTGATAGCGCTTTCCATGCCTCTAAGACTTAAAGACATTTGCGCATGGATCGAACATGGCTAAGGTAGCCTACCTCACGGGCTTTGACCCACGTATCTTCCCACGTCCCATATTCTTCGCACGAGCCACTGGGGCGAAGGTTTACCAAATCAGAACCTTGGCGGGGCACCTGAGGAATCCCAATAAGCGGCTCGAGGATTTTGTAAAACAGCAACAGATAATAAAACAAAAATATATAAATTTTCTTAAATTTGATATATCAAAATACATAAATAATTGTTATAGACAAGATAAGACATATATTATCGGCGCATTGATAAAGGAAGCCAGCATCGCGGGATTCCTGAAAAAACTTAGTTATAAATATGATTTGATAATTATAAAGAACCTAGTAGGCGTGATAGCGGCCAAGCTCGCTGGTATGCGTGTGGTGGTGGATCTCATGGATCTTTGGCATTGCGACAGGGACTACCTAGCTTTTAGTCCCCTTGACTTAGTCGCGTTGAGAAAGGCGGAATGCGTCATTGCGTGGTCCAAGGCCATCGCGGCGCTCCTGAGAAGGGTAGGGCTTAAGTGCGTGGAGTACCTCCCCTTTGGGGTGGATCTCGACGTGTTTGACCCCTTGAAGGCGGATCCCAGGCTTATCTATGAGCGCTACCCACAGCTGGAGGGTAAGGTTGTGGTGGGCTACAGCGGCGGCGGGCACATCTACCACGGCATCCATAAGGTGTTGGCGGCGTATCGCTTGGTGGAGAAGAAGAACAAAGACGTGGCCCTTGCGATCCAGACGTGGGGACAGAATCAGTTGGTCAGAGAGATGATTAGGAGGTTCAATATAGAGAAAGCGGTGTTGATAGAGCCCACGAAGCTCTTCAATGACCCATTGCGGCTCTCCTTCCTGAGAACCGCCTCGGTCCTTGTGCTACCTGTTTCCAAGGCGCCAGGTGTGTACCTCGCTGAGAGGACGACCATGTACCAGTTTATGGCGACGGGCAACGCCATAGTCGCGGAGTATTCCCCCGGCGTTGCGGGCGTACTAAAAGATGGACATACCGCGGCTATTGCGAAATACGGCGATGTGCGTAGTTTGGCTGAGAAGATGGGGTTCCTCGTCGCCCGCGGCGATGTGGCGGATGAAATGGGCAGAGACGCCCGTAAAGAAGTGGAGGAGAAATACAGCTGGGATGCTCTGGCTCCAAAAGCCCGCGAGATAATAAACCGGGTGGCTAGGTAAAGAGAGAAGGGAGGGTTCCCCTGCATATGCACCAGAGGCCCCAACTCCTTGGTGCCGGTTGCCAAGCTGTACAACGGGCTCTACCTGCCAAGGCTTCTGATGACTACGTCAGACAGGCTCCTCTTGATGTCCAGTAGCATAAGTAGTGTGCCCCCTGTGGGGACCCCAACATAGATCTGCGCGACTTGTAGGCCCCTCCCCTAAGTAAGCCGGCAAGCGAAAATACACGGATCATGGCAACAGCTCCACTGCCTTCTCCCCAAGCGCCCGCCAGGTATATTGTTGCTCCAAGCGTTCCCGCGCCCGACGCCCCATGTATCTCCTCAAGCCGTCGTCCCGCACCAGCTCCATGATGCTCTCTGCAAGTTTTTCTGGGCGGTCTATGGGGACTAGGTAAGCGGTTTCCCCGTGACGAATCACTCCGCGGACTCCAGGCGTGTCCTCGGCTAAAATGGCGTTGCAGGACGACATGTACTGAAACATGGTGGTCCTCTCGGCGAAGTACACAGCAGGGTACCTAGACGCGGTGAGTACGAGGATGTCTGCCGAGCGGAACATGGAAAGTCTCAGAGGGTCGTTGGGCTTTGGGGTTCGTTCCACATAGACGAAGTTCCTCACGCCGACCCTCTTTGCAAGCTCCACAACCTCCCTAGAGGTCTGCAACAGCAGGACCACGTCCCTCCGCTTCTCCTCCACCATCTTAAACGCGAGAAGTAGCTTTTCAACTCCTAACGCATCTCTCCCATCGATCTTCCACATACCTCCGCTGTATACTACCTTGAAGATGGAGGGATCTATGCCATAGTTTTCTAGGAAGATGCGCGGGGAGACGGTCAAGGGGTCGAAGCTCTCTAGGTCAAGCCCATAGGGGAGGTACTCCACGCGCCGTAGCCCCATGGACTTCAGCAACGCCGCAACGGCCCTAGACCATGCAATCACCAGATCAGCCCTTCTAAGCGCGTGGAAATCAAAGGCGTTGAACGTAAACACGTCGCGATGGCAGCTCCACAGATCCATGAGGTCCACGACGACTTTCTTGCCAACGGCCTTTGCGGCGTAGACGCCATAAGGGTTCATCACAATTATGCCGTCGCCTCCAATCTTAGAGAGATATGGCGCGTAAAGTAGCTCGTACAGCGAGGCGTCCAGCAACACAGTGCGGTCCTGTCTAGGACAATCGTATATCGCCCTCAACGGGTCGCTCCTGGTCGCCGAAACGTCTTGTTGTCGCCTCTCTCCGGTCCGAGGTCTTTTTTTGAGGTTCCTTAGATATCCAATAAACGTCCTTAGGAAATACGTGGGGATCTTGCAACACTTAAAAAAGAAATAGGGGCGTGGGTAGAAGCCGGGGTCTAAACCGGTGATGTAGGAATACCTCATAACCCGCTTAACAGCGCGACGGCCCGTTCGAGAAACCCCTCAAACGTGAACCCGGAGATCCTCGCGAGCGACCTCTGGGAGAAGAGGCTCCAAGTCCTCCCGTCGGTGAGGAGCTTGGCCACGGCCTCCGCGGCCTCCTCGGCGTTGCTGTAGCCCACGCCGAACTCGCCGAAGCCCGCCAAGTCGCTCCAAGCGCCGCCGGATTTGTGCACCACTACGGGCAGTCCCCGCGCCATGGCCTCCGCAACGGCTATGCCCCAGTGCTCGTTGATCGTAGCATGTAGAAATACCCTACATCTGCCGAGGGTCTCGTCAATTTTGCTTCGCGGCGCGCTTCTAAGGAGCTGTACACGCCCGCTGAACCTCCTAGCGAGGTTCTCCACATATTGGTAGTACCGAAGGCTAGAGGGGGTGGACGCGTCGCCCATGATAATGAGCCGGGCGTCCGCTACCTCCTTAAATATGAGGGGGGCCACCTCTTCCACCACCCAGTGATACCGCTTCTCCTGAGAGAAGCGGCCCAGCATGACGACGCAGGGCTCCCTCTCCTCGAAGCTAGGCGGGCTCTCGGCTATTGGCGTCGTAGGCGGCAGAGGTGGGTTGAGGACCTTTGGCTCTTCTCCGAAGATCTCTTTCACCACGTCGGCGGTCCATCTGGAGTTCGTCAACACGAGAGCCGCCGCGGTGAAGGGGTTGTCTCTGGCGAAGTGTGGATACAGATGGGCGAAGACCTTGGCGTAGAGGTTCATGGGGAATCTGCCGTATCTCTCAGCCGTGTAGGGATCGTCGGTGTAGTAGAAGCCCACGTGTCTGTATCTGGGGTTGAATGTGGCGTCCAGCGGGAAGTGTATATACTCAACGATGGGGACTTTGCCGACTAGTCGTCGGTATGTCGGCATGTCTATAGCCACGAACCTTGGCCTGTACTTCTTCACCGCCTTCTCAGCAGGCCGCCAGACGAGAAGCCTCATGTAGAGGCCGAACGTCTTTAGGCTGAGCCAGCCCGTGACGGCGGGATATCTGGAGAGGTCTATGCCGAACCACTCCCTATATCTAGACCCGTCAAAGCGCGTGAGGGATGTCAAGACCGGGGTGAGCCCCATCTTCTCCACCGCCGCGGCGATGCCGGCCATAACCAGCTCCCCGCCTCCCGGCCTATCCCAGAAGTGATGAGCAACCACGGCGCTCACGAGACGAAATAATAACATAAATATATGTTGTATCCGCTCGCCGTGAAAGTTGCCGAATCTTCTCCAGTCACAAAAGGAGACTAATGCCTAACGCGATAATAGCAAAATTTGGAAATGTAATAGACTCGGCCGAAAAGATTAAAATGCTAATTAATCTCAGAAATGCGATGGCTATTGAGACACGACATGAACTTGAGGAAAAGTATTCATGGGCCATATTAAGGCAAAGGGAATATGAAAATAGCATACATAACAGGTTTTGATCTGTTACGATATCCACGGCCCCTTTTATTTTATAAATATTTAAATGCAAAAATATATCGTCTTAGGACAATTGTCGGCCATTATCTAAAGCCGATAAGATCATCGCCTCCACCGGTCGATAAACCTATGAGATCGAAAAACATAACAAATCTGAGTGTTCCCAAAAGCTTTATTGACCTATATTATAATTGCAAAAGAATAGATAATACCGTTATTACAGATGCACTACTATATGAAACATTATATAAACCATATTTAGAGAAAATTGACGATGATATTCTTATTTTATTAAATCCGTCAGGTGTAATTTCAGCAAAATTTTTAAATAAGAAAAAGGTAATTATTGATCTAATGGATTTATGGACTTGCGAAAGTAAGAGAATTCACCACAACGCTATTGATTTTCTCGCTCTAAAAAAGGCCGATTGTATATTTGCATGGTCAAAAGCTATACTATATTACCTAAAAAATATTGGCATCAAATGTGTTAAATATTTACCTTTCGGTATTGACCTTTCTATTTTTGATCCTCTCAAAGCCGATCGAGAAATCGTGTACAAAAAGTATCCTGAGCTTGAAGACAAGATTGTAGTAGGATACAGTGGAGGCTTCTGGTTGGTGAACGGCGAAGATGCAACAGGCGTAACAAAAATATTATTAGCGTTTAAAAAGATCGAGAAAAAACTAGATAATGTTGTATTGGTTTTACAGATAGACAATATAATATATAGAATCGCAAATCGACTTAATATAAGAAATGTTATATATGTTCCACCAACTAGGTTCAATCATCCATTTAGACAAGCTTTGTTGCGTATTATGGACGTAAAGTTTCTAACAGCCTCTAGATACCCCGCCGTATATTTCGCCGAAAGAACTACAATGTTTCAATATATGGCTTCTGGTGGCGCAATACTCGCAGAAAAAACACCGGGTAATTCCGGTGTACTAAAACATGAAATAAACGCACACCTCATTAAATTAAATGACATAGAAGGTCTCGCGCAAGCCCTAGGGAAATTGATACGCGACGACGAACTTCGTGAAAGCCTAGGTAGATCTGCAAGGAGAGATGTTGAGAAATACTACAATTGGGACATATTGTCAAAGGTAGCAAGAGATTATATAAACGAAATAAACGAACTATAAATACTCGAAGTTGTTTTCCGCCTCTTCCAGTGGGGGGCAGTTTCTATCCTTCTGGCTTAGTATGGCTTTGTCGGGGGCGGGCCACTTCACGGCGATTGTGGTGTCGTCCCGCCTTATGCATTTATCGCGCTGGGGGTAGTACTCCTTCGTGACGAGGTACAGGAAGTGCGTCTCCTCCAAGGCCTGGAAGCCGTGGGCGAAGCCGGGCGGGATCCACAGCGCCTCGCCGGGCCCCAGCTCCGCCGCGACCCACCTGCCGAAATGCGGCGAGCCCCGCCTGATGTCCACGGCCACGTCGAACACCCGGCCCCTAACCACGAACGGTCTCGAGTAGGACAGGTTCACCTGTACGAAGTTGGAGGGAAGGCAGGCCGCCAGGTGCTCAGTCCTCTTCCAGAGCTCTGCGAAGAAGACTTGCTTGCTGTCGAAAAATGCGGTGACGGGAATACATGACGTAGCCAGCACCTTGGCCACAACCAGAGACATGGCGCGTAGACTACTCCTCTTTCTATTTGCCGGTTGTTTCAACGACGAACCTCCTAATCGTATCGGCGATGTAATACATGTGCTCGGGCCCGAGGCCGGGGTACACACCCACGAAAAAGGCGTCTCTCATGGCCTTCCTAGTGGCCTCAAGTCCGCCTACCACCCTATACTCGATGCCGTGGTAGCCAGGTTGCTCCGTAATGTCGCCTGCAAAAACCAGCCTATAGTCGATTTTCTTTTCACTTAAGTACCGCAATATATGCTTTCTCCTAAACGGGGCGCCGTCCCGTATAGTGATTGGAAAAGCGAACCAACACGGATCACTCTTCTTATGCCACTCCGGCAGGACGAAATACTCCTCGAACTTTTCTAGCTCCTTCCTCAAGATAGCGAAGTTCTCCCGCCTCCTCCTACAAAACTCCTCCACACGCTCAATCTGCTTCACACCCAACGCGGCTTGGAACTCGGTAGCCTGTAGATTAAACCCTACGTTGATATAGGTATACCTCTTATCGTAATCCTCCGGTAGATCATACTTATACACACCGGAGAATTTAAACGACTTAGGACACTCGGAATCTCCACACGTAAGCGGGTTACAAGACTGCATAACACAAGCTCGCCCCCAGTCCCTCAGCGACCGTGCCGTAAACGCAAGAGCATCAATATTAGTCACCAACATGCCGCCCTCGCCCGTCGTAATCTGGTGGGCTGGGTAGAAGCTAAAAGTTCCAAAGACGCCGAAAGACCCGACAAGCCGTCCGCCGAACCTTGAACCCAAGGCGTCGCAACTATCCTCAATCACCAACAGGTTGTGCCTCTGCGCAACCTCGAGCACCACATCCATGTCGTTTGGATTACCCAAGGTGTGGGGGATGAAGATAACCCTTGTGCGTTCGCCAACGGCTTTCTCCAGTAGCTCTGGCTTGATATTAAGCGTTGCAATATCCACGTCGAGAAATACAGGCTTTAGACCAAAAAACAACACAGGGTTCAGAGTGGTGGGAAACGTAAGGGCTGGCGTAATGACCTCATCTCCAGGTTTAATTCTATACTCCGGAGGAGTAGTCTGTGCCCTAAGTGACGCCACAGCAAGCAAATTCGCAGACGAGCCAGAATTGACAAACACTGCATTTCTAACCCCAAGATATTTCGCGAACTTTACCTCAAACATAAGCGTATACTTACCATGGACTAACCTTCCGCTAAGTATTACGTCAACCAAATTCTTAAGCTCCTCACTATCAAAAACCGCGCCGCTGTACGGCAGGAAATCTTCGCCGGGTATAAGATCTCTCTTCATATAAAGTGTGTAGTATTTATTGACTAACTCAAATATTTCTTTCTTTACGTCACTAGTTGACACGCCCAGCCTTCGCTACGGGTTTATAAATATTCCGCATATGTGAATCTAGGACACCTAGCATCTCTTTCACTCACTACGGTCTCAGAAATAGGCCACTTTATCGCAAGGTCAGGGTCATCCCACCGAATACATCTGTAAAGCCCAGGCACGAACTCCTCCGACATGAGATAAATAAGAAGCGCATCCTCCAGAGCCTGAAACCCGTGGGCATAACCCACCGGCACCCAGATACCATGGCCGCTTCTCAACTCAAAGGTATACACCCTCCCGAAGCTTGGCGAACTGCGCCTTATGTCGACTGCCACGTCGAAGATGCGGCCCTGAACCACAACGACGAATTTACCTTGCACGTTGGGCGGCAACTGGTAGTGAAGACCTCTGACAACCCCCCTCCGCGAGTAGCTCACGTAGACGTGTTTAAACGGCGGTAGCCCCAAGCCGGAGACCCACGACACAGAATAAGCATCTAGGCTGAAGCCCCTAGCGTCGTGGACCAAATCCAGCTGAACCACAAGTATGTCGGAAACCCTATTCACAACCCTCATGTCTCCTAAATTCGCTGACAAACTTCTCCACGGCCTCGCCTAAGTTAAGCCGCCGTGTCTTAAACATCACCTCCGCATGAAGACTGCCCAAAGAAGAATCTTTGGGCCTCTTGGCAACCCACCTTGCCTCACTAGAGACAGCAGGTGTCACCAGCTCCTCACGCCCGAGCTGACGCGCAATTTCAAGAGCCCACTGGTATCTAGACACCCGCGTGACGCCAGAGAAGTGGAAAAGGCCTGTAATTCCCCCCTCTATAACCTCGGCGACGGCCTCAGCTAAGTTATCCGCCAGTGTCGGGGTGGAGTACAGATCAACGAACCCCCGAACCACACGTCCAGCCATTAACTCCCTGGCGACGAACATGCCGAAATTAACCTTCTTCCCCCCGTATCCGAACAACGTCGAGGGTCGCAGAACGGTCCACTTCCTAGCGTAAGCCGTCACGGCGTGTTCACCACACAGCTTCGTCACGCCGTACCACTGCAGAGGCCTCGGGACATCTGTCTCAACCCAAAGGCTCCTCTCGCCGCTGAAGACGTAGTCCGTAGATACGTAGATCAAGTGTGCATCTACGTTGCTCGCCACCGCCTGTACCCCGTAGCAGTTAACCTTAAAACAACTCAGCCGATCCACCTCGCAACCGTCCACATCGGTGTACGCACCCGAAATAACCACGACGTCGGGCTTTAAGCTTCTCAAACGACCCACATCGGGCTCTGAGAGGTCGAAACTGATGAAACGCTTGTCGCCGCTACTTGTGCCCACCACGTCAAACCCCCTCGAAGACAGCAGAGAAAACAACTTAGAGCCAAGCAAACCCGTGGCCGAAATTAACACAACCCTCACCACGGCTCGTCCCTAAGGACGTAGTCGTCCACAAGGGGCTTCCACCACCTGTTAGCCACATACCACTCCACGGTCAGCCTGAGGCCGGCCTCCCACGGCGTCTTCGGCCGCCAGCCCAGCGCCGCGGCGTGGACCACCAGAGACGGCTTGTGGCGCCTCACGACTCCGCGGGGGTCCTCTGCCAGATCCCACCTAACCGCGGGCACGCCCTCCACGGGGTGTTGGTTATATACGCCGAGCACCTCCCAGCCGGCGGAGGCCAGCCTGAGCGCCGTCTTATAGCCAGGCGACGAGCTCACTCCCGTAACCAGCGCCAAGCCCCTCATCTCTCCAACAGCCTCTTGTACCACCTGACGGTCCACCACCTCTCCTCCGGCTTCAGATGGCCGAGGAGGAGCTCGTGGTAGACCTGCCTCACCCCCTCCCCCAATCTGTAGATGGACTGCCACCCCAGCCGCCCTATCTTGGCGAAAGAGACGGCGTAGCTCCGCCTATCCACCTCACCCCTGAAAACTACATCGCCCCCCGCCGCCTCCTGCACCGCCTTCGCCACGTCGATAATTCTGTGGTTCTGGTCGTCCGACCCCACGTTGAAGACCTGGCCCGACACGGCGTCGGGCGGCTGCTCCAACATAAAGGCGACGGCCCGGGCCACGTCAGCCACGTGGACGAGCGGCCTCATCTGCATGCCGTCCCCCTCCACGTATATCCTCCCCTCCGTATAGGCGGTGAGAGTCATGGCGTTGACAACAAGGTCGAAACGCATCCTCCTGGAGGGCCCATACACCGTGGCGAACCTCAAGGCGACGGGGGCAAAGCCGCGGGACGCCAGAGGCAGAACCTCCTGCTCGGCCAGGAGGTTGGCCTTGGCGTATGTGGTGAGGGGGTTGGGCTTCGCAGTCTCGTCCGCCACGCCGTCCTGCCTGCCGTAGACGCTGCAGCTGGAGGCAAGGACGTAGCGGGGGACCCCCCTCTCCGCCGCAAGCCTGGCGTTCCTCGCCCTGGCTCTGTAGTTTATGGAGAGGGTAAGCTCGGGGTCCAGCTCGCCCGCGGGATCGTTGGAGATCGCGGCGAGGTCCACCACGGCGTCTACGTCTGCGAAAACCGCGCCGTCCACCTCTCTGATGTCTTTCCTCACCAGCTCGAAGTTGGGGTGGCCCGCCACGTGGCTGAGGACGTCGTCGCCGAAGACAAGCCAGTCCACGCAGCGCACCCTGTACCCCCTCTGCAGGAGGAGCGGCGTAAGCGTAGTCCCGATGTAGCCGCCGCAGCCGGTCACCAACACCCTC
>Ga0080005_131895_pt1 | contig 13446 bp, 18 predicted proteins | sample JossMetagenome_2_FD_69208 | JGI IMG/M metagenome (GOLD analysis project Ga0080005, IMG submission 69208) | Hot spring sediment microbial communities from Joseph's Coat, Yellowstone National Park, USA - JC3_ASED (SPADES assembly) (version 2) | ecosystem: Environmental > Aquatic > Thermal springs >... | reverse complement strand
CACGGCCTTACAGTTCCTCAGAGTATACGCCTTATCCTGAAGACCCACTCGTACTCACCTTTCCTTATTGTCTCCCCTTCCACGTGGAGCCTCCTCTTATAAAGAGGGGCGTAGAGCACGAAAGTCTCCGCCTCCCCACCCTCAAAGGCCGGGTTGAAGCCGTACCTCCTGGAGGCCTCAATCACTCTTTTCACGCCGTCCTTATCGAGCGTTTTCCCTACTAACTCGAAGGGAAACCCGTAAGCTGAGGCCGAAGTTATGAGGATCTCGAAGCCTTCCTCCACTAATTCCCTCATATAAACCTCCTGATCCTTCCTCCAGAGCGGTGTGTATGTCTTGAGGTCCAAGCCTTCAGCTACTACTGCGATGTTCAACCTTTGGTAGTCGCTGAGCAGCGCCCCAGCTAGGACGCCCGAGACCCCTAGCTCCTTGCACTTGGACAACGCCTTCTTCAACTCCTCTAACTCCTTATCCTTCTCGCCCGATGTGAAGAAGGCTAACGAGTCTATCCCCATAGCCTCGCTAGCGACCGGGGCCCAGGCTACGTTGGGCGCCTGGAACATCCATGAGTCTGGCCTTCGCGGGATAAGGGTTAAAGTGTAAGCGACCTCGAAGCCGTGCAGGACAGCCCAGTGAATAGCGAAAGTGCTATCTTTCCCTCCCGAGTAAAGGGCGCAGAGCCTCATAGCTCATAACAGTAGAGGGTAGATTCTAAAGGCCAGAGCATTCCCTCAGCCTCACTCTTTACGGTCTTAGTGGGTTTGACGTTAGGGAACGGGAAGTCATGAAGCCCTACCCTTACGCCCCTTATCCTTAAGCTAAGTAGCAATTTCTCCAGCTCTTCAATCAGCATTGGGCTTAGGTAGGCCGTTATGACTGTGACCCTGTCTACTAAGGCGGGCAGGACGAAATAGAGGTCTCCGCATATCACGTCTATCCTGTCGCCAAACCTCGAGTAGGATTCCGCGCATAGCTTCTCGTTCAGCTCCACTCCTAATCCTGTCTTAGAACCGAACTCCGTCACAGCGACGTAGGGAATCCTCCCATCTCCAGATCCCAAATCCAAAACTACATCGTCCTTGCCTACTGAGAGGCACCTCAGTAAGTCCCTGACCGTCTCAAGGGCTGTAGGTACGAAGGGAGTCTTCAGCATTTGGCTCGATGTCCTATCGTGTTAATAACGTGACGGAAAAAAGGTTACCTTTATATCCCCCTAATGCATAGGGTGTATTACTTCTTCTGTTGAGACTGCTGGGATTGTTGGGACCCCTGTTTCTGCTCCTTCTTCTTAGCCATTTTTGGGTCCCGTCTTAGTCTAGCCAAGAACGGCGTAATTAAAGATTCAGGACTTCCTTCGTTTTGAAAATTGATGATAAACTTGACGGCGAGGAGTTAAATTATAGCGTAGCTTAGTACGAATTTATATGAATTCTATGTAGAGATATGATATAGATAATTGTAAATCGTTTAATGCTTCTCTAGAGATAGAAGATCATTGCGAAAGGGAGGCTTATGTGGACGTATCTTATTCTCTTTATAAAGAACGTGTGGGCGAAAGTATTAGATCCTTGGGAGAGTTCGCAGAAAATAAAACGGTTTCATGTATTCCGTAATAAATGAGTTCTCTCGGTGAAAGGAATAGGGGGGACTTAATACACTCCCTAAAGCTGGTGCACCCTTCCCGAATTACGTCGCTCTTGTAACAAGCTAACGAATATTGCGGTTTCCCCGCCTTTAACGGGATCACGGCCTCCCTCTCAAAGGAGCACAACACTTCCGCGAGCTTCCGTGTAGCGAAGGGGTGATCGCATCCGACAACGAACAGTCTCCCGCTGATCGCGTTTCCCTCAACGAACTCGTTCAGAGCAACGAAAGGTCCTCTCAGCGTTTTATCCAGGATCTCGTTGGGGTAACGCCTCGGTCTGTCGGTAATTACGAATACCTCGAGGCCTATAAACTCCTCCAGCAGCCTATCGAGGAAGCTCTTACCGTTCCACTCGAAGGAACACTTGTCTACGCCGAATCTCCTCGACCTCCCTCCAGCCAGTATGACTACCTTAAATGAAGAGCTTGACCTCGAACCTTTCTCCCTTCCCATACTTCCTTCCCCTTTTGAAGATCGCGTAACCGTCCGCTTTGACCAGTTCGCTGTAAAGTCCTACTCCCCACCTCAAAGGCGTGCCCCCGTGGTTGGTTAACTTAATCAAGTAAACTGAGTCCATGTGGTGCTTCACTTCTAGGTCCTGAGCCAGCTCGACTTCCTTGACCTTCCTCAGCTTCAGGCCGGAAAGCGTCTCCAACACGTGGAGACCGAACTCGTGAAAAGAAGTAACTGTAGAGACAACCTGTCCTGGGAGGGAAACAAACGCTTTCCCGTTCACTTTACCGACGCCGCACCTCTTGATCACGTTCGTGTTAACCCCTTCAAAGACGAGATCCCCCAACCTGCTCACGACCCTCTTCACGAAGTCCCTCTCACCCACTGAGGACCCTCCGATGGAGAGGATCAGATCGCATCTCAGCGAGGCATTAATTAGAACCCGTTCAAGCTCGTGGGGGTCGTCCTTAACCACGCCCAAGTACTCCACGGTACCGAACCTCTTCAAGTAGGACGTTATAATAGGCCCGATGGAGTCCCTAACTTTACCACTATCCGAAACGTAGTACGGAATGAGTTCGTCCCCTGTAGAGAACACACAAGACCTTAAGTCGACGACTTCTACTTCATCTACGTTGGCCCTCAAGAGGAGGCCCAAATGCCTCTCCGTAAGAATAGAGCCCTTAGGGATTAACAGGTCGCCCTTCCTGAAGTCTTCGCCTAAGGGCCTTATGTCCTGTCCAGGCTTAGGTCTGAGGGAGGAAGTGACGTAGCCGTTATCCAGCCTTGCAGACTCGATCCTGATCACGGCGTTCGCGCCCGGGGGGATCGGGGATCCGGTCGTGACGTAAACGGCCTGGTCATCCTCTATCGGAGGGAGTTCGACTGTGTTGGGGAAGCTCTTTCCAACTACCTTCAACTTACCGTACTTTTCTAGGCCCTCGACGTTCACCGCGTACCCATCCATCGCAGCTATGTCCATTTCCGGCACGTCAATGGGGGAGTAAACGTCCTCAGCGATCACCCTATTAATGGCGTCCCAAACCTTAACCCTCCTAGTCGCCCTGATCTGCGAGAACGAACGGTCGATTCTAGAATGGGCCTCCTCTACGTCCAATAACACAGGCCTAAATATGCTTCATGAAATATTTATTCAGATCGATCGTTTGCCGTGTGTAGCTCAAGTTCTGGGGCGTAAGAACAGCGGTAAAACGGCCGTGATAGAGAAGGTAGTTAAGGAGTTGAAAGGAGAGAGCTTCAGGGTTTTAGTTGTTAAGCCCTCCCATCACGTGATAGACCTACAGGGAAAAGACACTTACAGGTTCAGATCAGCTGGTGCTGACGCTGTAATTTTCCGAGACCCGAACGGTCTAATTCTCTTCGCCGACTACCCCGACTTCGTCAGGTGTCTCAGCGTCGACGTCATTCTAGTAGAGGGTCTCTCCGACTTCGTGGCCCCTATCAGGGTCGAAATAAGGGAACCTAGCCAGGTGAGCGAAGTCGCCCAAGCCCTCATGAGGATGATCAAGGAGTGTCTAAGCAAGGGGAATGACGCTCAAGATTATTTGGTATCATTGACAAATGCCCTCATGAGGCATGAGCCAGGAGGACGAAATAATCGAGATGATGAGGTGCCCCATCGATGGCACTAGAATAGTAACCAAATGGAGGTGCGAGAACGGGCACGAGTTCAAGGAAACAAACGGTATTTTGGATCTCCTAACGGAGAACGTCGAGTCCCACGAGTTACTCGAAAGGGTAGCCCCCATCTATGAAAGCCTTTGGGCCCCCTTGGGACTATCTCTAACGGCAGGAACAAGCTACTCTTCACTAATGTCTTCAGTAGCGAGCTCGATGGGTGAGAGGCACCTGGACGTAGGGACGGGAACTGGAAAACTCTTCGACTACGGTAAGTGCAGGGTTTGCGTGGGCTTGGACATCTCCCTTAGGTTCCTCAATTATTTAAAGAAAAAGAGACCCAACGTGATTGCTGTCAGGGCTGACGCTAGGAGGTTACCGTTTAAGGACTCCTCCTTCGACTCGGCCAGTTCGTTGTTCGTCATACACATGCTTGACGACCCCTCCTCAGCTATTCAGGAGATCCACAGGGTGCTGAAAGACAAAGGTAGGGCGGTACTAACAGTGATGACCGACAACAACGTGATTGACAAAATCCTCTCTAAATGGTGGGGGCTAAGTCTGAGAAGCTACGATTACTACCTAGGCGTCTTGACTAGGTACTTCGAAGTGAATAAGGCAAGGAAGATGGGGGCCTGGTCTTATTTCGAGGTTTTCAAGAGCTGACGGCGATAGGCCACGGCACGACCTCGACTGGCCTCTCGTTGAGCAGGCTAGTCGCTATCGCTCCGATTGCCGCACCTCCCAGGGCTCCCAGAACGCTTCCCAGGACGTGACCCAACGCGTAACCTCCCAAGGCTCCGAGTGCTGCACCCAGGGCGATACCCAAGTCCATGTTCTTGACTTCGTAGATTATCGCGTATCTCCCATCGCTTCTCTTACCCTTCTTGCTGGCCAAATAAGCCAAGTCCACCAAGGCCTCCTTAACGTCTGAGATGGTCTTGAAGGGGGCCACGGCCTCGTAGAGCTCGTAATTCCCTGAAACGGTGAAGAACACCGGGATCAGGCCTACCTTCCTTATGTCCTCTAAGGAGTTCTTGGCCTTTTTCGGGTTCTCGAGCTTCAACCTCACCTTGTACATTCGCATCAGTTAATACTTAGTGAGCATAATCGGTATATAGCTTAGCGTTGGCGGAGATCTCGGAACCCCTCGAGAACTACCTAAAGGAGATTTACGAGCTGGAGGAGCTGAAAGGCCACGCCAGAGTCTCCGACCTGATACTGATCTTCGGCGTGAGCCCAGGAACCATAAGCTCGGCCTTGGCGAAGTTGGAGAGGATGAACCTCGTAGCCAGGAAGGACAGGAAGATCAACCTCACGGAGGAGGGCAGGAAGCTTGCCGAGAAACTCATAAGGGCGCACAGGCTCTCCGAGAGGTTATTGACCGACATAATCGGAATTGATTGGGTTAGGGCGCACGAGATAGCCCACAGGCTGGAACACGTGTGGCCCGACGACGTTCTCGAGAGGCTTGACGAGATCTTAGGGAGGCCGAGGACTTGTCCTCACGGTCGCCCCATTCCAGGGAGGGTGGGGAAGGTCGAGGGAGTCAAGCTTTCGGAGGCGAGGCCCGGAAAGTACAGGGTCGTCATGATAATAAGGGAGGAGGAGTGGGTGATAAGGAGGGCCCTAGAGCTGGGCTTGTTCCCAGGCAAGGAAGTGAGGGTGATAGACAAGGGTAAGATAGAGGTGGACGGGAAGGTTCATGAAATAGAGAATGCCTTAGCCGAACAGGTGCTAGTTAATGGAACTGAGTGAGCTGGAGAAGAAAATACTCATCCACATCTACAAGTACGGTCCTGACACGCCCTGGCTCATGGCAAGGAGGCTGTTAGGCGAACACGGCTGGGCCCCCAAGTACGACGAGGGCGAAATAGAGATGGCCTGCGCTAGACTCGAAGAGGCCGGGCTCTTAACGAGGTTCAAGGGTAGCCTGAAGAGGAGCGTCACTTCCTCCGTTAAGCCTTGGCTTAAGGTTAAGGCTAAGGAGATGGATCACAAACCGTCGGGCGTTTATTACGATTTGACCAAGGAGGGCAGGAAGCTCGCCGGACAGCTCTACAAGGAGATGAGGGATGCGGGAAGAGGGAACGATAGGGGAGCTAGTAAATAAAGTCCTGAGGCTGAGCGACCCTAGGTACTGGCTAGCCAGGAAAGTCGAGGTCAGAGGGCGCAAGATTACCGTAGAGGGGAGGAGCTACGAGACTAGTAGGACTTTACTGATAGCTGTGGGCAAGGCCTCCGTTCCGATGGCAGAGTACTTCTTGAATAAGGTTCCTCTGGTGAGGGCGATAGTCGTGACCCCGGTATTCGTAAGTCTCCAAGGCGCTGAGGTGATCGTCGCCGAGCATCCAGTGCCCGGGGAGGGCTCGCTCAGGGCGGGCGAGGTCGTCGTCGAAGCCTTAAAGAAGGAGGATTACGACCTAGTTCTGTTCCTCCTATCCGGTGGGTCCTCGTCCCTGTTGGAACTAACGGACATGAGCCTCGAGGAGCTGAGGACGTTGAACGAGAAGCTGGTCAAGTCGGGCCTATCGATCAACGAAATCAACACGGTAAGGAAACACTTATCTAGAATCAAAGGCGGTCAGTTGGCCAAACTCTCGAAGTCGAGAGTAATAACAATAGCCGTAAGCGACGTCCCCGGCAACGACCCTTCTACCATCGGTAGCGGCCCTACAGTGCCTGATACCACTACGGTTGAGGACGCGAAGGAGGCGCTCAAGAGGGTCGGACTTGGGGGGTACGAGAAGTACTTAAGGGAAACCCCAAAGGAGATCGACAACTCGGACTTCTTCCTTCTTTTAGACGCCATGACCGTCCTCAAGGAAGGTTTCTCGGACTGGCTGGTATTGACAAGCGAAGCGAGAGGAGAAGCGAAGTCGCTTGGCCTCTTTCTAGCCTCTATAGCGAACTCCTCACCTAGCACAGGCTTATCTAAGGTAGCCTTAGCAGGGGAGCCTGAGGTGAGGGTGGAGGGGAAAGCGGGGAAAGGAGGGAGGAACGGGGAGGTGTGTTTAGGGTATTACTCAGGAAGGAGGGTGAAGGACTTCGCCCTGCTGGCGCTGGCCTCGGACGGCCTGGACGGGAACAGCGAGTACGCGGGCTGTTACGTGGACGGGGAGCTGTACCTCGATAAGGGCGAGGCCTTAAGCGCGTTAGAGCTTCACGACAGTTACGGCCTATTGGAAAGGTACGGGAGAGCGATAAGGACGGGGTTTACCTTCACCAACGTTAACAACTTCTACTTCCTTTTCAGGCACTCACGTTAATGACTTCGAACTTCCCTGAGCTGAGGTACTGTTGTATTTGCGGTGGCAATTGGTTCTGGGGGACCCAGATCTCGAGGATCGGTTTTTGCAACGGCGTCATTCCGAACTGAGCCAGATCGTTTAGGTGCTTTAACGTGAAGTTGATGAACTGGAACCCTAAGTCTGGATTGTTGGAGTTCTTCGGAACGGAAATCCACAATATGATTAGGCCTCCCTGGAACTTCTGGCCACCTGCAACGTATACGAACTGCTTGTAGAAGTCGGCGTACTGAAGGGAGCCGAAGTTCAACTGTGGAGGCAACTCTATGTATTCCAGGTGTTTCGAGACCGCGGCGCTCTTATAAATGAACAGGAACTGGATGTTCCCGGTCTCCAGGGCGGGAACCAGCTCAGCCGCGTTAGTAGCCGTTACGTTCCCCTTATTTAGTAACATCCTCTCCTCATAGAGACTCTCGTTGTGGGCGTAGAGGTAGCCGGCTATTTGGAGCACCAACCACCCTCTGAAGCCAGCTGGATCCGTCAAGGGGTTAGAGATCCCCACCCTCACTTGACCCGACGTCAGGTTACCGAAAGCGTAAGCGAGTAAAGCGCTAGAGTTCTCAGCGATACCCTCTTCAAACAGCTTCACGATGTTCTGGGCGACCGGATTGTTAGCTATCGAGTTGTCGGTGTAAGCGATCACCATCTCGTCAGTTGCTATGCCTATAGCCCAGCCGGGGGAGTAGTTGCCCATGAAGCTCGGGTAGTAAGCCTTATCGGATATCGACATGAAGACGGTTGTTGGAATAGAACCAGCGGCTATTTGCCTGGCTAGGGCGAACGAGCCCCCGCTCGCGACGTAATATTGCACTCCTGTCGCTTTGGAGAAGGATCCCCCCAGGTAACTAGCCTCGCCCGTGTACGCGTCAGCGACGGATATGAACAACGGTGTACTCGTGTTGTTAGGGGGACTGTAAAGGAGCAGACCTGCGACCACGCCTACAACGATAGCAATTACGACCGCGCCTAAGACGATATTTCTGTCCATCAATATTCCCGTTTGTAAACATAATACATGCCTTACCTTAAAAGGGTAGAATTTTAACGTCCCCAGCGTAGTATCCACCTGGATGAAGAGACCAACCTTATCCGAACGATGACGACGGGTTGTTCGGCTGACACGCGAAGTTAATAGTCGGGCGTTCTGGGTGTCTCGATGAGGAAATGCGTCCTGAAGAGTGCAAGCGCTTGGAGTGCGTTGAGGAGGTCTTGCGTAATGACTTGGGGATAGCGAAAAGGATAACCTTAGGGGAAGGCAGGAACAGCCCGGCTAGGGTGGAAGGGGACGAAATAATTATAGACGTGATGAGGCTGGATTCCTTTCAAGCGGAGACCGGCGGAGAGGCCGGCCTCGTTTCAGCTTACATAACGGCTGCGGCACTTTACGCCTTGTATGGGACTGCTGAGGCGATTGAAACATCTAGGAAAAAGTGGGGAGATTCACTCGTGGTCAAGGTCTTGGAGACGTACTTTAGGTGATATAAAGGACGGTTTATTTACACTAAGGAATCCTAAATTATTTAATAAGGGCTCCGCGTCCCTCCATTCCCCTTATGGCTCCCTTAACCAGGTCCTCGGCGACCTTCAGCGGGTCCTTGGCCTTCATTACGGCGCTGGCGACTCCGACGCCTTCGGAGCCCAGCTTTATCGCTATCTCCACATCCTCTCCCGAAGTTATTCCGGCGCCAGCCAGCAAGTAAACCCCGCTGACTTTCCTTACCTCCTCTACAGCCCTAGTAATCACTTCGGGTTTCGCCTTAGAGACGGCTATTCCAGAACCGATCAGCTCTGGGGGTTCGATGAGGACGGCTGTTGGGCTCAACAACGCTACCGGATGAACAAGCTCGTACCTGTCCACGCAGACGACGGTCTCGAGGCCCAACGATTTCGATCTCGCTATTGCCTCCGCTATCTCGTCGAGTCTCATCCTCTTCTCGCTGTGGTTTATCAGAGTGCCCTTAGCTCCTGCCTCCTTTACCATTTCAGGGATCACGCTACCCGTATGGGCTCCGATAGGCAAGGGGTCAACGTGCTGTGCGAAGACCGGGATCTCAACGGCCTCGGAGATCCTCGATATCATCGTAGCCGGCACGCTCACGGTTATCTCAACGCCGTACTCCTTGCTTAACTCATCAAGGCCCTTCGCGAGGTCGAGGGCTTTAGGCCCGAAGGAGTTCTCGTAGGCCTTGAAGTTTATAAGGACTTGAGGAGTTCTCATGCATTTTGCTAGGGTGAACAACGATTAAATAGTGTACTGTGGCGTCGACTTGGCGTACAGGAGGCCCTCAAGCCTGGCCGTCTTCGACGGTCGGAAGGGCTTCGTCCTTAACCTCAAGAATTACGAGCTACCTGGACTGTTAGGGTTATGCAGAATAATTGCAGTTGACGCACCCCTCACGCTCAAGCATGGTTACAGGGACTTCGAGAGGGAGCTGGTAGCTAAGGGCCTTAGAGTCTTCCCGCCCAGCTTCCTCAAGAATCTGGTAATGGCGTTTCAGGACCTGGCGAGGGAAATAGACGCCGAGGTAGTAGAGACTCACCCAGGAACTTCTAAGAAGCTTTCCAACTTACGGGTCATCCCTTCAGGGAAGATCACAAAGGACGAACTGGACGCTATCGTCTCCAGCATGACGGCTTACCTTCACGCCCGCGGTAAGGATTATGAGGTAAAGGGTAACGAGGGCGAATTACACGTGTTGAACGGCATCAACGCTTGTATTACTTACAAATCACCTAACTTCTTCCTTACCCTTTTCAGTTTCGGGCTTCCTTAGTCGCTTGCTCCTGATGTAGGATAAGTATACGTAAAGGACGATTATCCCTATCATGGCGAAATCGAAGTACGGTTTCCTGAGTAATGCGCCCAATATGGATAGCCAAGCTAGGGCGAAGAGCAAGTACGCCAGAAGCCCAACAGTCCGCACGAACCAAGCGCTCTCGCCCGAAACACCGAGGACTCGTGCGATACCCTTGAACGTCTCGTGGTATGCGTAAAACGACGATATTAAGACGCCAGCCGTGATCGCGGCCTCTATGAAGGGGACTAAAACGTCGTAAGTGATTACTCTAACGGAAAGTCCCAAAGAAAGCGTACCAGCCACTACTATACTACTGAGGTAAATCACGAAACGTATAATCATGGATGTCATCTCGGTCGCCCGGCCGGGGATCTTAAGCCTGTTATGTAGCGTGATCAATAGGGCGTTAGCGGTTCTTATGATTGTACTTCTCTTCTGCAAATTAATGAAGAATTGGCTAAACACCAAAAGTCTAGAGACTAAAAAGCCAGAAAGTATTACCGAAGCACCGAAAGTCATAACGGCCAGATCGAAGACTGAGCCCAGATTGTAGCCGAGAGATATGGCCGTCACGCCAACGACGATCCCGAACTCGCTTAGGGCCGTCATATTAATTCCGGTAGTGAAAGCCTTCTGGAAACTACCGCTTACTATCCAGTATCCTATGCTGAACGCTACGTACTTAAGGGCGATCAAACCAAGAGACAAAGGCAAGAGCAAAAGGGTCTGATAAGACAGAGAAACGTTTTGACCCACTAGGAGGAAAAATATCACTAGGAAGAAGTCGTTTAAAGGGGATAGGCGCGATTCTAACTCGGATTTGTCTTCGCCCATATTGCTAAACGCGTAGGACGTGGCGATTCCTAGAACTAGCGGAGGTAACACCTGTGGGATCTTCAGATCTTCCCCGAGCAGCGTGAACACGAACACGAGAGTGATAACGGCCAAGAAGAGCAGTTCCTGGGAGTACTCCCTTTCCTTACTCGATAAGGTGGGGAGCAGGAACTTCGTCAGCCCCAGGCCCAAACCGAAGGAGGCGAGGCCCTCAAGGAACAACACCAACCCGTTGTAAACGTTAACTAGCTGGCCCGTCAAGATCGCCAATGCACTGAACGCGACTATGTCCTCAAGGGAGCTCGTGGCCATGACTAGCTCGAAGTCGTCGTTAGGAATCTTCCCTCTGGACTGTTTGAACAAAATGGACGAGGAAGCGTTTATTGCAGTTGCGAAGAGTAGCACGGACTCTCCTAAGTTTAGGTACATCAAGCTCGAAACCGCTGAGATAACACTAGCGATTAAGAAGACCTCAGCTAAGACGATAACGATGGCCTTTCCGAATACGTTCTTCACGGTCGAGGCGTCGAAAGAAAAACCTATTCTAAACGCCAACAACTGAACGGCAAGAGTGGAGAGGAAGTTAAACACTGTAGTGTCAAGGTTCAGATTGAAATAGTTCAGCACGACGCCCGCGATGATATACGCTATCACGGGAGAGAACTTGAGATAACGAAGCAACCAACCGGAAGCTGTGGCCGCTACCAGAGCTAAGGTGAACAGCGTTAATACGTCCAATCACTTCACCTTGCATATTCCCCCATAATACTCGTCCCAATCCTCACTGAAGTTAAAAACGCATTCAAAAGGTTGCTCCCTAGTCACGTAATCGAACCATACGGTGTCGTCGGGCCACACGTTGAACTCAGGGAGATAGGGAAGCCACAAGGGGAGGGCTTCCTGCGTTTCCTCAGGAATACCCTTAAAATCGTTTGAAACGACGACGTAGGCTTCCTCCCTTAAGTTCCCGTGGATGAAGCTGATCTTCCCGAGCACGCGTGGGTTCAGAAGGTCTATCCCTACCTCCTCTCGGGTTTCCCTGATCGCACACTGTTCGGGGCTTTCGTCGTCCTTAAGCTTCCCGCCAGGCAGGTTGTACCTACCGCTTCCTAGTCCCCTCCTCTTGAAGATCACGAGGAAAAAGCCTTCTCGCTTGACGACGGACAAACAAGTCTTCATTTCCCGTGTATACCTGGCTTCGTCAGTTCCTTTAGGTTTAATAATTCGTCTATTTGGGCGTCCGTGTACCCTAATTCCCTTAACGCCTGCCTTATCGACTTGCCCTTAACTAACTGTCTCCCGATCTCGGTGGCTTTGTCGTAACCGATCTTCGGCGAAAGCACTGTTATTAACGAGGGGCTACTCTCGGCGTAGTGTCTCATCCTCTCCACGTTCGGAACCATCTGAGAGATTACTAAATCGGCCATCTTGTTCAGGGCTTCGGATAGTAGAGCCATTTGGGCGATTACGTTGTAGCCCATGAGCGGCACCCCCATGGAGAGCTCGAACTCTCCCAGCATGGACGCCTTCACGTTGGCCTCGTCGAGACCCATGACTTGTGACACGGCCAAGAGGGTGGCCTCTACGGTGACTGGGTTCGTTTTGCCGGGCATTATCGAGCTCCCCGCTATCTCCTCCTGGCTAGGTAGGTCGATCTCGTTCAACCCGGTCATCGGGCCCGAGAACATGAGCCTGATGTCCTGGGAAAGCCTGTAAAGGTCTACGGCGATCGTCCTCATTACTCCGCTCAGCGTTAGCAGGTCGGTTAAGAGCCTTAGTCCTCTGAACTTGTTAGCTGGGGCGAACCCCAGCTTCGTGAGCTCGTTATAAACCTCTATACACCTGACCTGAAAGTCCGGATGGGCGTTAATCCCAGTGCCCACGGCGGTTCCGCCAATAGGTAGCTCCCTGACGTAATCCAGGGCGTGGTTGAGTAACCTTAAGTCGTGCGCGAAGGCGTCCTCGTAGGCAGAAAGCTCCTGGCCTAAAGTTACCGGCATGGCGTCCCTTAAGTGCGTCCTACCCGCCTTCACTACGTCCTTAAACTCTTCGGACTTAGCGTGTAGGGTAGAGATTATCTTCTTCAGGGCAGGAATTAGTCTTTCCTCAGCCTCAGCTACTGCGGCTATCCTGATAGCGGTGGGTACGGTGTCGTTAGACGACTGCCCCATGTTGACGTGATCGTTGGGGTGAACCTTGATACCAAAACGCTTGCTTGCCTCCTCAGCGATCACCTCGTTAACGTTCATGTTTAGCCCCGTTCCGGATCCTGTTTGAAAGACGTCGAGGACTATTCTGTCGTCGAGTTTCCCGTCCATCAAGTCCTTAGCTACCGCCATTATAGCCTCGGCGATCCTCTTGTCGAGTTGGCCCAAATCCGAGTTCACTTTGGCCGCACTGTACTTGACTAGGCCCATGGCCCAAACGATTCTCCTAGGGAACTTAGTTCCCGTGTTGAGGAAGAGCCTAGGAGCAGTTTCAGTATATTTCACGAAAGAATCAAGGAATGCTTCAATTAAAAGCCTGGAGGATCAGCCGATCCTCAGCCCTCTCCTAAGACTCGCGAAGTACTCTGTGTAGAGCAACCTCGCGTGTCTGCAGAGGCTCTCCCCACACTCGCAAGAGGTTCTGACGATCGTTATGTTGGAGAGCTCGATGCTTACCTTAAGGGGCCTGAGGCTACACCTGGAAGGGATATAGCCCTCAATTACCGTCTTCCCGTTGTTCCTCATCACTTTGGTTATCAAAACTGGTCAACTCTTCGTAAGAC
>Ga0080005_158938_pt1 | contig 13472 bp, 19 predicted proteins | sample JossMetagenome_2_FD_69208 | JGI IMG/M metagenome (GOLD analysis project Ga0080005, IMG submission 69208) | Hot spring sediment microbial communities from Joseph's Coat, Yellowstone National Park, USA - JC3_ASED (SPADES assembly) (version 2) | ecosystem: Environmental > Aquatic > Thermal springs >... | reverse complement strand
CAACCTCTGGACTCGCCTTGTGATCAACTCTGTCAAGACATTCAAGCGTCTTGCCTAAGTGGCTCCTCAGAATACCGAGCTCTACCTGATACTTATCTTTCTACTCCCTTATGGGAGTTTCTGTAGCGATAAAGAGCAAATAAACGTTCTCATAGTGTCTGCTTTCTACTCCCTTTTGGGAGTTTCGAAATGGATTCCGCCGACAACGTGCGTATGCTGTTAGGTTGAGACTTTCTACTCCCTTTTGGGAGTTTCCTCAGAGCAATGGATCTAGCTGACTATATCTTCACACTGTATTCTTTCTACTCCCTTTTGGGAGTTTCTTCCCCCAAGATGAGCTTCCCATATTCATGTGGTACTGATTGGTGTGCTTTCTACTCCCTTTTGGGAGTTTCAAGAAAGAGGAAGAGAGGAAGAAGATGGAGCAGATGGAAAGGAGGACTTTCTACTCCCTTTTGGGAGTTTCGTTGCAGAGCTTCCCCCCGAGGTCAGGCTTTTGCTTGACCTATACAGCCTTTCTACTCCCTTTTGGGAGTTTCGTGTTGCCAGGTTTAATCTATGTCAAGGCAGAGCTCAACTTTCTACTCCCTTTTGGGAGTTTCCAGGAAGGTGGAGGAGGCAATAATGGAGGCAAAACTAATGGTGTCCATACTTTCTACTCCCTTTTGGGAGTTTCGAGGACATGTTCAGAATGGCCCTGATGTTTATGCCTAGAGACCTTTCTACTCCCTTTTGGGAGTTTCAGATGTAATAATAGATTTTAGGCCTGGGCACAGAAGGCGTGACCTTTCTACTCCCTTTTGGGAGTTTCGTATGTAACAATCAAAACGCTATACAATGCCGAACCAAAGATTACTTTCTACTCCCTTTTGGGAGTTTCCCTTGTCAATGAGTTCATGGCGTTCATAGCGGATAAGCAGAGGACTTTCTACTCCCTTTTGGGAGTTTCACAGTAGAAGCATTGAGATACTCTAAAGCCGTTTTCCTTAGTACTTTCTACTCCCTTTTGGGAGTTTCACGCTATTTACAATAAACCGTGTTTTGCAGTCGTATTTTTACAACACTTTCTACTCCCTTTTGGGAGTTTCGGAGGTATGGATTGAGGAGGGTTCTCGATGTTACGTATGGTGACTTTCTACTCCCTTTTGGGAGTTTCTGAAGCAAACTCATTCATATACCTCTGCAACAGCATCTGCATAAGCCTTTCTACTCCCTTTTGGGAGTTTCCAGGTATGAGAGGGTAAAGCTCTACGCAACTGGATGGAGACCTTTCTACTCCCTTTTGGGAGTTTCTTGATTTAACGTATGATTTGCTAATTGATATCCTTGAGTATGGTACTTTCTACTCCCTTTTGGGAGTTTCAAAAGCTTTTATGAGAAAATGTGAGGAAAAGGAATAGAAGACTTTCTACTCCCTTTTGGGAGTTTCACGCTAGTCGAGCTCCTAGTAGCCCTGTTGCTGATAGGCTTAGCCTTTCTACTCCCTTTTGGGAGTTTCTGGGGATTTCGACGGTGCCGATACATCAATAGAGTTATCGCTTTCTACTCCCTTTTGGGAGTTTCCTTGGTGAACACAAATGAAAGCTCTAAAGCTAAAAATCAAAACTTCTTTCTACTCCCTTTTGGGAGTTTCCAAATCTATGAACCACAGCTACAGGTGCAACAGTCTTCACCTCTTGATAAAACTTTCTACTCCCTTTTGGGAGTTTCTAAGCTCATCAACTTTGTTTGCAAGCTCCTCTATCACACTTGTTACTTTCTACTCCCTTTTGGGAGTTTCATCAATATCACCTTGTAATTCCTCTATCATTTTTATTATCTTCTTCTTTCTACTCCCTTTTGGGAGTTTCATGTTCTTAGCGAAGCTGTTAGTGCATTGCTTTCTGGTATTGTCTTTCTACTCCCTTTTGGGAGTTTCAAAGAGTTTCTCACCTTCTCACACCTTCTCAGGCTTCTCACTTTCTACTCCTTTCTACTCCCTTTTGGGAGTTTCTGGTTTGTGTGCTATTTGAGATTTTCTTAAGCTTATCTTTAAAAGTGTTTATGAAAATAATTAGAACATTCGTAATTTCTTCACAAAACCTTGCATTAGTGTTCTGATGAGAAGGAGTTGACTCTATGTAAGTGTTCTGATGGTGTGATGAAAAGAATTGAATGATTTTGTTCTAGTGGAGAAGAATTGAGGAGGGTATCTTTAAACAGTTGAATGTGTTGGGTGAAAGTGTGGTTTTCCTCAGTTTTGCTCTGGTTAATCTTTTGTTGGTTTGTTTTGGTTTGATGTGTAGAGGGTTTAGAATTTGTTTGTCTTTTTGGTGATATTGTGTTTGGGATTGTTTTGGTTAAGGGTGTTGATGATGTTGGTGAAGGGTTTTTGAGGGGGTTTAAAGGTGAAGAGGAGAAGAAGAGTTAGACGGGTAGTCAATTCAAGAACAGTCTTTTATATCTCTTCCAACTAAAACACTATAGGGGGATTTCTTCACAAGGTTCTCAACAATGCCTAGGTATTCTCTGGCTTTCTCAATCAAGGGCTTGTGCTCTTCATCTTCGTATGTAAGTCCATAGAAACATCCTCCATGAAGTCTATCCCTAACATCTATGAAATACGAAGCCTGTTTACCTGCCTCTTCCTCGCTGAGACCTGCTTTCATAAAAGCTTCTTTCACAAACGATCTCCACGAAACATTTTTTGGTGGAACTGTTTCGCCAAGGGTTTTCAGGGTAAGAGCTAGAGTTGCATGCTTAATACTAGCCCAAACCTTTTCACAGGCATCGTAAGGATCTCCGCGTTCGAGAAGCTTGTGTGCTTCCTCAAGATAGTGCATAGCTGTATCTAGATGCTTCCCAGCCTCGCTCATAAACATCACTACTCTACTCTATAATGCTGTAGAGGCTAATAAATCTTAGTGAAGTTAGTTGGAGTGAGGTTGTGAGGGAAGCTATAGAGGAGTATAAGGAGGTTGGAGGAAGGTGGGGAAGTTGCTCCAGCTGAGAATGTTGCAGAAGATCTAGAGATACATATGAAAGCTAGAGGGGGTAAATTGTAATCTACCTATCCCAGTAAAGAACATGGGCTAAGAAGATACTAAAACCATGACTAGAGCATCTCAAAACCGACGCCATCGAGCATGGCAACGAGTGGAGGCTTATCAATTGACCCTAGAGTTGAAAACTCTGGGTTTGCAGATGCTAAAACATGTTATCAAACATAACCTAGGTAACTACTGTATATTAGCTGTGTGTAGCAGTAAACTGTTTAGAGGGTAAGCATGTTGAGCTACATGCTTGTTGAGAAGCTTAAGCACAGTGCTAGGGTTTTTCTTAGAGAAGCTGAGGCTGTTGACGACCATGATCTCGCAGTTTTCTTTGTTGAGTAGACTATGTAGCACTACATAAAAGGCTGTTTACCATGAACTCTTTGGTGAGGTTGTGCATGGTTATAGGATGAGAAAGCTACTGCAACTCCTCATCAAAGCACTTGAGAGTCAAGGCATCGCTGAACTGGCCGACAAACTTAATGGAATTCATTGATGTTAATCTTTCTACTCCCTTATGGAGTTTCAGAAGGGAGTAGAAAGTATAGAGAGGATTTATGTAGAATTTGTAGCTAAGAACATAGTTCTAGGCTCTACAGACTACAAGCTCTTAATGACAGCTCTTAGTGCATTAAAGGAGTTGCCTCTGCTCTTAGGGCATTCAAGGTCTAGAGGGTTAGGCTGGTATAGGCTAAGCACAGCTGAATCAAGACTTGTCTACATAGACCTTACGAAAGTTGGGGATCTAAACCAGCTTTTCAACGTTATCCTCAACACATTTAATTACTGTGCAGAAGTTAGATATAGAGTAGGGATGCTCTTTGACCGGACACATACTCGTGATTGCTCCCTGGGGCATGCCATACCTTTGGAAGCCCGTAACTTACGAGATTGGCGTTGACGAGGTTAAGCCCAAAGTTAGGTGCAAATCTTGTGCAAGTCTTTTGCCTATACTCATATGGTTAAAGAAAGAGTTTGGAGATGTAGAGATACACACATCAATTATTATTCTTGATAGCGTTATTGATTGGCAGAAGCAGGGATATTATAAGGAGGGTAAGGATAAGGAGAGGAATCAATGTCGTGAATGCTTTGAAAGGTTTGGAGATATACTTACTAAAGTAGCTAACGCCTCAAGCTATGCTGAGCTTAAGCAACATGTAACCGACTTTACTAAGAGTTTTGTGCAGTGTGTTGCTGATGAAATTGCATGTAGTGTTGATGGTGAGGAGAGGAAGTGTTCTGAAACCCTCAGCAATGAGTTGAAGAACCTGCAGATCGTTGTTGCACCAGCTATTGGTAGACCTGGAGGCACATGGTTCTTCATTGGCAGGATACAGGACTACGAGATTGCGGTACTTAGAGAGATGAGTAGCAGGCTTCTATCAACTCCCTACACCAGAATTATTGTAGATCTAACACATGGACTAAACTTCATGCCATCAATTACAACAAGGATTGTACCTAGAATAGCAAGCATACTGCTCCTAGCACATAAAGACGTTAGCTCTAGCTCTGTTGAGGTTTGGCTCTACAACAGCGACCCCATACCACCGTCAGTAACAGAAAGCACTACGATAAACATTAACGAGGCTGCGTACACAAATGTGAAGAGCATTGAGCTTGTTCACAGCATTGCGAGCAAGTTTGCTTATGCATGGGATAGGAAGTATAATCATATAGAGGAGGAGCTCAACAAAACAATGAGCGACAAAGCTAGGAAGGCTTTACGTATTCTAAGGCCTCTCTACTCAGCACTTTACTACCCAATGCCACTAGCCCTATACACACTGGCCTGCACAAAGTGTAAGGATCTCGATGCATTAAGTAGTGTTGAAGAATGTGTGTTTAGTGCAATTGAAATTCATAGGGATAAGCACGAGATTGTAATACCTCTGACAATCGATAGCGATACTTACTACGTATACCTATCGCTAAAAGCACTATGCAAGAGAATCTCGCCACTATGTGAGGAGGTAGGTAAAGAGGCTAGCCCTAGCATAGACATAGAAGCACTTGAAAATGGGATAGCACCGATATACGCATTAATTCACGTATCATACAGGGAACTCATAATGCATGAACTTAGTAACATAAAGCGAGGGTACAAAGCTTTAATGCAGAAGTGCCAGAGGTTACAAGGCTCATACACAAGCTTAGCAGAGCTGGAAGCTATCAGGATTGAGAAAGAGAAGAAGGAAGAAAAGAAAGAGGAGAGAATGGATAAGAGAATAATGATAGCACACGCAGGACTACAAAAACAATTCGTAGAGGTGCTAATAGACATCAAACCAAGATTCCGATACAAACTAAGCATTGAAGAACTGGAGAAGAAATTAGACGAAGCCAATCTATTAATAGAATTTATCCAAGTAAAGAAGCACTAAACCCTTAGCTTATAGCCACATATTATGAGAACCTTTGTTGCTATGATGCTGTATGAAGCGTGTTTGGCTGTGGAGAAGGGCTGTAGGAATTTATAAAAATTTAGGTCTTCACTGTTTTTAACTGGTTTTAGCCAACCTATCTATATGGGGTCTTGAAGTCTTTATGCAATATCTTTCTGTAGTTAGGTCTGTACTTGTCTTAATGTGTTTAGTGCTTTGATTAGTGCTGGAAATGCTTTCTCTAGAAGCTCGTGATTGCTACGCTCTATAGCCTCCTCTACGCTAAGTTCTTTCCTCTTGAACCACTCCTTAACACTCTTCTTACCGCTACCAACACCCTCGTTATAGTGTATCCTTATCAGCTCAGCTATGTTTCCTCAATACTCCTCTCCTTACCCTGTATGGACACTACTACAGCTCCTCTTCTACTACCTCTCTCAACTATGAAGACGTAGCACACTTCATCATAGCACCTCTCCATACCTCTTACTGTGAAGCCTCTAGCAAGAAGACCATTCACAACATCATCAACGTTCTTAACATGCTCCCTATCAATGATTAGCAGGTACTTAGAGACCCTCTTATCCAAGCTAAAAAGCATTGCTAGCGTGTCTAGAGCTGCTGATAAACCTATGCTTATCCCCCACCTAGCATAGAGTAGCACCTCACTGTGATTAAGCTTGTCTCCCATAGCTTCCAGGATCCTCAACGCTGTGTAGCCATCACCAATAATGATATAGGCCAGCGGTTTGCCTGCTACCTCACTACCCTTAACAGCAATTCTCATTCAACTACACCTTCAATAATCGCCCTAACATCAATGTTCTTCTCCAGGATCTCCTCAACCTCGTCAATCTCTAAAGCCTTGTGATAAACAATGTCGTTCTCATCCTTCTTAAGCAGGATTATCTGTGCGTCTCCGGGCTCAACCATGATCACAGATTCCAAGACATCAATGCTGTGAGTAGCTACCACAACTTGTCTACCTGACTCGGCCAACCATTTGAGTAGTGTGTGTAGGAGGCTTGGGTGCATAGCAACCTCTATATCATCCCACAGGACTAGGGCTGGGTTAAGAATCTCTGTAGCTAGGTACGCAAGGATAAATCTCTTTACACCTTCGCCAAGATCTTTAAGACGTGCATAGAGAATGCTGTCACTCACCTCCTTCCTAGCGAAAAGCTCGTTCCCAGGCCCAAGAAAAATCTCTGTAAACCTATCGTACACAACCCTGTTCAGATACTCCCTAACAATCCTCACATTAAGCCCGCGCTTCACAGCCTCGCTAAAGCTGTTATAAACAAAGTTGTGGAGCATTTCAAAAGCCTCGGTAGTGTTCGGGATGTAGAGAACCAAGCTTCTCCTCCCAAGAGAAAGCCTCTCCATAACTACCTGATGAAGGTGTGTGAGGACAGTCCTCCCATCAGTTTGCACTGTTACGTACTCATTCCATGCAAGCTCACGTATAGCATCAGAGGCTATTCTATACCTACGCTCAGCAGAGTTATCACTAATTATTAGCCTCAGCCCCTCAACACTAAGCTTGTCAAAGCTATGCTTACTGCCAACAATAACGTTCTCTATTGCTATTTTAGGGCTAAAGCTGTAGTTCATCTCGGCTTTACCCGCATAGCCATAGACAAGTGGTGCGCCAACCAATTTAGTTAAGAACTTGTGGGGCTCCTCCCCATAGGGCTCTACTTGATAGGATAAGAGGTAAAGGGCTTGGAGAATAGATGTCTTACCAACATTATTCCTACCCACCAACACATTAAATCCTCTCAACTCTAAAGGTTTTGCAAGTGCTTTAACACCCCTAAACTCCTTTACATCTATGGAGCTGACAAGCATTTTACAGACTCCTCAACAAGAGTAACGCTATACACAGATATTTCTGCTTTAGCCGCTATGCCCACCCCGCACCACTACATAGAAATGAAGTTAGAACTAGATGAGCAGTGTCGCACCAGCTATTCTAACCCCTTCTCTAGGATCTAAAACAATGCTACACCTTCAATTCCATATTATGGGTTCTGAAGACACGGCTCAGATGTTCAGCGCCAAGACAGTGCCAGACTTTCATTTCCATTTATTGGATTCTTGTGTCGTGCAATTGCTTTGGAGTCTCCATTGCGGTTTCGTAACAGTGTTCAATTTGTTTTTAGTTGAATTGAGTATAAAGCTTTTAAACTGGTTAGCGTGATGATTAAGGCAATGATAATCGCTTCATCAGTGTGCATATAACCATAAAGCGATGCAGACACATCGATGCTGATATTCATTCTATTATAAGAGACCATTTGATGAAGCGAATTCTCTACTTGAGGAGTCAGATTTATAAATCCCTTATATATCTTGTGATGTAGCCACATTGCAACTCTAATGAGCAATGAATTGATTGCATAAAGTATATCAGCTTATAAGTTATCGCAAGAATATTCTCATAGAAGAGTAAGTATCTTGTAATGGTTTGAGAGTTTCAGAAGAGAGGTTTTGGTGTGATCACAAGTTTTAGGAGAGGGCTTAACACAGGGTTCTACTGGTTAATGGGTATACTAATAACATAACTGTGTTGATAACGATAATACTAGCAATAGCATTAAGCGCATCCGCATAAAGTTTCAACATATTAATAACAGCATCCAACATCAAAACATTGTGCTGAGACATGGCAACCCAACAAAAGTTTTTCTAACAATACCCTTATGTAGTGTGCAGACCATGCAACTATGCATCTCCATAAAACCAATTCCATAAACCTTCTACCCCAATATAAGAGCCCCTCGCAAAGAAAATAAAAAGCCGTACTAGGAGAACAACACATTCCTACTCCCTAAGAAAATATGTTGATAAGGTCTTTAACCTGGTAAGAAACTTCATAGTAGCTTCCTACTTCATTATGGAAGCTCAGCTTCAATACTTCTCCCTTACAGAGAATACTTTTTACCATATTCATAAAGCTCACGAAATACATCTCTAAATATTTTCATGTATGAGCTTTAGCTAGAGTGTCCCTAGCTTAAGATCCTTTGCTACAACGTCTCTTAGAATCTTGAAGTGTTTATCCATTGTTACAAGGATCATATCATTGTTAACAGCCTGCGCCGCTATTATCAAGTCTGTTGCTGGTAATGGCACTCCACGGATTCTCAGCTCTGTCTGCCATGCTATTGCGAGTGCATAGTCCTTTTTCGTTGGGTAAAGAACTACTTCCGCGTAGTGAAGTGCTGGAGGGTATTCAACAGCTGTTAACACGGATATAAACGCTATTCTTTGTCTCGTCCCTCTCTTAATAATCTCTATTACTGCACTTGTATCATAGATTTTATTCTCTCCCATGTCCTCTCCCTAAGCTCCTTGTAGAGCTTGTCTTCCTCCTCTGGACTAAGAGGCTTCAGCTTCTCAACATCTACTCCCATCCTAACAAGCTCCTCCACAACCTTCTTAGCTGGGGCAGCCTTCTCACCCTCCTCCAATCTCTCTATGTACTCCTCTATAGCCTTTCTCACAACCTCACTCCAATTGATCTCTCCAAACCTCTTCATTTTCTCATAAAGCTCCCTAGATATTCTTACGGTGAACGATACAGACATATTAGTACACCTACATACATGTTGGTGCTACACCCACTTATTAAGCTATATGCAATACACCTTTCTACTCTCTTTTGGGAGTTTCTAAACTGCTTGTCACGGTTATAGACAGGTTCACGAGGTCAACTTTCTACTCTCTTTTGGGAGTTTCCAGGACGATTACAAAGGCAACTTCGCACCATTCTATGATGCATTCTTTCTACTCCCTTTTGGGAGTTTCAGCATCTGGCGGGATAGCACTTGGAGGGCTGTTTGGAGGACTTTCTACTCCCTTTTGGGAGTTTCTTGACATTCTTAACGACACGATTGCATGTGTAGAGAGCTGCTCTACCTTTCTACTCCCTTTTGGGAGTTTCCCAATCATAGACAATGGAAGATGCAGGATATGCGGGGCATACATCTTTCTACTCCCTTTTGGGAGTTTCTTTACATTGACCAAGTCAGTTCTTGAAAAGCTTTATGAGAAGTTAGCTTTCTACTCCCTTTTGGGAGTTTCGGATTTTGGATAATGTTGCTGCTGAGAACGAGTATGACGTTGATCTTTCTACTCCCTTTTGGGAGTTTCCAACAAGGTTTAGGTGTGGTAGAAAGGCGGTGGTGGGTGTCTTAATCTTTCTACTCCCTTTTGGGAGTTTCGATGTTGCGAGGAGCGGTTCAACTAGGATGCTTATGAATGTTGCTCTTTCTACTCCCTTTTGGGAGTTTCGTATGGAGGCTCAAACCCGTGCACAAGCTATGCAGTAACACTTTCTTGCTTTCTACTCCCTTTTGGGAGTTTCTCGAAGGAAAGATAGATGTTGATGAAAACGACTTTAGAAAGCTAATGACTTTCTACTCCCTTTTGGGAGTTTCGCAATAGTAGTAGCATCAATGCTCAGATCATCAGGATACAGCACACCACTTTCTACTCCCTTTTGGGAGTTTCATGGGGTTAAGTTTTTAAGTTACTGAAACATTGATTTTTCTTGTCTTTCTACTCCCTTTTGGGAGTTTCAAAGAGACATTATGACAGGTACGTGATTCTATCAGATTTCCTCTTTCTACTCCCTTTTGGGAGTTTCTGGATAGTGATAAAGTTTTAATACAACATTTTGTATTGGTTTCTTTCTACTCCCTTTTGGGAGTTTCACTGCTAGGTTACTAACACAACTGCTTGAAAGAGAAATACCTTTCTACTCCCTTTTGGGAGTTTCTCGGGGAAAGGGAGAAGAGATTCCTTGAAGCAATATACATGCTTATCTTTCTACTCCCTTTTGGGAGTTTCTAGCACCCTCTCCAGAACTCTGGCGCTGAGCAGTATATTACACTTTCTACTCCCTTTTGGGAGTTTCGAGATGGTATATTGATTCTGACAGAGGTTGTATGGACTTTAATCAGAAGCTTTCTACTCCCTTTTGGGAGTTTCGAGATGGTATATTTGCAGTAAAGACATGTTATAGTGATGAATACTGCTTTCTACTCCCTTTTGGGAGTTTCCACCTAGCATAATAACAGCATTATCATGGACTCCCGAAGTAGAGAAACTTTCTACTCCCTTTTGGGAGTTTCAAAGTCATGCCAGCCTCATTACACCTCCTAAGAAGCCTTTCATAAAGCTTTCTACTCCCTTTTGGGAGTTTCAGAAAGCCGTTTTTTATGGTGGGACAATTCCGCCTGTTTTTTCTTTCTACTCCCTTTTGGGAGTTTCAATATCTCGTCAAATGGGAGTCGGAGGGTATAAAACTAATATAGCTTTCTACTCCCTTTTGGGAGTTTCCGGTATTTCACTTAATGAAGTTGTGAAGATGCTATTGAATTTGTACCTCTTTCTACTCCCTTTTGGGAGTTTCTCAATAAATTATTGGTTATTCTGCTAAAAGACTGTTCTAGTGTCAACTTTCTACTCCCTTTTGGGAGTTTCGGATATAACTATCTCGATAGTTAAGATAGAGAAAAGGTACAACATACTTTCTACTCCCTTTTGGGAGTTTCATGTTGATACTGATGTGTATTTTGTGGAATATAGTATCGCATCAAATATCTTTCTACTCCCTTTTGGGAGTTTCTGTTCAACTTCCTCATAGGTACACCGAAGCTTATCATAGAGTCTTTCTACTCCCTTTTGGGAGTTTCCTGAAGTTAAAGACATATACAGAGGTAAAGTATTGGATGGGGCTTTCTACTCCCTTTTGGGAGTTTCAGTTGGGCACATCTTCTTGCACACCATTTGAATGAGGTTGGTGAAGGCTTTCTACTCCCTTTTGGGAGTTTCTCTCCCAGTCACATAGTCTAGCCTAACCGATAAGAAAACCTCTTTTCTTTCTACTCCCTTTTGGGAGTTTCTATGGCTATGTATAACACGGCGTTGGAGTCCATACCCCTCTCAGATCTTTCTACTCCCTTTTGGGAGTTTCCAAGCTGGATGAGGAGGCTAGGGAGAAGCTGGCGAACTTCACACTTTCTACTCCCTTTTGGGAGTTTCAAGCTGAGGCTCCTCCCATGGATAGCAACAAGCAGTCTAGGCTACCTTTCTACTCCCTTTTGGGAGTTTCGAGAGTTATCATTGATTACGAGTACGTTAAACTTGTTAAGGAGTATCTACTTTCTACTCCCTTTTGGGAGTTTCCTAACCGCTATGCAATTGGCAAGCGTTACGAGCTGGAGTCTTTCTACTCCCTTTTGGGAGTTTCAGTAATTCGTAATGAATTCACAGTAAGCGAGCAAGATCTTATCTTTCTACTCCCTTTTGGGAGTTTCTTGGAAGGCTGTCAAGCATCTTATCATCTATACCGTCTGCAATTATTCCTTTCTACTCCCTTTTGGGAGTTTCTACAGCGACTGAGCCAACTGTTGACGCCTTGTACTCGTCGCACCTCCTTTCTACTCCCTTTTGGGAGTTTCTCCAGATATCTAGATATCGGGACAAGCAATGGATAAAGAGAAAGCTTTCTACTCCCTTTTGGGAGTTTCCTGCTCATCTCGTTTGCCACGCACTTCTCCACGCTCTCTATGCACTCGTCTTTCTACTCCCTTTTGGGAGTTTCTTTTTGCTCCAAAGAGTCCTGCTAAGCTGAATCCACCTTTGAGACTTACTTTCTACTCCCTTTTGGGAGTTTCGCCATAAGCCTCAATGCCAGATTGACCAAGAACCGATGGAAACCAATCTTTCTACTCCCTTTTGGGAGTTTCAGTAGAAAGAAGATGAGCTTCCCATATTCGTGCAATGTTGATTGGTGTGCTTTCTACTCCCTTTTGGGAGTTTCCTTGAGGAGGAAACCTAGGCATCTAACCACCTCAGCTAATCACATACTTTCTACTCCCTTTTGGGAGTTTCGCAAATGGTAATGCTGGTGGTGCTGGCAATCTGTGGATTATATCCTTTCTACTCCCTTTTGGGAGTTTCACAATATTCTAAGAGCCGTGAATGAGTATCTGCTATACCATGATTACTTTCTACTCCCTTTTGGGAGTTTCCGGGGGCTCCCGGGCGACCCTGAGGGGAAGGATGAAGGGGGTACTGCTTTCTACTCCCTTTTGGGAGTTTCACTATCTTAACTTCGAATCTATCTTCAAATGGTATGATCTCCTTTACAACTTTCTACTCCCTTTTGGGAGTTTCTAGTTACCTGTTAAAGATATGTTTGACTGCTTAACATCTGTGGAGACTTTCTACTCCCTTTTGGGAGTTTCCAAGCTTAGCCCTAGTTACAGACATGTCTGGATGGTCAATCTTTCTACTCCCTTTTGGGAGTTTCTATGAAGTTATAGATGGTGAGGCTGAAGAAGTTGAGCTAGACTATCATTGTCTTTCTACTCCCTTTTGGGAGTTTCTATGGCGTCGATGTGCTCGACCTGATTGTAGATGCGTACAAGAAGACTTTCTACTCCCTTTTGGGAGTTTCTTGTGAACGGCTCTGTTGCACAGCCTTTTGCATATGTGAATGGTTCTCTTTCTACTCCCTTTGGGGAGTTTCTTCGGAAGCGCCCTCTTCTTTGTCCTATCCTTTTTCCCATTTTATACTTTCTACTCCCTTTTGGGAGTTTCGAGAAAGCCAAGGAGCTTCTCAGATCAGCTATTGCACAGTATGAAGCTTTCTACTCCCTTTTGGGAGTTTCAGAAGGCTGATTACGCACGTATTGAGCATTACATCAACATCCCGCTTTCTACTCCCTTTTGGGAGTTTCTGGAACCTTTATGGTGTTAGAGTCCATCACAACTGTTACGCTGTCTGTTCTTTCTACTCCCTTTTGGGAGTTTCTTGCTTCAAACCCAGAAATCTCATAAAGCAATATATTATCACTTTCTACTCCCTTTTGGGAGTTTCTAGCCCCCTCTCCAGAACTCTGGCGCTGAGCAGTATATTACACTTTCTACTCCCTTTTGGGAGTTTCGAGATGGTATATTTGCAGTAAAGACATGTTATAGTGATGAATACTGCTTTCTACTCCCTTTTGGGAGTTTCCACCTAGCATAATAACAG
>Ga0080005_130107_pt1 | contig 13493 bp, 16 predicted proteins | sample JossMetagenome_2_FD_69208 | JGI IMG/M metagenome (GOLD analysis project Ga0080005, IMG submission 69208) | Hot spring sediment microbial communities from Joseph's Coat, Yellowstone National Park, USA - JC3_ASED (SPADES assembly) (version 2) | ecosystem: Environmental > Aquatic > Thermal springs >... | reverse complement strand
ACCTTATTGAGGAAGTTAAAATAGAAAAGTACGTTGAGTTTGAGAAAGATCCAAATGGAGTGATAATTAAAGCGGATACGGTTGGTAGCTTAGAAGCAATGGTTAAGCTTTTGAAAGAGGCCGGAATTCCAATAAGAAAAGCAGATATTGGTAATATAACAAGAGAAGATTTTATTGAAGGCGAGCTCATTCAAGATAAGTATAGAAAGGTAATATTGGCTTTTAACATAAAAATCGATGAGCAAACGATAAATGAAGCTAAAAATTTTGGATTAAAAATCTTTAGCTCAAATATAATCTACAGAATAATTGATGAATATAAACAATGGATAGAAGAAGAAAAGAAGAAAGAAATTGAAGCTAAGCTTGCTGCTCTTCCAAGACCTGTTAAAGTTAGAGTTATTCCCGGAGCAATATTTAGAAGTAGCAGGCCAGCGATTTTTGGTGTTGATATCTTAGAAGGAACTTTGAAGCCTGGGATAGCTCTAAAGAGAGAAGGCAAAATTATTGGAACAGTTAAAGAAATTCAGAGCGAAGGGAGAACAATACCCCAAGCAATAAAAGGAGAAAGAGTAGCCATAAGTATAGAAGATGCGATTGTTGGAAGAAACGTTTTCGAGAATGATATTTTGGTTAGCGAATTGAGTAGAGAAGATATTGAAAAATTGAGGGAAGTTCTTGATTATTTAAGAGAAGATGAAAAGAAGTTATTGATAGAAATCATTGGGAATTAATTTCTTTTCCAATTTTTCTAAAAATTCCTTGAATTCTTTCCTTCCAGGCTTATAACCTCTAGGTTTTGTTTGAGACAAATAATATGCGGGCGATTTTTTCAGTATTGTAGCATCGCAATTATTTGAAAATTCTGTATCATTTGGACCATCAGCAAAACAAATTGTTGGACCATCATAATTTTTTGCAACTTCTCCTTTTGTTTTTGATGTGACTAACTTATCTTGAGAAGATGCAATTACATCAACATTAATACTTTTCCCATAGATTTTTTCCAAATCTCTTAAAACATCTTTTATTATCTTTTCTGAAGAAGAGCTAACAATTTTTACATCGTAGTTCTCATTTTCACTCAACTTTACGATTAAATCCATTAAACTTTTATCGACATATAAATCTAACCTCTTTTTAATTCTACTTATTATTTCATCACTTCTTTTGTCTTCTTCCAATAAAAAATAATAAACAAAATTCAGAGGATTTAGGTTTTTCTCTTTAATCGCATATCTTAGAAAATTGGCCACCGAATAGACAAGGTTCTTTAAAAATATATCAGGATTTAGTAAGTAGAAAGAAGCTGTATCTACCAAAGTCTGATCATAGTCTACCAAAATCCCAATTTTTCTCTTCATATAAGAAGCTCGATAGAAAAGCTTAAATGTTTATCTTAAATCTCCACATGTGCAAAAGATTTCATAGCAAATATCATAAAGATCGTTCAAACCTTCTCCCGTTTTTGCTGAAGTCTTTACTATTCTTTGTTCTCTTGCAATTTTTTCTATAAGTTTTGAAGCGAGTATTGCTAGATCCCTATCCATGCCACCTTCCATTTCTTTTAAAGTTTTCCTGAGCTTTCTAGGAGATTTTAAAAACTCCTCTACCTTTTCTACATCTTTGGACAAATCAACTTTTGTTAAAACGTTTATGGTAGGTATTTCTAATTTCAACCTAGCTATCAAACTTAATAACTCTGCTATAGCTATTCCTTTGGGGTTGAACATTTCGGCAGGAATTAGAAAAACTCCAAGCATTCTTTTCTTATCAAAATAATCAATTATCTTTTCTCCAGAACGAAACAAAAATGGTTCTAATTGACCGGGCAAATCAATAAGCCTAAAATCTGTCTTTATTTTTTCGATTTCTGGTTTAATTTTATATTTTATTTCAATCATTTTTTCTATTGCCCTTAATAATGCGCCGTTTGGTCCAAGCTTTTCCTCATTCATTATTGATTCTATTGTGAAGAACTTTCTTATGTCGAAATCAGCTTTATACGGCAAATATTCTACTCCAGGATCTAAATTTATGCAAGAAACCGATTTATCTTGATTGTTTCTTATCCATTCTGAAAAGGATTTAACTAAACTTGTTTTTCCGCTTCCTGCCGGCCCCAAAAATACAATATCCATAAAAATCATTAGAAAAAAATATTTTTTAATGACAACTAAGCTTGTTGTAAAATTTGATGCTATTCTATAACATTGGGAAAGGAGTTGGAACGATTATATCCCCAAAATTAAACTTTAAGTGCTCTTATAATAAAATCTAACTCATAACCAGAAGTTTTACTTCCTATCAAAGCTCCATAGCTATTAGCAATTATTCCACTGGCAACAAAAGGAGAACCAAAATTAACACTCCCTCTTTCAACTTCTACTTTCAAGACATCTTTAACTAGTTCAACATCTTCGTCGCTAGCTTCTCTATGTAATATTGCTCCTTTATTGGTTGCGAAGCAAACACTTCCAACAACTTTTGAGTTTACTAAAGAAGCTTGAACTACCTCAACTTTCAAAACATCTTCTATTGACTTTATACTTTTTTTAGACAGTAGATCGCTAACTATTGCCCCTTTATCATTAACAACAACCAAATTTCCTATAGCTGTAAACTTTTCTTTGAGAACTAGAACATCTAGACCAAACTTCTTTATTTCTTCCAATTCTTCATCTCTGACAATAAAAGGCAAGATTATTCCATTTGAATTCATGGCAGAAAACAAGCCAACAAATTCTGTTCCGCCAATTGTTATTCTTTTTGATGGAACATTGAAAATGTTTGAAAAGTCTTTTTCAAAGCTAGAAATAAATAGCTTGTCGCTTGCCTTACCATAAAAACCAATATTTACATCCCCATAATAATCAAAGAGATCCTTCATTTTATCAACTTGCCAAATCTACTTTATATTCTTCCCCTTCTTTAACAGCCTTAACCTTAATTTTCGTTTTTGGATTCTTTATTCCTCTTTTCCAGATAAGGTTGTTTAGAGCTGTGGAAATCTTTATTTTATCCGTTTTCAAATGTCTTTTCAAGAGTCTTTTCAATATGAAAACTGCCGACTCACTTCTTCTCCAGTTTTGCTTTTTAACAAGTAGCTTTCTCAAATTCAATGTTAGGTACTTTTCTTCTGCCATTTTTCTTTATTGTAAGAATACTTTAAATTTATTTATGAAGCTTTTTGAAGATGTAGAGATCATTAATGGGCACAGAGCAATATACATTCAGGATTTAGATTTAGTTGTAATTTCCGATTTGCAGCTTGGTGAGGAGCTTTATTTGGCAGAAGAAAAAGGCATTTTTGTTCCCCAAGTTCAGCTAAAAGAAATAAAAAAAGGGTTGAATGATATATTCAAAAAAGTTAAAGCCAAAAGGATTTTGATTAATGGCGATTTGAAACATGAATTTGGAGAAGCTAGCAGGCAAGAATGGAGAGAGGTTATAGATTTTGTGGAATTCTTGAGAAAAAAGGTAAAGGAAATAATTGTTGTTAGAGGAAATCATGATAATTACTTGTTGAACATTGCATCGAAAATAAACTTGCAAGTTTTTGATCCTTTCTATTTAGAAAAAGGTTATTTGTTTACTCATGGTCACAAAAAAATTCCTTATCCCAAGGATTTTCATACTTTAATAATTGGACATGAAGAACCTGCTATAATTCTGAAAGAGGGTTTTGATAAGATTAAACTGCCAGCTCTGCTTTATGGTAAAATGAAAAATGGTAAAAGAATAATTTGCTTACCTGCATTTTCCTATCTTTCAAGCGGAACAGAAGTAAATGCTGTTGATAAAGAAGATTTGTTGAGCCCAATCTTAAAAGAAGATGTAGAAATTGATGATTTAGAAGTTATTGGGATAGATAAAGAAGTTGGCTCTCTAAAATTCGGAAAGATAAAAGATATTAAGATTAGTCTTTAACCTAACATATGGATTCGGCTATAGAACTCAAAGAAAAATTGAGAAGGTTAGTTGAAAAGTATAAAGTCGATCCTTATGAAGTATCGATTTTATATGGACATGAAGTAGAAATTCGTACTGAAAACACAAATGTATATGAAAAACTACAAAAATTGGAAGCCTTGCTCTTACCAACAAAAGAAAGAAAAGATAGAAAAATTTATGAAAATTTATTTCTTCCATTCATAGATGAGGACAATAGCGTGAAGCTAACTCCTTTTACTTTAGTGAATCTTCCTAAATTAGAAGAGTATGGTGTCGTATCGCCAACTATAATTAATTTAATAGTTAGTAGAGGGAATAAAGATGTCGATAAAAAGTTGCTCAATCTAATTGACTTGTTATACGAAACTGCTCAAATAAGATCAAAAAGCGATGTTAAAATAAATGATTCTGATATTTCCCCATATTTCAGAGTGGGAAAGGTTAAATTGAAATATGTGAGCAAATTTAATCCTGTTATAACAAGAGAAGAAGCAGAAAGGGTTTTAATGGAATATAAACTTAATAGAAGTAGAAGACTGCCTTCTGATGAAATATCTCTAAGGGAATATTTGAATGTTGTTGGGTTAATCTACGATGCTTTGGGTTTGCTAGATATTTCTAAAGCTAGTATAGAGGATATTTTAAAGGTAAGAAAGGAAGCTGGAGACTTCAGAGATTGTGGTCTTTTAAGTCTTCCCTTAGATGATAGAAAAGCTTTTACGAAATGGAAACAAAAAAACAGATGTGGCTCACACCCATTTGAAATTGTTGCTGGTTATTCGCATAATGAAATAATTTTATATCCTCCAATAAAAGGGAGGCTTGCAGTTTATAGCGATTATATTGATGAAAGAATGTATAAAATCGTTTGCAGATTACTAGAAAAGAAGATACCATTCACTACCGATATTAAAAGGATAGTCGATACTTTAAGTGGAGAAATTTATGTTAATGTCAATATTCACACTCCAGAAATTCTAGGAATGGTATCTTATGATGATGTTAAAGAAAAGGACAAAATCATATGGAAAAAAATAGAAGAAGTCAAATACAAGCATAGATAATAAAGTTAAGTTTTTTATCATTTTTCAAAAGTAATTTCTTGTACGTTGATTTTTAGACAAAATCTAATAATGTCATTTGCTTCTTTTCAGGCCTTGTTTTGTTATCTTCTCTATATTGTATCTCTTGTCCCTTTTTTATTGTTTTGTATATTTTCTCAAGTTGTGTTTCTTCATGAGTTTTCAACCAATCATAAATTTGTTTATAGTCAGATGGATCTATTTCATTTGATAAATCGATATACAGAAATTCTGCACTTCTTATTTCTCCGTCAGTTATTCCAAAATCTATTATCCAAGAACCTATCCAATCTGGAAGACCTTTAGTGATAGTATAGTTGTCTGGAGATTTTAAGGTTGGTACCAAAACTCCTATGCGATCGTTATCTACTAAAACAGCCGCCTTATGGTAATTTCCAAATAAGGCAAGTTTAAAGTCTCCAAACCTCTTTAAATATTTGGAGAATTTAACTAGATCATAGCCTAGTGTATAAGGTGCGCCTTTATCTGGATGGTGAAGAGTGATTAATATTCCCCCCTCTTTTATAACTCCAAATTCTTCTCCAAGATAAATTAAATCCTCTCTTCTTTTTGCTATTTCTTTTACGATATCCAGTCTCTCTTGTGACCATTTATCATGATTTCCAGAAATCATATAGGTTTTATCTCTATACCTCGGATAAACATCTACGACATAATCTATCAAATCAGACACACTCGTTATAACAACATCATATATATGACCTCTATATCCACTGATCGGTGGACCATCTGTTACGTCTCCAGAATGTGTAATAAAATTTACTTTTTCTTCTTCGGCAATCCTGTACAATTTGTGTAAAAGCTTTAAATTTTGATATTTGCTGTTTAAATGAGTGTCAGAAATTGCCATTAATTTTATTTTTTCCTTACCAAAGTCCATTCCAGTTGGCGCTATGCTATGATCGATAAAATCTCTATAATCATAAGAATATTTGTCTGAAATTTCATCATAAATTATTCTTGATTTAGAGCTGTTTTGTTTTTTCTCCAATTTGCTCATTATCTCTTTTACCTTGTTTCTGCTTATTCCAAGTTCTCTCGAAAGTTCTCCCGTTGAACATTCTCCCCTTATATAAAGAATTGATAGAGCTCTTTTTTCAAATTCTGATAAACCATTGTAGTTAGGCTCTTTTATAAAGTCTTTTTCCTTCCAATATTCCTTAAGTGGAAAGAATTTAACTTTTGCAGATTGTAAATATCTTACATCATTTTCATCATTTTTCCTACTCAAGGATAATTCTACTAAAACTACACCAATTATTGGATCTATGTTTTTTCTAGCTAGAGATGGTGTTTGAGAAATTAGAGAGGGTAACAATATGCCATATACAATTCCGTTTCTGTACGGAATTACAGCAAATGAGTGATATCCCCCGAGAGCTAAAACGGTCTTTTTACCTTTCTCAACTTCTAGATTTTCCATTCTTCTTTGAAGATCATAGGTTATTCCAACAGGTTTCTTTTCATAAGTTACGGGGTTTTCTGCTATTATTTGTACATTTGTATCATATATTGGAAATTTGTGTATACCAACACCTTCAGGAATTATATCTCTTCTCATCTTCGCTAATTCTTGAACTAGATTTATTGTTCTTCCTCTTTCATACAATACATCTTGTGGACCCGCAACTACATGAGTTTTTAAACCAATGTCAGAATAAGGGAAAATTCTCCTCGCTAATTCTATCTGGTCTGATGGGGATTTAACTAAAACTTCTCCAAGCTTTCTTTTATATTCTTTACCCACAAATAGATCTCCAACAAGTATTATTAGATCAGTATTATAACTATCAAAGACTTTCCAGGCGGCTCCTAACAAATTAGCAGAAGAATACTTACTTCCTATATGAGTTTCTGATGCTAGTCCTATTCTAAATTTTCTCAACTTCTCCTCAACAGGAATGTATTCATCTGAGGAAAAATCTTTAGATGCCAACTTTAGTGTGTCTCTTTTTCTACTTATATAGGCTCTTTTAGAATTATCTAAGAACCTAATATTATCTGCGAGAATAAGAACCTGATACTTGCTTACCCCCAATTCCTCTGTCAACTGAGAGATAGAAATTTTCTCCTCCTTTAATAAAATATTATATAATTTTTCTGAAAGTTCCATCTCTTTGTTTCTATTCATTAAAATCTTCTAAATTTAATCTTTTTATCTTTTCTATACTCCAGAATATATCTTAAGTGAAATAGATTAGATCAATTATTTCATCTTTCTTCCAACGAGAATACTTGAAGTAAAGTGGAGAAAACCCGCTAAACTAAAAATTAGTGAAAATCCAAATGTCATTACTACTATTCCTGAAGCTATTGATGCCACACCATAAAATATGTTCCAACTAGAGTCAATTAATCCCATCTCCAATCCTCTTCTTTCTCTTTTTGTAGACTCAGCTAACAAAGAGTAAAATGAAGGCATCTGCATAGAATAGCCTACTGCACCAATTATCTCAGCTAACAATATTTGATAAAAGTTCGATACAAATGGATAAAGGAAAACCGAAGACGAAACGAGAATTCCACCAATCGTGAATACTTTTTTCTTTCCAATTTTATCAGATAGAATTCCAAATGGAATTTCCAAAATTCCTACAATTATCCAATAAATTCCAAGTATTACGCCAACATCTTTCAAACTTCCAGAAATTTTTTCGAAGTATATGGCGTAAACAGGACCAACAATTCCCATACTTGTGGCTACCAAAATCTGAGTCAATGCTAGCAAATAGAGATTTCTCCTCATACCACTCACCTTTCGATGACGATGGATCAACCACGCTCCTCACCATTTTCAACTTCATATTAATACCAATGGTATAGAGTTATGATACGATTCGAAGATAAGTGTTTAGTAGTAAACAGTAGAACCTAATTAAATATTTGACGTAAATATATAAAAGCTTTTCGCATCACAAAGATAAAATTTCATTAATTATTTTCTCGACTTCCTCTTTTTCTGCTTGCTTACCAGCTTCTAAGACTTCTTTTAAAGAATTAGAGAGATATTCCTCTATATCTCCTTCGATATTAACTCTTCTTTTTTGAATTATAGTTGTTGGTTTTATAGCTCCTCTTATTATAGCTTCGTTGTCTAAAGGAGTGACAACTATTAGACCGATTTGTTTTTCGTTTTCCAAAACCTCAAATATCAAATCACCAAGCTTAGTTTCTCTCAATTTTCTTATATCGTATTTTGATTCTTCTCTCTTTAATATATCGAAAAGATTTTTCATTATTTCTTCCTCTGAGACTCTCTTAAAGCATTCAATTTTGATTGTATCCCATTTCCAGCTTATCTTTTGTTGACTAATTTCATAATCTATTAAAATTCTCACAACATCTCCTTTTTCGAGTTTTAGCCTTTCCACAAAAAGAGTATAGAGTGTTTTGTTTAGTTCGCCTGCTGCTCTAGCAATTTCTTGACTAGAAATCTCCCCTACTTTTAATTTATCTTTAAGTTGAGCGAAAAGCGTCTTTCTTATTTTTGATGCATAAGCTCCAAGAATTACTGCTCCACTCCTTAGAGTGGGCATATGATATATTTTCAAGTTACTTAAAAAATTTATGGTAAACGTAAAGATTTTTGGTGGAGAAAGAGAGATTGGAGGTAATAAAATTCTTTTAGAATTCAAAAACACGAGATTAATGCTTGATTTTGGTTTGAGTTTCAATCAAGAGAAAAAATACTTTTCTGAATTTTTGAAACCAAGAATGTTAAATGGTTTTTTAGATTGGGTTGAGATGGGATTGTTGCCAAGTCACTTAGATTTGCCAATATATAGGAAAGATTTTTTGGGACATCTTGGAATAAATCCACCAAAAGAAAAATTCTTAGACGGCTTGCTCTTATCGCACGCACATTCAGATCATTCAGCTCTAATCCATTTTTTGAGAGAGGACATTCCAATATTTTGTAGCAAAGAAACTTATCTAATATTGAAAGCTATTGAAGATACTTCTCAAACACTTCTTTCTGATCTAGTTACTTTAAGCCTGAGATTTCATTTTGTTCGTGGAAGAGAAGGTTATAAAAGGTTGACTGGAGACAATGCTATTGTAGAAAGAAATTATCAAATTATAGAACCCTACAAAAAATATCAAATTAATGACATAGAATTTCAAGCTTTTCCTGTAGATCATTCTATTCCAGGTGCTTTAGCTTTTGTTGTTTATGGAGATGGAGAGAAGATTGGTTATACTGGCGACTTAAGATTTCATGGAAGAAGAGGAAGTCAAACAAAAGAATTTGTTTCTAGAGCAAAAACTGAAGGTTTAGATATCTTTTTATGTGAAGGAACAAGAATCGATGAAGAAGATGTTCAGAGCGAAGAAGATGTTGAAAAAAGGGCTACCGAAATAGTTGAGAAGACCGATGGCTTAGTTGTAGTAAATTATCCTGCAAGAGATTTGGATAGAATGGTGAGTTTTTTCAATGTTGCTAAGAAAACTGGAAGAAAACTTGTTGTTAATACAAGACAGGCTTATCTTTTGAAGCTTTTTGAAGAAGCTGGAATAAAAGGATATCCGAAGTTTTCTGATGTTGTTGTTTATGTTGAGAAAAAAGGATGGGGAATTTTAGGCAAAAATTATTTTTATCATTTTCAAGATGTTGGTTGGGTGAGAAGTTCAGATGTTGAAAGAAGATTTTTAGAAGCCGATTATGAGAAGTGGGAAAGAGAGTTTTTAGGGTTAGACAACATGGTAACTGCTGAAGACATAAGAGATAGACAAGAAGAGTTCATTTTTAGATGTGATAATTTTGAGTTGCAAGAGTTAATTGACATAAAACCAAAAAATGGAGTTTACATTAGATCTAAGACAGAGCCTTTTGATGACGATATGGTTATAGAAGAAAACAGAGTTAGAAACTGGCTTAAGCACTTTAATTTGCCAATACATCAAATTCATGCTTCTGGACATGCAAATGGAATAGAAATTAAAGAAATGATTAAAGAGATTGGGCCAAAGAAGTTAATTCCAATACATACAGAAAAACCAGAATTGTTCTTCAAATAAAAGAGGAGATTTTGATACTAAAGATATAAGTAAATTGTAAGTATTCTATGGCAATTCTTCACTTTTCATAAGACAAATAGATAAAATGGAGAATTTTTACCTTGACACAAACATTCTTTTTGGTTATTTCGTGAAGAAAGCTCTAGAAAAGAGAGGAAAGCCTATTGAATCAAAAGTTGCTGATTTTCTTGTTGTATCTTCTAAAAACCTAAAGTATGCAGTTTCAATTTTAACAAAAGCAGAAATAGTAAGAAAGCTAAGAAGCGAATACGGGCTTAATAAAAATATTATTGAAGAGATGTGGAACGGTTTTTTTCTTGAAATCTCACCATCATACATTAAGGTCTTTCAATCTCTGGAAGAGGTTTACAAAGAAATTATCAACATCATTAGTGAAATACCAATGAAGAAGAGGGTAACTAATTTAGAACATTTGATAATAGCAAAAAAGAACAATTTGATTTTTGTTACTGGTGATAAAGAAATTATAGAAAAATGTAGTGTTTTCTATGATAAAATAATAGACTATAAAAAACTGAGAAAACTTTATAAAAACGAGGAGGAAAGGTGATTATGGAAGAAAGAAAAGTTTTGACTGAAGAGGAAAGAAAGAGGATAGATGAGGCTTGGAGAATAGCAGGAGAAAAAATCTGGAAAAGACTTCAATATTGGAAAAAACATAATCCTAAAAAATACAGAGAATTTTGGAGAGAATACTGGAAGCTTGAAAAGGCTTTTAGCGAAGATTTAGATGAAGAAATAAAAAAAGCAAAATGAGAATTTTTATAAACTCCTTTTCGTTAATTGAATTGCATTTATTTTGTTTTTGGATAAGTCTAAAACTTCTTTGAAGCAACCCATCAAGTAAATTGTTATTGCTTGTATTAAAATTGCTGCTATCAAAACGTATTGACTGTAATCTATGAGAAATGAAACGAAGAATTGAGGGAATATCAAGTATAGTATGCTTAGGCCAACAGATGCGCTACAAGAAACGCTTAGAGTGCAAGCTTGCAATGCAGCCAATCCAATACCAGAAGCTAAGATTCCTAGTATAGATTTTTCGTATGTTCTTGCTGATTTAATCCTTTCTTTGATTGTTCTAACAATACAAGTGAGGACTATACTGAAGAGAATCATGTAGATTATTGCTAGATAAGCATACTGAGTTTCAAAAACTGTTCCTGGAATTAAAAAATATGAAATTAGTAAACCTATAACAAAAACAATTTTACAGTAGTGGCTTTCGAAAACTTTGTACAAAAAGGTGTTTTTTATTTTCTTGTTAACCATTGAATATTTTTAGTCAAGCCAAAATTTAAACTTAACTTAAATTCTTGCAATCTCATAAATTAGATGATAAAAATCAAAATTGGCAAAAAGGAAATAAAAGCTGATGTTGCTGATAATTTTTGGAAAAGATTCATTGGCTTAAGTTTTTCTAAAAAGAAAAATTTGCTTTTTGTAATGCCATATGAAGACAAGTGGGCTTTTTGGATGTTTTTAGTTAGATATCCGATAAAGATTATCTTCATTGATAAAAACAAGAGAGTTGTTGATGTGAAGTTTGCTGAACCAATAACATTAAATCCTAAAACGTGGAAAATCTATTCTCTAAAGAAAAAATGCAAATACGTTTTGGAGACACCTTTTGAACTAAAAGTAAGGATTGGCGAAAAAGTAATTTTATGACATTTTACTTCGCTAAAAAGATAAAATTTTCATATTACTCAAAATTAAATATAACAATGAAATTTTTGTATTTCATAAAAAACAGTGAAGGAAAAATAATAGACTATTCTTGGAATGAAGATGATGCTAGAGCTTTTTTGAATTACTATAGAGAAATTTGTGGATTTGATGGTCTTCTTCTTGAAAAAATGAAAGTTGAATGCATTTTAAAATCACCTAAATCTGGAGCAGCGATAGTTAGAATAAAAGGCGAATATTTATTACTCTATCCGGATGTGAATGTTACAGAAGTAGAAATAAAAGACAAAGATTCTGGCGAGATATACCATTTTACTGTTGCACAAAAATTGGAGAATAAAAAAATCAGTATTCACTCTTCTTTCGAAAGCGCTAAGAAAGAGTTATTCAAATATGAGCAAATGTTATTTAAATCTGAGGAAAAAATTCAAAGACAATAAAGTATTTAAAGGTTTTTGAGGAAAAATGAATAAGAGAGTATGAGTTTTAATGAAAGCACTTACAATAAAAAATTGTTTGTAATTGAGTTGAGAAGGGAAGCCATAAAAAATAGTAAAGGCGAAACAAAAGTCTGTGTAGATGAGGAAGATAAATTAAAAGATTATCTTCATCTAGTTAGGGAAGGAAATGTCTTATATGTAGTTAATGCAAAATTAGTACATGCACACCCATACTTTCGTTTAAATTTATACAAAACTCCAGATGAAAAATATTATCTTTCAATGCCTCTAGGAAGCGACGGAACTTTACTTGAGTACGATTCTTATGAGAATGCATACAAAAAATTTAAAGAGATTGAAAGAGATTTAAAAGAAAAAATAATAAAAGATGTGCTTGAGAATAATAAAAAACAACTTTAAATTCGACTTTAAATTTACTTAGAACTTCTTTTCCACTTATAAATTGTTATGAACAAAAGAACTAGAGCAAATAATTCTGTTGAAATCGCAAAGTAGATCATTGAAGATTTAGAAATTTCATAAAGATAGCCATAAATTGCTGAGCCAACCATCCAAGCCACTCCAAAGCTTAAACCAAAAACCCCATATCCAAACGCTCTTTTATTTTCTGGCAGAATATCAGCTATGGCTGCTCTCGCATTGCTTTCATATATTGCCATAACAATTCCCCAGAAAACGCTAGCAATTGCAACCGAGACGAAATCTTGATTAAAGAGGAATGGAATTATTAGAATTGAGGATATTGGAGCAAAAAGCAAACTAATTAAACCAAATTTGTCGTACATTAAACCAATTGGTAATGCTAACAAACCATCTACTAGCATTGCTATCAAATAGAACGTTGCTATAGAATAATCTGGAAATACATTGCTCGCTTTTAAAATGTAAGAAACGTTTACCCAAGAAATGAAGCCTAAAGCAACTAAAGACATAGCAATTGAGTAAAGCCAAAAGATTTTCATGTTATCTTTGTTTCTAAAATTCTTCTTAAAAGTTTTTTCGGCAGCTTTAACATTTGGATATTCAAGATAAGCGCCGAACAAAAAGAAAAGAGCGAGAAAAGCAGGAATTGCCAAAATGAGGAAAGTTATTGGATAGTTTGAGTTTGTGACAAAAAGAGAAATTGAAACTATTAATGGGCCTGCTACAGCTCCTATTTGGTCTAAAGTTTCATGCAATCCAAAAGCTTTTCCTCTTCCCATTTTTTCTGTAACTTCAGCGAGAATGACATCTCTTGCTGGAGATC
>Ga0080005_133084_pt1 | contig 13519 bp, 26 predicted proteins | sample JossMetagenome_2_FD_69208 | JGI IMG/M metagenome (GOLD analysis project Ga0080005, IMG submission 69208) | Hot spring sediment microbial communities from Joseph's Coat, Yellowstone National Park, USA - JC3_ASED (SPADES assembly) (version 2) | ecosystem: Environmental > Aquatic > Thermal springs >... | reverse complement strand
CGGATATACGGGAAAAACGTTATCGGATATACGGGAAAAACGTTATCGGATATACGGGAAAAACGTTATCGGATATACGGGAAAAACGTTATCGGATATACGGGAAAAACGTTATCGGATATACGGGAAAAACGTTATCGGATAATTAACTGGGGAGTTTGAACTGATTTTGGGCTTTTCTCTAGAGCGTTATTTCGTTTTCTTCTATCGGCCTCCAATTAAATGAATTCATCCTCAAATGAGGATAAAGGACGGCGTTGACTCCTTCTCCTTCAAGTGAAGATCTAATAAAATTAATTAGTTTCTTGCTCTGACTTGTTTGTTGTTTCGTCAAATAATCGTCATCAACAAATTTAATGGTTCTAATTAAGAGATCTTAGATTTAATTGATAATGAAATATGTCAACGTTAAGGATACTAGGCTCTGTATAGACGTTCATCTAGGAATAAAACTTATAAATACACATGAAAAGAAATCCTCACTAAGATATATAGAGCCTAGGTGAGTATTATGTCTTATCTAGAAAGACTTTTCAAATTCGCCACAGTTGGGGCGCTAGGCACAGTAGTAAATGAGGGCGTTTTCGTCCTTTCTTCTGAGTTTTTTCCCATAGCCCTTTCTCTAGGCTTAGCCATTGAGGCCTCTCTCATCTTCAATTTCATCTTGAATGATATGTGGACCTTTAGGGATAAGAGGAATGGCTCTTATCTGAAAAGGCTTATCAAATTCCACGGCTCATCTTATCTAGGGAATGTAATACAGTACTTGACAACAATAATCTTACTGATTTATTTCCTTCACATTCCCTCAGTCTGTCAGGGGCTATACACATTATTTTTGGATAAATATGGGCAACCCACCGTTACCCTATTATTTACCAATTTCTTAGGAATAATAGTGGGATTTCTAGTACGATTTTTCACTAGCCTAAAGTACGTGTGGGCTTAACTCCCCAGTTAAGTGCCCTAGTGGTTCGGATTTCGTACTCAGGGGATATATTATAGGAAGTCGAACTTAGAGGTACTAAAGTCGAACTGTGTATGTGGTTGTTGTTCAAATTTCGAACCAATAGGTTCGAATTTAAAACCACAAGGATAAGATAACGTTTTTCTTATCCTAATACTAACCCTAATTGAAAATGGGAGACGATGATTATTTGGCACCTTTCGATCCTTATAATTACACTATAGCGATTACTCCAGTATTCGTGATTGTCATTATTTTGGGGATAGTAGTGGGGGTAACGACTGGTTTTAATCCATTTATCGACCTTTTTATTTTGTTTTTTGCTTCATTTCTTGTTTACATGATTATAAAAAATGTAGTGTTAGTTGAACTTAAACTGAGAAAACTCAGAAAACAACAGAGATCACAAACGAGAGACAATGAGTATAGGCAAAACGACATCGGCGAGGATACCTATGATTTGTATTCTTACGAACTTTCTGATTTTGATAATATGATATTAAGTGGAGTTTGGCTTGTTTTTGAAATAGTGTTGGGAATGATATATGGATTTCCAATGTATATCTACTTTCTTATCGCACTTACTGTTGTTGCTTTTGTTTACTCTCTAGTAAAATATTTGCGTCATTTTCTAAACAAAAAACACAGATCAAAGAGGGGATCATAAATGAGAGACAAGGAGAGGTTCGAGGAGGAGATGGAATATATGAAAAGGAATAAGTGGATCATAACAGCCGTCGTTGTTTTGATATACATTGTAATAAAAATGAAAACGGCGTTCACAAAACTAATTGGTGGGAAAAATGAATAAAGAGAACCATACGAGGGATGCTGATGACCTGACGCCTGAGGAAATGAGGCAAATCCTTATTCTCTTCATTATAGGCATCATCCTTTTAGGCATAGTTTGTACTCTCCACGATATGAACAATTACATCCATGCATTCAATAGTACTGTCAACATCTCCAAATCCCTAACTTTATCTAATTCCCTCCTTGTCCTAAAGGGAGATTGAATCCATTTCCACAAGGCAATCGATTTTTGAGTAGTATAATCTTTCATTTTTAAAGACGCCAGCTATCGTCCTGTATAACTCGGAAAGGGAGAACCTGTAGTGAGGATATACTAGCTCTGCCTTATAATAAACAGCGCACTCGCCGAATTCGTCCTTGAAAAACGAAGGCAAAATGGGGACGTTACCGTAGGTGATCGCCACATATATGTACCCTACGTTTATCCCTTCCTCTAAGTATATGTACCAGTTGCCTTGATAAAGGGCGTAGGGATGCTTGACCACATATGGTTTATCAACTGGGGCCATTACGGCATTGGGCCACTTCTTTAAGGCCTCTGTCCTAGCGTCTTCCGAAACAATGAAGGTGTTTATGAACGACTTCAACAGGACGTCTACAGCTGGAGGGATGAACTCCTTTCCTTCCCTTTCCGCGATTATTTTAGAGATTGTGTACTTCTGCGGTTGGCCGTTCTTGTAGGCGAATTTTCCCTCGAGAATTTTCTCGACGGCGTCCTTAAACATCAGGCTCATCATCTTCGTCGTACCTCCCATATCTCTCTATCCTTTCCTCGACTATCCTCCTTCTCTTCTCCATCATTTCGTTCCAGATCTCGCTGGGCATCCGTGGATTTCTGATGAAGAAGAACATCTCTGGGATATCGATTTCCTTCAGGGTTCCCGTTCGTGTCGACGCCACTTCTCTCCTAGTGAAGATTATCTTTCCGTCCTTCTTCACCTGAACCCTCCATGACGCGATGTCCCGGAAGAACTTGGCGATGCCTATGAGTCTCGGAACCGTGAATATTATTAGAGATATGAAGTCCTTGACGTAGACGAAGGCGTCGAAAAGCTCGAGCATCTTCCTCTTCTCTGAGGCACTCCTCATGTTCCATGTTGAGGACAGGCCTACCGCAGAAGGGTCGTCGAAAAGCACAACATCATAGCGTTGTCCGTTTTTGATGTTCTCTAGGAGCTGCTTAAAGTCGTCAATGTCGAACACTACTCTTTTCCTTACTTCTTTCACATCTTCGTAGACGTAGAGCATTGACTGGATAACATAGCTGGTCTTCCCGCTTCCTGGCGGTCCGTAAACGATTATTTCATCATGGAATAGGTAGTCCTTCGGCTTAGCTGCATTACTGATAAACCAAACAAGTGGGTTGTAGCGGAAGTCGTCTGATAATAGAGCTAGGGCCCTCCATCCCTCTCCCCTAGTCTGTGGAACCATAATTTTCTGATAAATTGGCAATAAAACCTTATAATAGCTCTGATAGTCTTCTAATATCATCGTAACCACCTAAACAATCAACGAGCTTGCTCTTTCTCCTTTCGCCCGTTTTCAAGAATAATGTAATAGAATTAATATCTTCTTCGGTTATATAATCTATGCACTCCTCCTTCATTTCATCCACTAACAGACGCTCCATTATCCTGCTTATTTTTTCTTCCTCCATTCATCAACCACCCTTGCCACTATTATTGTTGTTATCCTTTTTATCATTATTAACGCGGGACTTAACTAGCTTTGTCACTCCTATTATTCTTATTAACACGAGGAGGAAAACTATACTACTTATTGTGAGGGCCGTTAGATCGTTGTACAAGTATGAAAGAACGGCCATCGCCATAGCCATCACTGCGAACAGTATCTCGAAGTAAACAGTGGTCAGGTATCGCTTCTCCGCGATAACATAAACTATTAGGAGCAGTATCGAAATGAGGTCGAGAATTACCATACGTTGACACCGAGGTTTGGATAAATTACACTCTCGGTAACCGCGATTTCGCTTAGTATTTCGATCAGCAAATTCGATGTCCTTTCAATATAATCGTCGATGCTTTCCCCTTCCTTCCTTTCAAGCTCCCTCATTATTTCGTTTAAACCTTTTCCTGTCTTTTTGGTGATGTAGTCGGTCTTGTCTAAATGCATCAGTAGTGATCTGACCGAGCTTACAATCACAAGGAATGCAACTTTGCGTTGTGGAAAGGGTATGCTGTAGTTGTTCACTTCATGAATCATCTTGTGGAGGAGGTAGGAGGCTTGCTCCCTATAGCTCCTGAGCGGAGTTAGCTCTATTCCTGCTCCTATTCCTGTGTCTATTCTGGCTGACATTCTTGAACCCCCTTTACCGCAAGTAGGTAAAGGTTGCTGTTCTTTCCTTTCATCATTTTGATGCAACTTAGCCTACTGAGGATTAATTTCACCCTTTGCTTGACATCTGGCGAGAGGGCCTCGTTCATTTTTGTATAAAGGACTAGGTCGTCTTCGTCGTAATAGACATTGAAAGGATATGATAGGGGTATTGGAGGTGAAACGACGCGTTTGGCCTTAACGCCTTTCAGTAGTGCTAGGGCTAGTAAGGAATGTACTTTACCGTAGAGAATTACGGCGTTTTCATGCATCTCGTATTGCGTAAGGAAGTTGAACAGTTTGGTAGAGGCGTACTGTGCCTTAAGCAAAGCCATATACTTCTTTATCATTTCACATTATCCTCCAACATTTTCTCAACAAGTTCGTTGCTTTTCGCAGGAATAACGGCACCGTGATTATCGTTATTATCGCGTTTGTCTATGAAATAGTATTTTATCTCAGGTTCTTTTGTCCAGAACTGTCTGAATAAATCGGCCACGTGTGGCAGTATCTCTAATACTTCGTACTCGCCGTGACTTATCATTCGTATGTTGAGACTTCCTATACTACAGACGAATTCCTTGAAAACTGGCAACCTCGTGTCCGCATATACTATTATTATTGATGCTTTTTTTATTTCGTCTAAAAATTCCTGTTTTGATTTTGCAATGAACCTGTTGAAGTATACGTTTATGTCCATATGAAGGGAAAGATGTTTGATAATAAAAATGTCGAACCTTCAGGGTCGTAGGGCTGAGGTAAACCTCGGCCTTTAGGATGGAGAGGAATTCACTGCTAGCGTGCGAGGCATTTTTATTGAAGGAGGGATCTGCTTGTGTACAATAATAATCTTATTGATATTTTTTATTGCTCTGTGCAATGGGCCTTTTATTGATTCTGCCACTTGCTCATGTGCAATACTCATATCATAGACTAATTTATTTGTTTATAAGCAACTATTGGGTTATTGATATGTAGTGTTGCTTATGTGCACAATTCCAATTATTGAATAGTGTTATTGCTTGTGTGCATTTCTTTCTTTATTAAATACCTTAGTTGCTAGTGTGCATATTACAATTTATTGAATAGCTGTATTGCTTGTGTGCATGTATGTTATTATTGAAAGGGAGCTTTGCTTGTGTGCAATTTTTCTTTTATTTATGTCGAGACTTGCTCGGTGTACAAAGAAACGATTATTGACATCTGTTGTTGCTTGCGTGCAGAATACAACTTATTGAAAAACTTTCTTGCTAGTGTGCAAGAGCCAGATTATCGATTTAAACCATTGCTTAGATGCGAAAATCATTCAATTATCTTTTTCCTCTTAAGCCATACCACCACCTCGTCCCTATTAATTCCTAATTCTTCTATTACCTTTTCGAACTTGGCTTTATACTTTGTGGTCTTCGTGTCGACGTAATAGTCCGTGAGCGGTGCCTCGATGAAGTCCTCATGCTTCTTTAGTACTTCGTATTCTTTCCCCAGAACTACCTTGTAGGCCTCATGTAGCGGTACTTTTTCACGGTAATGTAAGGACATGGCGAAATATTGCGACAGCAAAAGGGATATCGCTTTCCTGATCGCAGTACGGTGCACCCTTAGTTTAGGCCAGTCTGGATGCTTAGTCGCGACCTCATACTTAAACGAATTTATTATCTTAGAGTATATCCCTCCTGCCTTTATGAGGTTGTCAGCTAAAATTCCTAGCAGGAATGATTTCACCGTCCTGTTGTACTTAACATTCCTCGCTGATGTGCCTGAGAGTTTCGTCCCGTCGTTAGGACACAGCCAGCCCTCTTTCGAGGGAACGGCTGGTTTGCCGTTGCTCGACTCGCCAGCATAGTAATAATATCCACACTTTGGGCACTGGAACATCACAGCTAGGCCAGCATATTTCCTAAACTTATTGACGTTGTACCCGAACTGTGGTGGAAACGCATATACTAATAGCCTGGCAGCGTTGGCTGGCCCAATACCTTTTATGTACGTCAGGAAGTTGGTGAACTCTGGGAATCTCGTAACTACATCGGCTATGAGGCCCTCAACGATCTCTTGTTGTTTAAGCAGATCGTAGAACCTCTGTATGAGATCATCAGATGGCGTCTCTTCGACAATATTAACTGGCCCACCACATATAGGACATTTATCGCGTTTTTCGTCTTTCTTTAGCAGTACTGCATGCTTATTGCTACATATAGTATATCTCCTCAGGAAGACCCAGCCATTATTCTCCTTTTCAGCCCCAATGCGGTTTCCAAAAGCTTTCCTTAGCTCGATTAGATCGTCTCTATACGCTATCAAATCCTTTAGATACATTAGATCTTTCTCATTCACCATGCTCATTTTTCTCACGCTTCCTGAAAATTATTAACTTCTGCTCTATATCGAGATATGGGTCGTATTCACTTAACAATCTGGCAATATCTGAGGGGATATGTATGTACCTGACTTCTACTATTTTCCCATTTGGCCTTTTGAATCTTCTAACTTGCCAATTTAGCTTTAGCTCCATCAATATATGATTCAACTAGTTGCTTATAAAGTTTACTGACATGTTTGCCTAGCATAATATTAACTTGTGTGACAACTTTTGGCTCGTAGATCATCTCATGAAAAACCTGTGCTCTGCCAACCACAGTAATAGCTTGTGCAATAACACCACTATTATTAAGGATAGCATTGCGGCGATCACAAACGACATGGCGTAATATATTCCCACGTCGTTTTCAGAGGGCACAACGACTACATTATAATACCCTGGTTGCACGGTCGTGGAGTTCACGTACACGCTCCCGTTCACTTCTAGCACTCCTCCTCCGATTATGCTCAGCGTAACATATGGACCTGAGGGATAGTAGTAGTACGTCCCAGACGGCGTGAAGTTGTACATGCCAGGCTGGAAGTACATATTGAAAGTGTAGTAAGTCTTTGCGATGAGCGTTGTCAGTGCTGAGGATATGGCGAGAGTTAGGAAGACGAAAACGATCGCATAGAACACTATCTCTTTCATTGCACCACCGCAAAAGTGAATGAGGAGGACTCTATACTTTTCCCCAATATCAGGATGTCCCTTTCCTCGGGAGCGTATATCCTTATCACGTTGCTAATTACGTTGTTGTTATCGTCGAAGACCATGTCTACCTTCTTGATCTCCCTAGATGGGGGGAAAGGAAGGGCGTAGAAGAACGGCATTGTACCTGCGTTCACCAGTAATAGCGCATACAGGTAGTCTTCGTATGGGGTCCTGTTGTCTCGGTTAAGGAGCATTAAGAGATCGTTGTTGCTGTTGAAATAATCAGGGACTTTCACTTCGACCTTGGTTACCTCTAACTCCTTCTTCTTCTTTATGTCCTGTAGGTAAAGGAACGGCTTCGTCGTTTCTTCAATTACATACGTATATTTGAAGTACTCGTCTTCGATCTCGACAACGTTATTGTCTACTTTTGAGGACAGCGGGGTTGAATACGTTGGCCTGAAACGGAATGCGGGAGAATCATAGAACTCCCGGATTGCGGACAGGGCTAGAGACGTATCAATTGGCCTGTACTCCGTTTTTTTGAGCAGTTTTAGGTAATCTGAGACCGTATTTATTTTTACGTTGTAAATGACTTCTAGGTACGATAATACAGTGCCCATAAACCTAGGGGGGATTGAGATAAGAAAAAACTAGAACCGATTCCTTAGGGATTAACTGGGGAGTTAAATCGGTAAGGGTTCATAAGGAAGTGGATGAAAAGCCTCGTCCTTTAGGGTGGGGAGGATGCCAGATAATTTAACAGACCTGGTTTCCTTATCCCTATCAGCCTTTCCCTGTGTTGCGGAATGTATTGATTGAAATCAATTTTCTTAGTTTCGAACCCTTCTTTTTTCAATAAATTTGCTAAAGGTTCGGCATAAACGTTTTCGTAAAACGCGTAAGTTGGCTTAACGGCATTAACAATCCTTATGTATTCTCGTGTTAGCTCTTCTGACATCGCGTACAATCTGAAGTTCCTGAAAGCATTGAGGGGAGAATAGTCCTCGCATGGTGGCGATCCCACAATTATATCGAATTTCTTGGAAGGCTCATATTTCCTTACATCTATATTAACGATATTGTACTCGAATTCTTCGTTATACTTCTTTAGCTCCTTAAATATCATATTCAGTACTCTTGTCTTACCTAAATCTATTTCAACGGCTTCGACATAAATCGGTTGAGGAAAGAAATAAAGGAACGCCCCTATGGACCATCCACCTATGCCAGCAAAAAGATCTAGCATTGATCTGCCCTTTGCCTGATTCTCTCTAAAGAGATGGTAGACGGCGAAAGGAGGAATAGCGTCCGCTAGATAATCTATTAAATCATTTTTCGATAATCTGTAAAGAAGAAAAGGAGGAAATGTTTGCATCCATAGTGCCAAATTCTCGTCGAATCGCTTATTATATCGCGTGTCTCTCCTCCAAATACCACTTACCGTATTTATCACAGTACCACCTCGAGCTTTCCTGGCACTAGGGATGGCTCTCCTAGCTCATGACCGCATTTTGGGCATTTCCCACTATACCACAACTTTACCTCTGAAGGAGTTCTTACTCCGTGGACGTCCTGACCTATCCTTTCAAACCTGTACAGCTCGAACCCACAGTTCCTACACGTATACCTTATGGGTCCTAGGGTACTTAGAATTTCCTTCAACCTTTTCCTTATAGATAGTTCGGAGATATTTAATGTCCCCGATATTTCCTTTAGTGTTTTGTCCATGTCTGTCAATTTCGAAACCAAATACACAGCAGCGGCACTGAATGAAATGTGACTCTTCCCGCTAGTTAGGCCCTTCTTGTGCATGAAGTCCACTATTTCTGCTGCTTTAGTTCCTACGGTTGTTGGTAATTTCAGCTTGTCTAATATTACAGGGATGTATTTGGTCGGCGTCATTATTTTGGGCCTTAGATCTTGGATGGCCTCGTTCACTCTCCTCATGGCCTTCCAGAATTCTCTTGTGGAAATATCGAATTTCGCTCTTAATTCCTGCAAATGTATAGGTATGTTGTTGACCTGGCATGAGTAATACAGAACAACAACGATTAATACGTCAGGCTTTATTCTATTATGTGAACTATCCCTAACTAATTTCCTCAATATAATTCCTGCCGTTTCTTTTACGTATTCTGGCAATCCTAGTTTTGACGCCTCACGGTTGAGCATGGAAAGGTAGGTTACTAATTTTTTATCCTTGTATGAAACCCTAATTGACTTCTGTAATCTTCGCATTTTTATTAACTTTATTTTATCTTCTGCCTTTCTAAATTGAGTTATTCCTATTTTTGTTGTGAGACCATTATCATGGACTTTTAGAGTTAATGGATCTCCAACCCTCTCTCGCTGCGATATATCATCATTATTTAATACTCTCCATTCTGGTCCGAGATCTACAACCCTTTCCTCTATGACTTCTCCCGTCTCTGTATCTATATATTCTCCTCTTTGAGCGTCGTAGATTATCATGCTCTCACCTCTGATTCCACTCTAGCGCAACTCCCTTCTAGATAGCACTCGAGGGCTTCCCTGATCACATCGCTTTTCGATAGCCTGTGGTTCATGGCGTAAACGTCGAGCTTCCTCCAAAGATCATCTGGTATTTTTGCCGTTATAATCTTCATCCTTATCACCTAGACAATTTGGTGTTGCCTTCTATCAGACTAAGAAGACGGATTGTATTTGAATTGATTTTATCAGCTAAGAACGATGATGTTTCCAATCTAGTTTTCGCTCTTTCGTCATTTTTTAAAATTAAATCGGTTTTTATCATGTGTACTAGAGATAGCAATTTTCCAGCATCGTCCTCGAGTTCATTGAATATTTCGCGAATCTCCTCATTCATTCCTCCTCAGCCTCCTCTTCCTTTAGTAATTGTTCAATGACTGCCTCCTTCTTTTCAAGAGTCTCTATTGTCTCGAGAGTCTGATAGGCCTCCTCCTTAGCCTTCCTGAGGATCCAGCGTCGTGCTAGGGAATTCACTAGGGCCACATTAAGAATCGTTCGGTCTGCGAGGTGAATTTTACCTTTTTTGGCCTTACTTACGGCCACTGGACTAATTATTTGCCTGAGATCCTCGTCGAATACGTTGGCAAACTCCTCTCTAGCTTGCTTGGATAGCCTCTCAATTATCTGGGAAAAAAGAGCGATAACTTTTTCCTCCTCTTCCTCCCTATTAATGGGAGGGCTTACCTCGACGGCCATTATTTCTCAATTAATTTTAAGTCATTAGAGATCTTTAAAGTTTTCGCCCAACTTTTAGGGCTAATCCCACATTCAGCTCTCGCTCAGTAAACTGGGGAGTTTATCACTTCTGCGCCGTCTATAATCTCCTCTATACCAGCTTCCTTGAGGGCTTGGAGTAGCTTCTTCCCTTTCTCAGTGAGAGAGGCGATTATCTTCCTTCCCTTCTCATGATACTCTATGAGACCTAGCTTGAGGAGGTTTTCCTCAACTGAGCTATAGTAGACGGCAGAGAACACTCCTGATAGTTGCCACAGTTCGGTGAGATATAGGGGTCCATGCTCATCTAGCGTTACGAGAATCCTGTATAGGTGTTCGCACCTGAGAGGATTTGACAAGTTCCGGGGCATTTTTCCTAACTAGATATTTATCCCTTCTTCCTTTTAAATTGATTTTCATTATCGATCTAAAAGCTCCCTTGCTAATCCTGTTTGCTCCCTTATCCTAATACCGATTACCAAATATAATACCATACTAATGGAAGCGCTCTCAGACCTCTCAACCATTTTGAGTGACTTAACTGGGGAGTTTAAGATGAATGAGAGTGATGACGAACGAAAGGGAAAGGTAAGAGGAGAGCGAAAAGGAGTAAAGGGGGTAGAAGGGGGGGTGGCTCCTGCCTTGCTTCCACCTCTTACAGTAAGCCACTTACAGGAGTTCCTCTCCACTGCATTACACTACTATATTATATCTGTTATTATTTTGATAATCTACTTTCAGTATACTAGACAGGCGCAAGGCTAGTCCTCGGTCCGTTCACGTCCTCGATAACGGTTTTCGACGTACCGTTTTTCTCACGATAGAGAACGTCACCTTTGAAAAAGTTTCTGTTCGTTTGCTTAGAAATTGTAAAGACGGTCTATTCACGCGACCTTTTTAATCTCTTTGAGATTAATAAAATAAATGGAAATTAGCCTACCTCGACTCTAAATCTTTAGTGTTTTTTCCGTTTAACTGGGGAGTTTAAACAATTTTTAAACTCTTATGTTGTTGGAATTTTTTGAATTAAACTGGGGAGTTCAACGGTCGTTTGAATATTTATTACTAAAGTGAGAAAAATGGTTGATAGGATTAGGTGTTGTGAAGAACGAATTCCTTAGCCTACAGGATACTTCGGCTTATACGCCCAAGACTCTAGAATGTGTCGTGGTACTTCGTAACCTAGGCTTTCAATCACTTTCTTTAGGAATACAAATATATGGTCGAACTTAAGCGTGAACTTTGTGACTTCTACTAGCTTTTGCATTCTAAAAAGAACCTTATTATATATCCATTGTTTTAACGAATCTAGCGTCGTGAAGAACTCTACCTTATGTTTTCTCAATTCCTCTTGGGCCCCTGGCGTAAATGAATATGCTACTATCGCGGGATAGGTGTGATATCCCTTAGCACGCAGTTTGTTTACTACTTTGTAAATCTGATTGAACTTCCACGGCAGTTGAGCAGGTACGATCGGTTTTGAAGTTTGTTTCGAGAAATATATCACGAATGCCGTCTTGCGTTCCTTTTTCGTCCAATCACCTGTCTGTGGGTCCTCGAGTTTAATGATAAGGATTCTGCCTCCATACCCGTCCTCCTTTATTTCAACGGCTCCGTTTTCATCCCTTATTCTCGACTTCGCCCACGCTGGCATGGTTATGAGATCGATGACGTCCTTGACGCCGAACAGATCCTTTCTTAAATTACTGAACGTCCTCACGATCTCTCCTTTTATCTCATAGATTTTCAGCAAGAGGTCTTCACGCGTCATCTCGGATCCCTACTTCTCCTAGATGGAATTTTAGCTGAGCTAGGATTAAAGCTAGGATGTAGATAAGCGTAAAGCTTATAAGTAAGTTTGTTAATAGTTCTCTTGACCTCATTCCTTTCGCCTCTCGCCTCTTGTTTTCTTTCCCTCATACTATTATGGAAAGGGGGTTTAAAGCCTTTCCACAGTTATCCCCCTTGATTGTTCCTAGTGGTATTTCAAAAAGAAATGTTGAACTTCAGCTCTAAGATTTGAAAGTTACTAGTGGTACGAAATAACGCGTTTTCTTGCTCTTGACGTTAGTTAAAATTTAAATAACAGTTATGATTAAGCCATATTCGTGAGCCAGGCAAAACTCAGGAGGAAGAAAAGAAGTAAGTATGAGATAATACACGACGTCTTGGACCAATGTCAGACTGGATCAAAGAAAACCTGGGTAATGTACAGGGCCAATCTGTCTTACGATTTAACGACAAACTATCTTGAAGAGCTCGAGAAGTTGGGCCTCGTGGAGAACAAAGAAGGTCTATACTACATATCTGAAAAGGGGAAGCAGTTGCTCGAGCTCCTCAGAGCCTGGAGGCAGAAGAAATCAGAATTAAACGACTTAACTAAAATGATTAAAGAAATCCTTCCTGAAGACGGAATGAGAAAGAAAAAGGCCGATCAGTCTCAAGCTGAACGAGCAAAAGAGGAAAGCCAAGCAAACCCTGAGCAAATTCCCCAGCAATCCCCATCACCTACTAGTTACTAAAATGGGCGGATGGTCCTATGGGCGAGTTACAAGTCCCTAAAACTCAAGACAAATTCGTTTTGCCTTCAGGGAAAGAGGTAAATCTTTTTGACGTGTTCCGTTTCTGTTATGGCTTATCTGAGTCCGAAGCTCGGATACTAATGGCACTCCTCGAATCTAATCACAAGACGGCTCAGGATCTAGAGCAGAAGTTGCAACTTAGTATGGCCTTAGTTAGTAGGAGCCTCAACGGGTTGCTGAGCAAGGGGCTGGTCAAAAGAACCAAGGAAACAGGCAACAACACTGGAAGGCCTAGATACGTTTATTTCATTCCTGATCCTAACGAGCTCAAGGATAGGTTGGCAAGGGAAATCGAGAACTGCACGAATGATATAAGGAATTTAGTAACTACACAGTTTACTCCTGCTGTTTTGGCCTCAGTTGTCGTATAGATTCGGGATTAACTGGGGAGTTAAATACTGAAGCCTACTGATTTTTATTATCTCCGCATCCTTTAACATCACGGGAAGTTAATTATGACAATCGAGGACAAAATCTATCGCTTAATTAAGTTGTTGCTTTACACCGCTGAAGAGGAGAACACGGAGGTCACTGCGACCAAACTACAGAAGATTTTCTTTTTACTTGAAAAGGAGAAAGGGG
>Ga0080005_108420_pt1 | contig 13523 bp, 17 predicted proteins | sample JossMetagenome_2_FD_69208 | JGI IMG/M metagenome (GOLD analysis project Ga0080005, IMG submission 69208) | Hot spring sediment microbial communities from Joseph's Coat, Yellowstone National Park, USA - JC3_ASED (SPADES assembly) (version 2) | ecosystem: Environmental > Aquatic > Thermal springs >... | reverse complement strand
TTCTACATTTAAAATCAAGATCTGTGATAACTCATGTTGAAACAGAATTAGCACCAGAAGAAGCCTTAAGAACTGCTCTTAGACTTGGCGACTCGGCTTTAATAGTTGGAGAGGTTAGAAGTAAAGAATCTACAGTTCTATTCGAGGCTATGAGAATAGGTGCTCTAGCAAATTTGGTAGCTGGAACAATTCATGGAGAATCTGCCTATGGAGTTTATGATAGAGTCGTTCACGATTTAGGTTTAGTTCCAACGAGCTTCAAAGCTTTAGATATTATAGTAATTGCTAATGTTATTAAAAGTCCAGATGGTTTGAGAAGATTTAGAAGAGTAGTTGAGGTTGTTGAAGTTAGAAAAAAGTGGAAAGAAGATCCTATGACGGAGGGAGCATTTGTTCCTTTGATGACTTATTCTGCAAAAGAAGATACTTTGAAACCAACTGATGTTTTGTTAAATGGTGAATCAGAAGTTTTGAATGAGATTGCTAAGAGAGTAAGAGAATGGCATGGAGCATGGGATAGAGTTTGGGATAATATTTTGCTTAGAGCGAAAATTAAACAAACGATGGTTGAGTTTGCGGAAAAATTAAATAAACCCGAACTTCTGGAAGCAGAATGGGTTGTGAATGCTAATGAAGCTTTTCATTTAATTTCTGAAGAAGTTTCTAGAGAGGTTGGCTACGTTAATTCAAAAGTTGTATATGAAAGGTGGTTGGATTGGTTAAAGAAAAAAGTGAATACCTATTAGAATTATACAAGAAATTCTCTTTATTTAAATTAAATCCTCCTAAGTTTATTTCGTTAAAATTAAATAAAAGTTTAGACTTTCTAGAATGGAACCTTACCCCCGCTGATATTTTATCATCTTCTATAACTATTTCTCTGTTGTTTTTTACAATATTCACATTTCTTTATTTAATTTTTGGTGATTGGTTTTTGTTTTTTGTTGGGTTATATGTTTTTATTTTTTCTTTCGTATTTCTAATTTCGTATCCAGTTCTCGTTCATAAGAAGATGGTGAGGGACGGGACTTCTGAAATGCTACTTGCGGTGATTTTTCTCTCCTTATCTTATAGAATAGAGGGAAACGTAGAGAGTTCGATCCTTTTTGCTGCAGAAAATTTAAAAGGAGTTTTAGGAAAGGAATTTTCAAAGTTGGTATCTTGGTTGAGGAGTAGAAAAATTATTTCATATAAGGAGGCAATCGAATATCTAAAGAAAAGATGGGGAGAAGAAAATCCACGATTTATAGATGCAATAAACTGTTTATTTTCCCCCGTTTATGGGCAAGAAAAGAGAGAGAAGAATGCTGATGAAGCGGTAAGAATAATGATAGACGGTGAGAGAGAAAGAATGAGAACTCTTGTTCTACAAATGAAAAATCCTGTAAGAGTGATTAACATCTTTGGCATCCTTTTGCCAATGATGATGGTAATATTAATTCCTATTTTTGTATTTTTTGTTCCAGAATTTTTTGATGAAAGAGTTTTATTTTTTGGTTATACGTTTATATTACCATCAGCTCTTTTTTTACTCCTTCAATTTCAATTGATTTTAAAGGCACCAAGCATACATTCTTTGGAAATTGAATATATTTCTAGATTAAAAAACGTTAGGAAATATCTTTTACTACTGTCTTTAGTGATATTCATTCCACCTTTCATCTATTTATCTATTCACCTGAGTGCTTCTAATTCAGTTGTTTCAACAACTTTATATTCTTTCCTTCTACTCCTGCTTATTTTTTCTGTTGTTATTTTGAATACGTTTTTAGTTTATAAGATATTTTCAAAAAATCTAGAAAAACTATCTTCAATTGAAACTCAGCTTTTACCTTTTCTCTCATCTCTATCAATTTCTTTAGAGAAGAATGTACCATTTGAGTATGCTATTCAAGAAACAATAGATAAGGTTAGAGATCCTGAGACTAGAAACATGTTAACTATAATTGTTAGAAAGATGATAAGTAGTCGTGGAACTTTTGAAGAAATAGTTTTTGATCCAAATAGTGGAATACTAAAGGAATATCCATCTCAACTTTTAAAAATCACATTTAGAATGATATCTGGTTTGCTTGAGAAGGGTTCGTATATCCTGAAAATTGGTATAAAATCTTTACAAAAATTCTTTTTAGATCTCTCCGATGTACAACTTTTAACTAAGGAGGTTTTAGAAGAAGCTATTTCTGATATTAAACTTCAGGTTAAAATTTTTGCACCACTGGCAGGTGGAATAACAATGGGAATGAGCTTAATCGTATTTCATGTTATGTCACAAATTAGTTTTGGTAATGAGATGTATCTACAAAATGTTGGAAATGAAGGTTTATCTTTTGTGAAGAATTTGGAAAAGTTAAGATTACCAAAACTTCTCATACTATCAATAGGAATATATATAATTGAAATGACTGTAGTTCTTTCTTCTTTTGTTTCAGAAATAGAATTCGGAGACGACTATGTTAAAAAAATGGGGGAAATAGGTAAAACGATGATAATTTCATTCCTAATATTTTCGATATTGCTCTGGGGATTACTATTTTTTGCTGTTTCTTTATTACAATTTAATACTGAAGGAATATAAATCAGGGAAAAAACATAAATGATGAGGGGGATATGGGCTACAATAGTTTCTTTGATAATTATAGCGATATTAATAATTTTGTTCATTATAGTTGGAGGAAAACTTATTGAAAGAATTGTGATAGGTGGTTAAAATGAAAGGAATAGAAATGACAATTATAAATCTTCTTTTTATGGTAATAGCGTTAATTCTAATTTCAATAATAATAATAAAAATGATGCCAGCAGCGATAAACTTCGTATATCATATAATCTCAAATATAAAAGCCTCCTTACCTCGCTAATTTTTTAAGTTAATATTCTAAGTCTCGATATGAAGGGAATAGCACCAACAATTGTTATATTTGTTCTTGCGGCAGTCATATTTGTTGTTGCGGTTTGGTTCTTGCTGAGCAAAGTTTTCCCTAACATTTTATACCAACTAGAGAAGTTGCTTGGTATTGTCAGACCAACGCCAATAGAGTCCGCAATAATATGTAGCATAGCTAGATGTAAATATGGTTGTAACAGCTTTAGAGTTAGAGATATAAATTGGATAGACTATGATGATATCGGAAGAAAGATTAGTGTAAATTGTTGGGAGAAGTTTTGTTCAGGCACAAGCCCAGATGTTTATTCTGAAGGGGACAAAATATGCGAAAAAATGCCAGTTACTATAAATCTAAAAAGTCCTCAGAGAATTTCGATTGATCATCTTTATGATGTAACTGGGGGGGAAGAGATTAGAATTCAAAGCACTAAATTTGGCCTTGGCTTTAGTTGGGATTTATGGTCATCATTCATGCAACAAGTTTTAGATTATTTAACGAAAACAGAGTATGTAATAGGTGTAACAGACGAAAATATAGTAGCATATGGAGATGCTGTAGATTGCGCTGTGTTTACTATACCTTTTACTGGTGGCGCGCAGATAACACTTACAGGTTGCTACAAATCAGTAGAAGTTAGAGAAGGAAAGTATACTATAACAACTTTCAATTTTCGAAAACTTATATTGGCAGGACCGTCCATATATGCAACAGCAATAAGTAAAAGTGCATAACTATGGAAGCTGGCGTCTCTTACGTGATTTTTGTTATCGTATTAATAGGAATTTCTATTTTTGTAATTACAATTCTAACTTGGAATTGGATATCCTCACAAAAAAGAGAAGCAGGGGAATATGAGTGTAAAGTCAAACAACTAAACTATTGTATAGCTCTTATAAACAACCAAAATCCAAATTGGGATGATATACAACCAAAAGATTGCAGTAGGTATGGAATTATAAAACCCAGCTTAGATGAATGTAAAAGGTTGGTTACATGAAAGCCGATGTAATAGCAGATTTTATTGGCGTAATGATTCTTTTTTTAGCATTTTTTATATTTGTGAGTGTTTTACTACCAAAAATATTGCAGGCCATATTATCTTCTTTAGGAGAAATATCTGCTGAAGAAGTTGCACGCCAAATCTCTAATTTTTTTGCCGTGGCAGCTTCATATTCTAATGTAGAGATAGAATATTGTCCATCTAGAGATAGTAGCGTAACATATAATTCTTTATTTGAAAATAAAATGGTAGCTATTTCGTTTTTTAGAAGTGTGATGAAGTTTCCACAGTCTGTAGTAATTCAGCCCCTCCCCATTCAACTAACTGCTACTTTTAAAGATCAAGATGTCAATTGCTTTTTGATTTCACATAAGGTAGATAAGTATGAAATTAAGGCATTTAAGAAATAAAAAAGGCGTAGCCTTGAGTATTCAAACATTTTTAGAGAATTTAATTTTGATAGGAATAGTTGGTCTCATGGTTTGGATTACTTTGAACTCTTTAGCGAGTATGAATTTTCTTGTTGATGAAAGGAGAGATGAAGAATACAGCATGTTACTATCATACGTATTAATATCATCTCCCATGCTCGCTGAGGGGGAGATGTCAAGCGTCCAAGTTGGTGTTTTGAGCGAGGAGAAGATAAACAACATATTCTCTTCATTTCCTTTTAATCTTATACCTAAGAAGATAGATATAGGGTATCCGAGCACAATTGCAATTGTAGGTATAGTAGACGAACAAGCGTGTAATGCTGGGAAATGCAATGCTTGGCTTGGTATCTTTTCAGATTCAGATTTTACTCTATCTCCATTTTTTGGCTTCATATCTTGTGTAGCGAGTTCTATAGCTAGTAGGTTGTCTCATCTCTCAATAGATTTCTTCCTTCAAATATTCCCAGACATATATTCTTGTGCTGTTAATAATTTTGGAAGGATAAAAATTACTCTTTCACTCCCATCTTCCAAGGGTATACCAATAGTAATAAAGTATAAAAATGGAGAGATGCACTTTGGAAAAATATATGTTAGGGTGATGCGAATATGAAAAAAAGAAAAGGTATACTTCCTATGTCATTGATTTTTGCAGTAGCTTTCGTGCTAGGTTTGACTGTATTTTCATACATGCTCAATTTAGGTATAAAGAAGTTTCTTTATGTTCAGGTTGAAAGAATGTTTGAGTTTGATGAAAACAGAAGATTTTTGCTTGCTTTTTTAGAATCTGGTAATGTTACTTCTCAATTCTATAGAATGTTTGCTGAAAGAGACGCAAAATTTTATAACGCAAAATTTGAAAGAGCGGATTTGAATCAAAATGCTATTAAAACTATTTTTGGAAATAAGTGTTTTGCATTGAAAAACAAAACACATGATATAGTAAAGACTTGTGATGATGCAAACTATCCTATAAGTAAGGCAATTATTGTTAAAGCTAATGGTGAAATAGAGGAAATATTTCTCCTAATAAAAAGGTGAATTGAATGAAAGGTGCAATACAATCTATAGTAATATTTGCTTTTGGAATGACTATGATTTCTACTCTCTTTATATATTCTATTTTTACATTATACACTGCTTCTAGGATTCATTCAAAAGAAGAAATAATTCTATCGGAAATAGATAAAGCAGAAAATGTGAGGTTATGCATGCTATACTCTATTTATTATTCTTACATTAACGCCTTAGATGATTTGAACTATGAAAGTATGTGGTATGCCATAAGTGTGACTAAGGATTATGCAGTTGTTAAAGATATTCAAGATAAATCATATTTTTGGTTGAGTGATGTTGTCAAAAGACTGGAAAGTGCTTCAGAATACTCAATTAAGATTGTAGATTTTAATATAACGTATACAACAATCACTTCTCCTTATCTCGAAATTTTTTGTACATACTATTTGAGTAAGAACGGATCTGGAAACAAATTCACATATGATATTTCAAATTTGGTTAAGATAGTTCTTTATGTTGATGCTGATAATAATAAGCTTCTTTACTATGAATATCTTCATCCCTAGTCTTTAGGTATATACCACCATATTTCTGGTATCAATGTTAGGTTGCTCTCAAACTGGTTCCAACCATTTTTTAATATAGATTTCTCTTCTTTAAATATTGTAGATAACTCAAGCTCGATGCGATCTAATGTATCCAAACTCTATTGGTAGCTGCTCTAATAATCAGAACCTCTATGAAGCATGTTTATGTAACGAAAATTGCCAGCCAGAAAGAGTAGACTGGAGTGATGTTTTTACAGTGACGTATACAATTAATGGTTTACAATTAAAAACAAATAAGGAAGATATAAAATACTACTGTAGTGGAGATATTGAAGTGAAGGTTAGAGTAGATATAAATGATAAATTTAAAGACAAATTAAATACAGATGGAGTTATTATCGAGTTTCCTGCTTACAATCTTATTGGAGAGGTAGGAAAAGAAGTCGGAAATATAGGAGAAGAAAAAACACTTAAAATTAAATGTGACTGCTTTAACAATCCCATTATAACTCCAATTATAACACATATTACATTTTTTGGTAATATTAGTATTCCATTACCAAAACTACGGATGATAGGCTATTGTGGTGATAAGATAACATGTAAAAAATACACCTCTGCTGGTAAAAATTTTGTAATACTATCAAATGGTTCTTCTCTTTATGATCCGGATTTAGAGATATGGAACAAATGTTGTAGAGATGGAATAATAGAAATTAAAGTGAATGATGTCAAAAGTGAATTATTTGACAGCGTCTACAATAATAAAGGATTATTTTATAGGTTTAATATAACAATAAAAGACAACAGAGATTCTATATGTGAGGATCTATTTGGTAAATGGCTAGGAAAGCACCACAGCCAGCTGCACACATATTCTTATATTCTTTATCGCATTTTATGAGTCTCCAAGGATTCCAATAAATTGATATTGCGTCCCAACACACAGCTTTATCTATTATAGGCTTATTAGGATCTTTTGAACAATTATAATACCTTATCATTGGATATTTTTTTTCTTTTGCAAGTTCAGATAAATAATTGTAAGATACAGGAGGCGCTATTGCATTTGCTACAGCCAGTTCGCAGTTCGGTCCTATATATATATCCATACTTTTTGATGGGTCAACAATTAACCCCTTACCAATAGAATGTTCACTATATCCATGGTTTGTTAACGAAAAAGCTCCATAATATACTATGGTAGAGTAATACTTATTGCCTCTTAAAAAATTAATAACAACCGATGCAGGTTCAAATATAAGAATTTTAACTAAACTACCTAAATTTTCAAGAAAACTTCTCTCAGTAGATAAAGATATACATTCTACCGCAAAACCAAAAGTAGGAAAACAAAGGTTGACAGGCATCATAAATAATGGTTTGATTAATTCGGCTGCACAGTCTTCCAAAACAGGCTTTGGTATATACGCAGTTCCGCATAATGCACCTACTCCTGATCCTGTATCACATACATCTAAAAAACCAGTTAATTTTGCTACATCGCAGCTAATTACTATTTTGGGTAATGAAAAGTATAAGAAAATAATTAGAAGCATAAACCTTTTGAAATTTTTTATTTTTTCTAGGGCCATATATTTATTCCTCCAGCAGAATAATCTATGACGAAGTTTATCTCGGTTCCTGGCTTCAGCAGTTTAGTGATATTTTCATAAACAACAGGTGAATAAGTTGCAGTTATTTTACATTCACCACATCTATTTTCATCGAAAGTACTTTGATTAATATCATTGTAGAAACTACCTTTTAATGATATTCTTAGCGCACTAACATTAATGGCAATTGGATAACCAGGGTTTTCCGATATGAAATTTTCATGAATTTCATTTGCAGTTATTTTTGTTATGTTTATGCAAGTTTTAAATAGTTTTTGACCCTCTGTTTCTTTATAAACACATACACAATTCCTACATTCATATTGGTTTGTATCTCCACAGTCTTCATTTTTACAACAAATATTTGATGTTTTTTCGTTGTAGCAAGACCAGTGTCCACATGCGCATTTCTTATTCACTTGAATACTCTCTCTGTATTTAATTGTGACTCCTTCACCACAATTTCCATTGCCGCATTTCCTTACATCTGATATATAAATCGGAAAAGTCTTCTCTTGCTTAAAAACAGTATTCCCAAAGATAAAAGACATCATCGCATAGTAGCTACCCTTTGAAGCATCTATTGTTACCTCACACTTATCGCTATAGTCATATCTTTTTATTTCTTCATATTCACATCTCTTTATTTCTTCCTCTTTTCCATCTACTGATCTGTTTATTTCAATAATTACTTTTGCCCCGAATGGAATTCTCATATTCTCTAAATTTGTCTTTACTTGTAAGCTCAGCTTTACATCATCAGTTAATATATAAGGTACAGATGGAGCCAATTCCACATTTCCAACGCAAGGATCCATTGCAATAACTTTAAAACTCTCAATTTTCAATGGCATAAAATTACAAGTAGCATTACAATAACCAATTGTATAATAATTTTCACCAATTTTTCTAATTACAAAACTATCTGGCGAATATCCATCACAATCAACATCAGAACCACAAGCAAGATCACATGCTTCCACTGAATAATTTCTTACAAAAAGACTTGAGTCAATTTCATTAATTTCTATACTTCCATTTACGGTGTGATTTATGAGATTACATGTTACACATTTTATGTCAATAACGCTACCAGTAGAGTTTCTGATATACTTTACCTTCCCGCTAACTCCATAACTACATTCTCCTTTATTAAAAGCAACACATGTGCTTCCTTCACTCATATAACTAGGAATCTCCAGGCTACCATCGCTCTTTCTCTTGAATTGAAAAGGCAGATAATATTTATCTATAGCCTTATGAGCACAAACTCCATTTTCACAAACCCTTCTATAAACATTTTCCTTAGTCAATGAAGTATCTACTTCTACTCCAATTTGTGCTATATTACTATAATTCCAAAAATAGACATTTTTCTGATTAGATAAATCAAACAATTGACAATCAAAATCATTCTTACAACTGTATTGGGGCATCTCAGCTCTTGTATCAACTTTTTCCTGAGATAAAGAACAAGCAAGAGAAGGAAAGATATAAACTTTAAAAAATAGAGCTGATGCAATAAAAACAATCAACAAAAAAATCAGAACCTTTCTATTGTCCATTTTATTACCTCCTCTTTCTATAATATATCCATTTTTCTTTTTGTAGAAATATTTATAAATTAGCCAAAGAAGATAATTTATGAAAGGTTTAGATGCTCCAACAATAATTGCTATTGTAATTGCAATAATAGTAGCAGCGGCATTACTATATTTCTTCTGGACAAGAGGTGCAAATCCCCTTAGCAGTAGTGCTTCGGAAAGTGAATGTATAACTAAGTTTTTAAGGGCTTGTAGCAGTGATCCAGAGTGGGAGAAGCTTGTTGGTACTCCTACAGCAAGTATATGCAAATCAGTATTAGAAAGAAAAGTAAACCTTCATGGTTGTGAGATAACTCAGTCTGGTGTTCAAAGGTCTTCGAGCGAATGCACAAGCTTTTGTAATGAACTGGAAGGAGTAAGTTAGTAAGTTTATAAGTTGCAATTCTTTTGACACTCTTCTTCTTTTCTCCCTTCTTTCATACAATAGCTAATACATCTTTCTATACATTCTCTAGTCCTCGTGTTGATATTTAGTGGATAGTAAGAGTAAATGTTTTCCTTTTCATAGTACACCTCTACATATACATAAGTGACAAACATGGATTGATTAAGGATATTCCTTTCTTTTTCCATCTTATTGTTATACATAATCTCACATATTCCACTTCTTTCAAGACTTTCGAAAACTCCTCTCCATCTCTCCTTTTCAAAATTTCCAAAACAATAGCTAAAGAGCGCGTTGTATGTTATATTGAAGGTTTTTGTTTCACCTTTAATAGTTAATGTTGCTTTTATTTGTGGTGGCGAAAGTCTACATAGTTCACCGCCATGTTCTTCGTCACTTGCTATTGCATATGGGAATATGTCAGTCTCACTTCTGCAGCTTATTATATCAGTTCCAACTTCTTCTAACAGCGTAACGTCTTGAGAAAGATCTGTGGTGTTTATCAATGTTCTTGGAGTTAGTACCTTTAATTTTGTGATTTTTACAATTCCCCCTCCTTTGTTTTTTACCTTTATGAAAAGTATAGCATCGTTCAAATATTTGTGAATGGACGCTATGTAAGGATTTGGAATGGCTTCTAATGTTAGTGTTATGTCATCATTAGAAAAACTAAACGCACCTACTGGTTTAGTATAGTTTTCGTAATAATAGAGTGGTAGTTTTGCTCTCATAAAGCCCGTGTGTTTTAGGTAGACACCTGGATGAATTTTTACTTCGGGGCTGCAGCTCAAATCAACAAAATCCAAACATGCGCATTTAAAGCTGCCATAACTGACGCATATTCTGCCATTTTGGCAAGGCTTATCCGAAGCGCATTCTACTTTTTCCAAGTTGAAAAATGTGCCAAAAGAAGTAGTTACGTAATATCCTTTATCTCTGGCTATGTCGGTAGCTGTGTAAGGACAAATAATAGATTTTGAGATAGGAAGATCGGAAAATTTTAAATCTTTCGTATCAAAAAATACACTTGCCTGATAGGAGGTATTTGGAGTTATTGTTGACGTTTTTTGTTGGAAAGTTGGTGTAAAATAAAGAGAGGAAGTTCTATACTTGATATTTAAAAATGGTATAACTACGAATGATATGTTATTTTCAAACTTATTTCTTATTGAGAATGAATACTCATAAGGTTCGGCAGCATACATCGACCTCGGTGCATTAAAATCAACCGAGACGCCACCTGATGTTTGCACCCTGAGGTACTGCGCTGGCGTTATTCTTATTTTGATCGGATTACAGTAATCTGTCGTGGAAACTAATGGTAAATTTTTGCATGTTTTGTACCAAATGGGAGATGAAATAAACTGTACAAGATTTATCATTATGACTGCTGTTATTATTGAGAGTATCCAAAAAGAAACCCCCTCGGTTATAAACCCAAGCACTAGGAAAAAGACGAATGTAAAAAGAAACAAAAAACTAGCAACAAGAGTTCCTGCTCTTTCCTCTATTGCATAAAAGCATGATTTTCCTCCACAATTTATGAACTGGGTTATTATTAATAAGATTATAAGAAAGGCTAATGATAGAATAAAGTACTGTATACCACCAATACTTGATAAACCAATATATAGGTATAGCGCGAAGAGCACACCAACTACAATTATGAAGATTATTATCATGTTTCTAACGTCGATTGAGAAGAAAATGAAGATAGGAATCATGAATGCTACTATTATTTGAAGTGGAATGCTCTTCTTTTTCTTAAGTTTTTTCTCCAATTCCTCTATTTTCAGCTTTAATACCTTTTCTTTAAGCTTGGCTAATTTTTCACTTTTTCTAATTTTTTCTAGCAGGCTCTCAATTGTATCCAAGACCATATAATTATTACGTTTGTTAGTTTATAATTTACCTAATGAAATTTATTTATGGAAGTTTTTGGACTTTCTCTAAACGAGATAGTTTTTTCAATTTTCTTACCACTTCTTCTCTTCTATTTGATTTTGTTTGTTTTTCTCAAACGTTCTAACATCTTTGGAAATGTCAGCAATCTCTACTATTCGTTAACAGCCTTAACAATTTCTCTGATTTCTATTCTTTCCCTCTATTCTTTAGGTTTAACGAGAATTTTACCTTATTTAGCAGCTTCTTTAACTGTACTATCTTTTGTTGCCGTTTATCTCTATGGAGTTTTCAAATATTCTGTAAATGTTGCTACAAGGGAGGAAAGGTTTAATAAATTGAGGGAGGAAATTGAAAGATTGACAAGTGAATACGAAAAAGAAAAAGATGAAAAGAAGAAAGAAGAAATTAAAAAAAGTATTAAAGAAAAACTTTCTGAGATAGAAAATTTAGCAAAGCAAATTGGTAGGAAAGTTGAGGAAGAAGATTGGTATAAAAACGCAAAATCAAAGGTTGGTTAAAAATGATAGAAACAATTTTAGCTCTTTTTTTCGCTTTTCTTTCTTTTTTGATTGTTTATGGTATCCTTAACAAGATAAGGATCTTTGAAAAAAGTATTAATATTGTAATCTCTATAGTTGTTTCTTTTTTTGTTATATTCACATTTTATTCATATAACTATTTTATACTTAACTTCCTCTCCTTTTTCATTCTTCTTCTCCTTTTAATTTTTATTTTGCTTTCCTTCTATTTCTATAAAAAAAGATTTTTAAATGAAAAAATTTAATAAATTCTATGGAGATACGAAAAATTGCTGCACTATTATCCTTCTATATTTTACTATTTACTTTATCTTTAGCTCAAGTTGAAATAAATGTTAACAATCTTCTTTCAGGTTTAGTTTCAGTAGCTTTCATTATAATTTTTATTATAATACTTTTAGCAGTAGGTGGAGTGATAAAAAGACCAACGGGAGGAGCACCTTGGTTCCTAATCTTCTTTATAGCCTTAATAATTCTACTTTTTGTAGTACCACTATTCATCAACTATCCTCAGTACTTTGACGAAACGAGCTTACCTGGCAATTTTAGAGAATGGCCACTTCCGTCATATGCTTCCCAAGTTTTCATAATGCTCGGTTTGCCAAAAGGATGGATGTATGTCCCAGCAATAATTTATCTTTTTATTCTTCCATTTACAGCTATTTACACACTAGTTTGGGCATTTTTAAAGAGCTTGGGAATATTTGCTGATGTCCCTTCAACAGTAAACAGAGTGTTAGCTTTTATAATTGCATTTCTAACAATTCCATTTGGTTGGTTCGTAAAGTTGGTTTGGATTCTTTTTAGTTTTATGGGAGCATGGAGTGTTGTTATTTTTGCGGCAACTTTTATAGTTGGGATATTCTTTAGAGGTTATGGCGTTGTTGGAAAGGAGTATGCTCTTGCACTAAAAACTTATGAAAGCGTTCATAAAGAACTAGTAAACAAAATTAGTGAACTTAAAAAAAGAGTAGACGAGCTAGGTTCTGATGATATAGAAAGAGAAACTGCAAGATTAGCGGAAAAATATGGCGCACTCTATCCTAAAATTAAAGATCTACATGCTGAAGTTTTAAAGGCAGATGGAGTTAATGCAAAAAGAGAGGCAGTTAAGAAGTGGACATTAGAGGGAGGAGCACAATCAAAGTAAGTTTTGTTTAAGATTTAAATTATTTTAAAACTATTTTTAATTGATATCTATTATAAATCAGGAGGTGTTGTAAATGCCAGAAGAAACAAAAGAACAACAAGCTGATAACGTTGTATTCATAGGTAAAAAGCCAACAATGAGCTATGTTTTGGCAGTAATAACTCAGTTCACAAATGGACAAAAAGAAGTTCACATTAAAGCAAGAGGAAGAAGCATCTCAAGAGCAGTAGATGTAGCACAAGTAGTCCAAAGAAGGTTTATGCCAGATGTTAAAATCAAGAAAATAGACTTAGGAACTGAGGAAAGAGAAGTAGAGGGAAAAGGAAAAGTAAATGTTTCAACAATAGATATTGTTCTAGCGAAGTAAGCGACTTTTTCTTTTTTTATTTTTTAAAAATTCTATAAGTTCTTTTAAATCATCAACTCTCATTCCAGCC
>Ga0080005_125398_pt1 | contig 13533 bp, 23 predicted proteins | sample JossMetagenome_2_FD_69208 | JGI IMG/M metagenome (GOLD analysis project Ga0080005, IMG submission 69208) | Hot spring sediment microbial communities from Joseph's Coat, Yellowstone National Park, USA - JC3_ASED (SPADES assembly) (version 2) | ecosystem: Environmental > Aquatic > Thermal springs >... | reverse complement strand
GGAAAAAAAAAAGAAAAAAAAACGGTTTGTTTTTTAGTCCTCGCTCCTCCTGAACCAGGCGGCGGCGGCGCCGACTGACATCAGCACCACTGCGGCCAGCACCAGCGCGGCGGTCACCGACGTGCCGAAGAGGTAGTACACAAACAGCGCCGACGCCAATACGGCGAACCCCGCTAAGAGCGCCGCCGTCGCCAAGGATCGCCTCGATGCGGCCCAGGCCGTCGCCACGGTTGCCGCGGCGGCCGCGGCGCTTAGGCTCGATGTGCCTGGGAGGGCGGCCGTGGCTCCCACCCCCACTGAGGCGCCAGGCACTGCGTATCTGCCGATGACGTTCAGCACCGTCTGGAGCCACGTGGATGTTGACGAATCGATCTTGACGGTGTCTTGGTAGCGCGGAAGCGACTTGTAGTATTCCTCGATGCTTTTGGTCATGTTTGACTGAAGCTGGAGCCAGCGCTTGATGGCGTTCTGGGTCTCATTGTACTGCTGTGCCATCAGTTTGATCAGCTGATTCCACATGTCAATGATTGCCGTGTCGGGGGACGTGGGCGGTCCTCGCATCAGCGTGTTGTTCGGCATTAAAAAGTAGCGGTAGCCGTAGGTATAGTTCCCTCCCGTGATGTAAAACGAAACCCTCTGCAGGCAGTAGTCCTGCGGACTGTAGAAGAAGTTGAGCCGGGTCTGGGTGTTCGCATACTGGCCGTCCCACCGGACGGGCACGCATTTGCCCGGCTCTATCTTGTCCACGAAGGTGTAGTAGCCGCCGACATAGAGACCTGCGTATACGGGTGCCGTCTGGTTGTTGCACAGCTGAAATTCCCTCGCCCTGTCCATGCGGATGGGCTGGAGCTCCGCGGGCGGGATGGCTGTCATGTTTTCATATGGGGGACATGCCAAGCCGCGGGCTGTGTATAGATAAAGGAGGTCTTTTACGGCAACTTCCACAAGACTGTATCGCTGGAGCGTGAGGACGAGGTCGCGGTCGGCCCAAGCGCTCTGTCTCGACATCCAGAACTCAGTTACGTTGAAATAGCCAGCGGTCTCATTGCCAATGTAGGCGAACTCTGCCTTACCGTAGAAACTGGTTGGGAGTTTGATAAAGACGGCGCCGTCTCCGGGATCCGCGCCTATTGTTAGGGGCTGAACGAACGCGTTGCCGTACTGCCAATAGATGGGGGTTTTTCTAAGCGCATCGAAGTATGTGGGGCCGTAGTAGTAGTAGTCTGTATCCCAGCGCATTAAGATGGTCGGCACCTGCGTCTTGTTAGCGATGTACCACCCGCCGCCTATTGTGAACATGTTGAGAGACCTAAAGCGGTAGAGGTGCTTTGTCCCGTTTATCCATGTGGCGACTGGCGTGGCCCAAGGTTGCCACGCGTTTTGGATGTCGCCCTGCCTCCCCGTCTTGAGGTAAATGAGCGCGACAGGGATCCAGCCCTGCGTTATGTTGAGGTAGTTCGCATATTCAATGCTGTCAACAACGGCGTACTGCGCGCAGGAGGCCTCCTCGTAGAAGCGGAGCATGTCAGCCCTCCCCCAACCGTCGTTTACCGCAATTTTGTACGTGTCTGGCTTCTGTATGCGGTATGCATTGCTTAGGTAGACGGTTCCATTGCATATGCTCCACGGCCCCGACGCCTTCCCATCAACCGTAAAGTTGGCAAACTGGCTCCACAGGTAGCCAGGTCGATCGATGTAGAGCGTCAAGCTGTATGCAGGGATGTCATAGTATCCACTGTAGATCATCTTCAGCATGTAGAGCGACGGCACCGCCATGAAGTTGTTGCCGTAGCCGTAGAAAAACGTCTCCACCACTGCCAGCCCTTTCCGCGGATCCACCGACGCATTCCATGCCGGGAAGAAGTAGCACTGCGGCGGATTGGTGTTGACCGTGCAGTATTTCACCGCCGTGACGTTATATGTTGCCGACAGCATTATATCGCTCCACACGGCCTCGGCGGCCGTGAATGCGGCAAACAGCAGTACAAATACCAGCGCGCTACGCGGCGACATACGCCGCAATCTTCCGCTTAGCCGTTGCCGACAGCAGTCTGTGCCTCTCCAGCCAGTCATGCACCAATTCGGCAACGCGCCTCGCCTCGGCGGCGCCTTTATGCTTCCTCGCGAGGGCAATTAAGTAAATTGCGCGCTTCTTGGCGAGGGCGGGGGTCATCTTGATCCTGCGGCAGGAGCGGTCGTACGTCCAGCCGCGCCTCAGCTCCCTCTCAATAAGCGCCAAGATACCGCGGGCGGATTTGGCGTCTACGCCGGAGCCTGGCACGTACGCCTTTTCATGTCTAGCCCAGCACGATTTTTCGCCTTCGTATATATTTGGCATGGGAAAAAAGGTGCGTGTTTTTAAAAGCTTTAGCGTTTAAAGAACGCCGCCGCGAGGGCGAAGGTAACGGCGAGGGCGGTGAAGCCGGCGGCCAGGCCGGCCAGCGCGGGGTAGGCCGCCGCAATGATCCAGATCGCGGCGGCGGCTACAAACAGGAATATAACTATCCTGGTTATTTCATACACGAGCGCCGCGGCGAAGACGCCGAACGCCACGGCGGCGAGGAGCGTAAACGTGAAGTCTGAGCCCCTGGCGAAGGACGGAGCCGCAACTGGAGGCGGGCCGGCGGTGGGGGGCGGCCGCCACGTGCACGTGAAGTTGGCCAGGATGCCGCCGGGCTCGGCCGACACCTGCGTCACCGTCTGCGTCTTTGTGGTGGTGGTCGTGGTGCCGTTTACCACCACCTCGTCGACATGCGTAACGGTCTGCACCTTTGTGTACGTCTTCGTTATGGTGTAGTAGACTATGCCGCACTGCGCATCTTGCGCGCAGGCGTGCGGCGCTAGGGCTATGAGCGCGGCTATTATCAGCGCCGCCAGGAGCTTAGTATCGATCGCGGTATGCCACATAGCCCACCACGAAGGCCGCCAGTATTATCAGGAAGTATTGAAAATACTGCGAGGGGTTCGGCATAGCTATGTATTCGTTGTACTGCACCGCCTGCGCCGCGGCGGTCTTAAGCATGTAAGGCACGTACTCTACCAACATGTAGTAGAGCATCAGCATCAGCGCGGCCAGGAGTATGCCGCCCAGGAGCCTCACGCCTTATTGTTGTATCTAGATTTTAAATCTTTGCACCACTTCCGGCCGCAGCGCCAGCAGTATAAGTTCCACGCGTATTGATAGTGCTGGGCGGCCTCCTGCAGAACGTAGTAAACGTCGACAGTCTCGCCTGCCAGCCACCGCCTCGTGGCCTCCCCCACGCGGCCGTCCTTCTTCGCGTGCCTGATCATTGCCTGCCTGATGGCTTCATCGCCTTTCGATGCGCGTATCAGCGTCACGACGAAAGACGTTAAGAAGTCTGTGGCGAGCCACATGTCCACGAATTCAGTTATTAGGTCGCTCCAACGCGTGCGCGCCTTCTGCGTCGTTAAGGAGTCGCGTATTGCGCACGGCAGGAAAAGCGCCACGAGGGCGTAGAAGTCACGAAGATTCATGCCACTCGATGTCGCACCGGCCGCCGCCTTCTGCCCGCCGCCCCGACTTAAGCCTCACAGCCGCCGCGGGCCGCCGCACCGCGGGGCGCCTCAGCTCGATGCGCAGACCCGCGGATTCGAGCCACAGCGACGCCAGTATCAAGAAGACGCCGGCGGCGGCGTCTAAAAAGAGGTCCTTGAACACGGGCCATTCAGTGTACCACAGCGGCCGCACGGCCGATTTGTAGCTCACCGTGGCCGCCTCCACGATGAATAGATACGCAAACTCGATGAAGGCGAATATCAGGGTCAGCCAGCCGACGTCGGCCAGCACCTCGTGGAGCTTCAAGCGTCTCTTGTTGATGAAGCGCTCCACGGCGACGGCGGCTAGTGCTATGAATATCGCCATCATGCCCTCTCCTCCCACCTGGCTTTCCTCCTGAATAGATGCGCTAAAAACGCCCAGGAGCCGTACGGCTCTACATAGCTCAAGGCGGCGACGCCGCGGGCGGCGCTCCACACCAAGCCCTGGGCCGCCTTTATCAGCCTAAGCGTTCTGAACGCGTCCAGCATGAGGCGGAGCCGCTCCTCCGGCGTCTGCAGCTGCCTGGCTTTTTCAAACCGCGTCGTGTAGATCAGGTGGTGCGCCATATACAGTATGTTGTATGCGACGGCTACAGTCTTGGCGGCCATGCATTCGGCGCGGGCGCACGGATCAGCCACAGCCAGCGTGGTGACCCAGTGTTGGGTCGTTGCGCTTATGATGGCGCGCAGGTCGGAGGCCGCCTTGTGGAACTCCAGCTCCTGCGTGAAGCGGTAAGACGTCAGCCGATCCAGCACCTCAGCGATCCGCCCGACGTCGTACTCCCTAGCCAATGCGTCGTAGAACCACGAGGCAGACTCCACCCCACCCCTGCGCGCAGGCGGCTGTTGCGGCTGGGGCGGCGCCGGCTGGGGCGGCGGCGCCTCGGGCTCCTTCTTCTTCTTCTTAGCCGGCATCACAGCCTTGCCCTGGCCGCGGGCGCCGGAACAGGCATGCGGAAGATGCGCCTGCTGTGTATCCATGTCCACGGGTAGGACCACAGCAACGCCAGGCAGCAGCCGTCGGCGTCTATCCACTTTACGGCGAGGGTGCCGTCTTTAGATGCATACATCTTATTCCAGTCGGCGAAGTAGAGTATGCGGCGCTTCGGCACGGGGGTCGGCAGGAGCCTCCACAGCGCCGGCGGCGGCTTAGACCACAGCCACGCCGCGGCGAAGACGTTGCCGTTTGCGTCGGCATGCGACAGAACGTCGTTGGCGGCTTCGGCCGCGGCGGCCGGCAGGACGCGCATGCCGCCGGGGGGCGACGCAGAGAAGCCGCCCCAGTCGTATACCACGAAGCCCAAGCGCCTAGGCGGCAGGCCGCGGCCGTACCACCAAACCATTTTAATCAGCGTCTCAACTACCTCCATAGCCCCAGCCCGTGGAGCATGTTGATTATCTGAGGCAACAGCGCAGGTAGCGCAAACAGTATGGCCACGGCTAAGATGCCCAGCAGTATCCAGTTTACGCCTTTTTAGCCAGCGCCTTGGCCAGCCTCTCGAACGTCTTGACGTTCTGGAGCCAGTGCTGGAACTCTGCATACGCCGCCGTTAGCATCGAATTGATGTCGGTGTGGAGTGCTTCTGCCATGCGCTCGATTTGGGCCGGCGAGGTGTCTATCGATATCATGTATTTAGAGTCGAGCCTTATGCCGAACCGCTCCGAGAGGCGCTTCTGCACGACGCTGTTTATCACGTCGGCGAGGCACTCCTCAGCCGACGGCTTGTCGGCGCACATCACTGAGAAGTATGAGAGCGAAAACATCCTGGCGGCCGACGGCTCGTAGCCAGCCATTGCCTGCCTCCCCTCGGCCGCGGTGACGTTCTGCGCCAGGAGGACGCGCCACAGGTTGCCCCTGTCGTCGCGTACGGGCTCCCGCATCACGAATGCCACGATGGAGCCGCTTTTTGCTTGATACAGCTCTATATGCGGCGACACGACGGCAACCCTCTCGGCAATAACCGCAGTTCCGTCATCTACAAACACCACCGCGCGGATGGACACATCTGCATCACATCTTATAAGATATAAAGAAGTTAAAGCGCAAACCGCTGGCCGCTGGCTTGAAACAGCGCCGCCCTCTTGAGGAGCGCGGAGTATGCGTAGAGCGCCTTGACCGCGGCGTCTATTTCCGCGTCGTCGCTAAATTGATAGCTCAAGGCGTCCTCAAGCGAGGGGAAGTGGGGGCACTTCACCACGCCCACATGCCTCAGATACCTCAGCATCACGATGCATACAGAATTATCCGCTTCCGAGACTTCGAGCGCCCTAGCCAGCGCTATTATGTTGAGCGCCGCCTCAATCCGCTCCTCAGCGTTCCGCGCCCTCAGGAGGCGCTTAAACTCCCTGATGGTCTCGCGCACAAGAGACGCCTTGGCCTCCGCCAGTATGAAGCTACTCTTCGAGCTCTCCATAGACTTCCGTCAGCACCCTGTTTAGGGTGGCCTCGCACCGCTCCTGCGCCTCCTGCCTCGCGGTGGCGTCGCTCGCGCATACAGCGGTCTGCATTGCCGCCGCTGGGTCGGCGCACAGCGACAGCAACTTATCCGCACAGCACGGAACAAAGTCTGCTACTGACTCAAGCTCCGGGCATACAGACCTGAGCCGCTCCAGCGCCTTAGCCCAGTTGAACCTGGAGACGGCTTGAAGCCACAGCTCCGTCTCGCGGGTAACCACGTGCTGATGTTTCGATCCAGATATAAAGAACTTTCAGCAGTTGCGCCAGAAAAACCGCGCCGCGACTTCCGCCGGCGACTCCCCGCGGCAGGCAGGCCTCACCTTGACCACCGCCTCCTTCACCGCCTCCTCCACGCTCCTGTAGGAGGCGGCTGTGGTTTTTACAATGGGCCGCGGGAAGGGGGCCTCCCGCGCCACGATGAATATCAGCGCCCTGTTAGGCGGCTTGATGAATCTAAGCGCATCGGCCGCCGCCAAGGGGTCAACAACAACGACAGCGCCGTATTCATCCGCCATGTTGATGACGTATGAATAATCCGTCTGGGGGCGGCGCACCCACCACACCTGCCTGCCTTGCTGTGCGTAGTAGAGCCACACGGCGGTGATGGTCAGCTCCATAGACGCAATAAACAGCGTCCACACGCCCCGCTCAGCCTCAATGACGTAGTGGAGCTGGCCCACGTCTAGGGGATGGAGCATGTAGTACCACTCCGTCTCGGCCTTGGCGGCGCGGGGGTCCTCCACCTCTGCGAAGTTCTGTGCCGTGGGGGGCGCCTGGAGGCCCCTCAGCTTGGCGTAAGTTTCAATCATCTCTCTCGTGGGGAGCGGCACGGCGACGGGCTTCAGCCGGCCGCCGCGCAACAGCGCAGGATCCAACCTGTGCGGCGGCACGTTGGTCGTCACGACCACGCCGCCGCGGCGCATCTCCTGCACCGCGGTGAGGAGGACGTTGACGGTGTCCCACGCCCGCTCCTGCGTAAAGCGTTGCTTGAGGAACACGTCGCCCTCGTCAAACACCGCAATGCAGTTCTTAGACTCAGCCTCCTCCACGGCGCGGTGCACGTTCTCCTCCGTCTCCCCCACCCACCTCGAAATCAACTGGCCAGGCGATTTAATCAGCACACAGCGGCCCCACTTCTTGGCGAAGAAGCGGGGGGCGTAGCTCTTTCCCGTGCCAGGCGGGCCGTATAGAAGCAGGCGGCACGGCTTGCCGTATTGAGAGAAGCAGGCATCGAGCTCCTCAAAGACTTTGTCGTATTGTATGTAGAGCTCGCCTGTGGAGAGCCGCTCAGCCCTCCACCCGGCGCCGCGTTCTGCGACCTCCACCGAGGGGAGCTCCCTCACCTGCGTGTATCCTGGAACCTCGAAGCAGTCGGCCGGGCGGCTCCACAGCACCGCACCGCCGCGCTTGACCAGCTCCACGCACGGCCACACATCTTCTTTATATTCTAGAATTATAAAGAAGACGTGGCTTGGGAGGCGTGCCGGAGGCTCTACAACGCCGACAGCGACCTGGACGTGCTTGATACCGCCATACGGGCAGGCGACATGGCTTGCGTCAACGCGTACATAAATCAATTTGAAGTGGTGCTTCTGCTGGGGAAGCCCGACGACGTGTTGCGGGAGGGCGACCGCCTGCTGTTGCGCTACGGCGACCAGTACGTGGAGCTAATTGCGGAGGAGAGGCAGAGAGAGGACTCCATGTGGCGCCGCGCTATGCTTAGAATAATTACCACGGAGGAAAAAAGGGTTGTTTAGGCAAACACGAAGGCCTCCCTCTGCGCGGCGAGGGAGCGCCAGGTAAATCCGGTGCCGGAGAAGACCCTATCTAGCCAGCTTCCAAAATTCTCCCGCGGGAGCGGCCGCGGCACATCAGGCGGCAGGGTTACAGGCGCACCCACGGCGCGGCTGATAAATGCCAGCACCGATGCGGCAGGCATGGCAAACACTGTCACGGGAAGCGCCGGGATGAACATGCGCAGTGTGTTGCGGTCCAGCACCACCACCTCCCTCTCCACCACCCTCTCAGTAACCTTCTGCGTGTCTGTAGTAGTTTTGCCAGGCGTGGTGTCGGTAGTCCTGTCGGGCGTATGCGTGGTGTCATCCCTAGTCCTGTCGGGAGTGGTGCCCGTCGTTTTGTCGGTATCCCTTGCCTGCTCCGTCGTCGCCCTGTCCCTGTCCCTGCCTGTGGTCCTCTGCATCTCTTCGCGGATCCTCTCCCAGTCGAGGAGGATGCGTTCATCCGTAGGCCTCCCGCGGCGCCTCAATAAGTAGCGAAGCCTCGCCTCAACAGGGGGGAGGATGTCGAGGCGCTCAACCGTGGGCCGCCCCTCAACCCTGACCACCTGCACCTGGCCCCTTCTCGGCTCCACCTCCAGCTCCGGCGGCCTATACAGCTCCGGAGGCCTCGGGGGCGTTGTGCCCTCAGGCGGCTTAGGCAGTTCTGGCGGCTTTGCGGCCTCGGGCGGCTCGGGTGAAGTGAGCCGCGACCGGCCTTGTAGCCACTGCTCTATTGCCGCCATGAGCTTTTCCTCGTCTACGCCCAGCTCCGTTGCATATTTCTTCAGAAGGTTCCTGTCCATGAGGATCCTGCGTAGCTCCTCCTGCGGCAACTTTGCTAGGTTCTCCCACTGCCGCTCCCTTAGGAGCAACGCCGCGCGCTCCGCGAGTGTCTGCTCATCTACGCCGAACCGCCTGGCGTACCTCGAGAGCACCCTGGGGTCCTGCACGATCCTGTGCAACAGGTCCACGTCCATCTTCTGTAACCTCTCGAACCAGTCCCTGGGGGGTGGGCCGGGCGGCATCTCCCCAGCCGCCTTCGCCAAGTCCTCGACTGTGCGGCTCTCAAACTGTTGCTGACGCGTGCGGAGCTCCAGCTCACGCGCCGACTCGATGTACGCCTTAAGCCAGTCGTACTTGTCTTTGATCTTAGCCACCTCCTGCAGGAGTTTTGTATAACGCGCCTCGTCCTCCGGAGTAAGTTGCCCCTTCTGCTTCAACTCATACAGCTTGTTAAACTCACTGATAGTCTTCTGCCACTCATCGAACTGTTTAAGTAACGAATCATATTTAGACGTGTCGCCTTGTTTAAGCGCCAAGAGCGCCTCCTCGATCTGTTTCATAAAGGCCTCGCCCTCCGGGTCGCGCCACTGTGCGAGCTGCCTCTGCTGGCGCAGGATCTGCTGCCGCACGGCGCCCAGCCTCTCAGGCGCAATCCCCGCAGCCAGGCTCCTCAGCGAGGCGGCCAGGTCCGCCAGGGCGGTGCCCGCGAGGCCGGTCTCAATGAACGCCCTAAGCGCCTCCTCCCTGTGCCCCTGCTCGGCCCTTATGATCGCAGTTGGACCCCCCACAAAGCCGAAGCCGGCGCCCAGCGCCTTCGCCAGGGCGGCTGCCTCGGCGCGTGAAAGCGGAACCGCCAGCGGAAGGGCCGTCAGCACGCCCTGCATAGTTGCTTGGTTTATCCTCGTGGCCAGCGTCTGCTCGTTTGCGTTTACGCCCGCCTGCTGGAGCTCCTTCGCAATCCGCTGGAAGTACTCCTTCTCCACCTCGCCTATGGGCCGGTTCTGGAGGATCGCCTGCCACCACCGCGCCAGCGTCGGCACGCCGGTCAGCTCTGCGAGGCCGTAGATCGACGCTATCGGCTTGATGCGCCAGTCCTCCAGCTGTATGCCGTACTGCGACAGCAGTTGAGGCGGCCCCGCGGTGAATCTGCCTGCTCTAGACCTGAGCCAGTCTGCGTACTTAGAGAAGTCGATCTGCGGCGCGTTACTCTGCGACATGTGCGAAAAAAGAGTCTATTTTTTTATTTTTAACGCTCTCTGATCACCTTCCACACGGTAAAGGCCGCCCCCACGAACGCCACCGCGACGAGAGCCCAGGCGAGCTGCGACACCTTATTCCACATCGCCACGTAGTCGCCCTGCATGAATACGTCCGTCCCCATGAGCTGTTTGAACGCGGCACCGAATGTTGACAGTGCCGTGTTTGCCAGCACCACCACGATGGCTATTGTGGCGATTACGGCGATGATGGTGAGGGGTCCGACGGCGTCGTCGCTCACAGCCCGCGCCACCTCACCAAGATTGCAGCAAACAGCACCGACGCCACCGACAGCAACTCAGCATTGCTCTTTATAAACGTTGCGATGCTGGCGGCGGCGCTGTACGCCTGGCTCGAAAGGCCGGCGGGCGGCTGAGGCACCGACGCCATGAACGCGTCTATAAACAGCGACGCCGCCCACGGCCAAATCGCGCTCACAATTACGATCAATATGACGTTGCCCAGCGTCAGCTCGCCCCTCATACCCTAATCGAGACTTGGCCGATGGCCGCCTTCACAAACAGGAACAGCCGCCACGCGACATAATAATTGGCGATGAACTGCGCGAATGCGGCAAATACGGTGACGACCCAGCCGGCCCAGGCGGCGCCGAATTGAGACAGCACGCTGGCGGCGAACTGCGCCAGCTGGAGCATCCACGTCAGCAAGTTGTACAGAAACGCAAACAGCGTCATCAAGACGTTAAACGCGGACATGTTCGCAAATATGTCGTTAGACGCCGCCGCGGCGTTTACCTTATTCTGAACAAACCAGTTCACCCACGCCGCCGCCGGAGGCAGGCTGTCGCCAGCCGTGATGAGGCCGGCGTTGGCTACGCCCACGGTGACGAGCGTGTACATTAACGCAGACAGCACGGAGAATCTGAAGATCTGCTCGCCCCACTCATGCACGAAGTCGAACATGTGTTAAGCCACACTTCATCTTTAAATTTTTTTACGCCGACCATCCACCGCCCGCAGCCGCGGCGGCCAGGCGCTCAAGGACGTAGATGGCCAGCGCCAAGATCGCGAAGCCCGTGGAGGCGACAAGCGCCGCCAGCGATTCATGCTTGACTGCGTATCTGTAGTCGCATACCTGCACTGCGGTGCCCAAGGCCGCGGTGGTGGTGGTGCACGCCTGCCCCGCAACCTCTTTCAAGTCGCCCGCCGCCGCTACAGCTGCTACAATGAACGCAACGACTGCATACGACGCCGGTATTGAGCGCTCAATGAAGTGCAGTATGAGGAGCGCCAGCGCCAGGCCGAACGCAATTACGCCGATCACGTGCAACTAATAATGTATAGATAAAAAGTTTTATGAAAAAAAGGTGGGGTTGGCCGGCGGGGCTACCTCCTGCACTTCTTCTTACGCTTCATAATTTACGACGTGAACTCCCTCCATATCCTCTTCAAGAAGCCGAACGCGATCACACCAATCACCAAACCGCCGAGGAGCGTCGCCACCGTGACGAAGGCGGACATTGTGTTGCTGATCGCTTGATTGCCTTGGTGCACGATTGTGGCGTTTGTCGCGGGGCCTAGGGCGTTCAGGATGTACGTCGCCACGCCGCCTGCGATGGCTATGGCCGCCGCGGCTACAATCAGCACCACGAACGCGCCGGCACCTTCGCGGATGTCCATCGTGATTTGGCCGCGCACCGCGTGCCTTCTTTTCTTTTTAGTTTTCTTTCTCGCGAGGTTCCGCATGTGTGCGTGTTTTCTGCGTATTTTTAAGCTCTAACGCTTTGTGCGCCGCTGGCAAAAAAATAATCAGCCAGCGGCGTCGTCCCCAGCGCGATCCCCAGCATGTTGTTCACCACCGCCGCCGCCTTCCACAGCGCCGCGGCTGTAAATGCGAAAAACGCCGCTTTACAGATATATGCCTTCAGCCGCGGCGGAAGCTTTGTAGCATATACTTCAAACAGCTTGATCATCGAGGCATTGATCAAGAAGCCAAGCGCCTGGACTAAGAACGCCGCTGCCGGAGCGTAGTTTATGAATTTGAATAGGGGGTTGGCCTCCACGCCGAGGCCGCCGGCGATCAACATATACGTAGTCACTGCGTCGAGCGCACTCAACACAGCCAGCGTGTATATGAACCACCGCACCATCACCTCTCCACCAAGGCGTATGTCCTCCTGCACGACGGACATACCGCAACCGCCTCCTCCTGCTGTATTAACAGCGATGCGCATTTAGGGCACCGCGGCCACAGCCCCACGGCGTCGGCTATCTTGATGTTAAGCCTCACGGCCAGCTCCCTGAGGGCCGCGGCGTGCTCTCTTCTAAGCTTGACATCAACGTATCTCATGTCTCCAGCGTCACCGCAATCGGCTTGCCGACATCTCGCGGTAGAGCCTCAGCGCGCGCCTGTAGTATGTCTTTACAGATACGTAGTTTGTGCCGAAGCGCTTTGCCGCACTATGCCGCACCACGTTTATGCCGTGCGCCTCTGCGACTACAACAGCCGCAACTGCGGCGGCGACGCGCGACGTTATGAACAGCACGCGCCTCAGCCGCTCAGCCAGCTCAGCGATTTCCTGCGCATACTTCTCTAGTATAGTGCCTGCCAGCCGCTCCTCCACGAGCTTCTTCACGTCGCACTTCGGCGGCGGGCCGTGGCGCTCTATGATCTGCATGTAGTGCCTGCGCACCTTATACGTCATCTTGTCTGCGGGAGGGTAGCACGGGTTCTTGACCAGCGCGACGTAGTAGTCAGCCGCGCGCCTGCACGCCACAGACCTGCCGCACTCTGCGTACAGCCTCTCCCTGAGCTCCTCGGCGCTAATCATACTCCACCTCAACGTGCTTCGCATTGAATTCTTCATCAGTCGTTATTCTAATCTTGACGAATTTGCCCACAAGCGCCACCTCGTAGCCGCCCTCTTTCTGCAACACAACCACGTCGGGCGTCTCCGAGAATATCGCCCACACGCCGTGGAGCCCCACCTCTTCCAGCGCCGTTATAATGTCAGCAACGACGTCTTTCACGCTCTTAGCCGCCCCAGCCTTTTTGTCCACCGCCATCACCATTTCCGCGCTCATGTGTCAGCCAAGCATGCGCCTCTTTCTGCGCCGTTTATGTTGCTGCTCCTCCAGCCGCACCTCCTCATACGTGTCGGGGCTGGCCGCCCACGGCGGCGTCACCATCCTCCAGACTCTGTACGAATGCGTGAAGTGCTTAAGCGCCCTCCCCAGCTTCCTCTCCAGCGGGTCGCCCACATGGAATAACGGCTCCCCGAGCTCGTGCTCCAGCCACAGCTTGACGTACAGCTCATTCGGATGCACCTTATAGCCCTGGAGCGCCGCGGCGCGGTAGACCCTGTCAAGCGTGGATATCTTCCTCCTCTTCGCCTCCTCGGGCACATACGCATCCAACAGCTCAGCTATGTCTCTCGCGTGCACGCGCATTGAATACGCCCTAGTCCTGCCTATGCTCCACTGCCTCTTAACCTCGCCCCGAATCTCGCGGTCGGCAGGCACCTTGAATGTAAACGTCTGCTTGCCCACATACAGTACTACCGTCTTGACCCGCGGCTTCTCATACACCACCACCGTGTACCACTCCTTTATCTTCCTTGCGGGGGGTTTCTGTTGCCGGGCACCCCCCGAGGCCCCGGCCGCCCCCTCGGCGGCCGCTTTCTGGCCCGCGTGGGCCATGAGTGAGAGAACGTACAGGTTTATAAACTTTTTCGCCATG
>Ga0080005_110794_pt1 | contig 13533 bp, 12 predicted proteins | sample JossMetagenome_2_FD_69208 | JGI IMG/M metagenome (GOLD analysis project Ga0080005, IMG submission 69208) | Hot spring sediment microbial communities from Joseph's Coat, Yellowstone National Park, USA - JC3_ASED (SPADES assembly) (version 2) | ecosystem: Environmental > Aquatic > Thermal springs >... | reverse complement strand
GTTAGCTTTAATTCATCATTTTTCAGCCTGGGACGGTTTCTTCATTTTGTACCCCTACTAACTCAACCTTTTTCATCTATCTAAGGTTACCCTAGTAGGGGCTATATATATTTTAGAAAATTAATTATTATATTTTTATTTAAAATTTCCTTATCTTTATATGAAAAAATTTTATAATTAATATTTAATTTTTTTAAGATATTTACTATTGGATATAAGAATTCATATTTTGATAATTCTTCTTTATTTGTATGAATTATTCCAATCATTTTAAATAAGCATCTTTTATAATATATTCTGCATAATTTTTTTCTATTTTTATTTCATAATCTTTTATTATTATCTCTTTCTTAAATAATGGTTGATATAAAACAAAGGTTTCATATTCTCCACCTTCCCCTGCAATATTTATTTTATACTTTTTTCTATATTCAATTAATTTTCTTATTATATTTTCATCAACAACTTTTCCTAAAATATTTATATCTAATGGATAGGTATACCATCCAACAATTATAAAACGAAAATTATTTTCCAATAATTCATATAAATATTCTTCTTCATCCTTTAGCCATAATGGGTTGAAACACCATAGATTCAATCTTTTACATATCCTTTGAAATCTAGATACTTGATATGTGGATCTAATTACCCCTGTAACAATTCCATCAATATTATATTTTTCTTTTAAATATTTTAGCGCTTCAAACAATGTTTCTTCTTCATTATTATTTACATAAAATCTTTCTATGGGTATATTAAGAGCTTTTGATTGTAATTCAGTTAAATTATTATTAATATAATGATATAAATAACTTTCATTATTTTTTGGAATTATATTCAATAGTACAGATATCTCATGATATTTTGATGCAATATATAATGAATAATTTGAATCCTTTCCTCCAGAATATAATACTCCAAGCCTCATGTGATTAATTTGATTATTTAGATGAGGGAACTACTGGAACGACTGGAGGTCTAGAAACTATTATTTGATATATTAGACCGTATAGGTATTCTCTAGGTAGTAATTGATAAATTATATTGCAGTTATTTTCCGAATAACAATAAACATTATTATCATATAAAAATATATCATTGTTTGCAATTATTATTGGATATGTTATATTTATATAGTATGTCATACTATAACATTCATATTCAGGACATTTTATCATTGGACATATTTTTCCAGGTGTACATGATATATTACAAGGATACCAAATGGGAGGACATTCTTCTACTGTTATACTATAATAAATTGTCTGATTACAAAATATAAATGAAGTAGTATTAACATATTCTACTAATGGTACTTTGTAATTTATACCCGGCCCTTTATTTTTTATTATGAAATATCCGTCTGTAACATTATACAAATAACATCCATCTCCATATAAACTTAATGAATATAATTTCAAATTTATTTTTTCTAATTTATAGTTAACAGTAGATTTATCGCTTATTAATGCTATTATAATAAAAATAATCAATGAAAGTATTCCAGCAATAAACTTTATGTTGAATTTCATAACTAAATATTTAAATAAAATTTTAAATACTTTATAATCTTTACATTACGTTCAAAGTCTTTATGGTAGATATAGAATTGTTAGTTCGATGAGCATCATAATAAATGAGCTTATATTTTTTAAGCTTATATACATAATAAGCATCTTTTAAAATATTATTTCTCATTTTATTATAATGGCAAGTTTAACTGAAAGAATATTGCAAGTTATGAATAATCCAAATAATATAAGGAATATAGGTATAATTGCGCATATACATCATGGAAAGACAACATTGACAGATTCTTTATTGGCAGGTGCAGGAATGTTAGCAGAAGAACTTGCAGGTGAAGCAATGTTTACATGGTGGCATGAAACTGAAAGAGAAAGAGAAATAACAGTATATGGGGCTGCAGTTTCAATGGTTCATAATTATGAAAATCAAGATTATTTAATAAATTTAATAGATACTCCAGGACATGTAGAATTTTCAGGACAGGTTACCAGAGCTGCTAGAGCAATTGATGGTGCAATTGTTGTAGTAGACTTTGTTGATGGGATAATGCCTCAAACAGAAACTGTATTAAGAACTGCATTAAAAGAATATGTAAAACCAGTATTATTTATAAATAAAACTGATAGAGCAATTACAGAATTAAAATTATCTCCACAACAAATTATGGAAAGGATTGGAAAAATAGTTATTGAAATAAATAGATTAATTGATAAATATTCTCCTCAAGAATTTAAAGGAAAATGGAATGTAAATGTAAATGATGGATCTGTTGCATTTGGATCTGCAAAATTTCATTGGGCATTGTCAGTACCTTTTATGAAAAAATATAATGTCTCATTTAAAGATATAATTGAAATATATAATAAATATTTAGATGATAAAGAAAAGTTAAAGGAAGAAATGAGAAAAAAGGCACCTGTTGCAAAAGTTGTATTGGATATGGTTATAAGGCATTTACCTTCTCCAGTTGAAGCACAAAAATATAGAATTCCTCATATATGGAAGGGAGATATAAATTCAGATGTTGGAAAAGCAATGTTAAATTTAGATTCAAATGGACCAATAGTAATAAATGTAACAAACGTAATAATTGATAAGGTATCAAAACAAGAAATTGCAACTGCAAGGATATTTTCAGGTACATTATCAAAAGGTGATGATGTATTTTTAATTCAAGCTGGAAGGCAAATAAAAATACAACAGGTTGCTATATGGAAGGGAATTCAAAGAATAAATGTAGATTCTGCAAAAGCTGGTAATATAATTGCTTTAGTTGGAATAAAAGGATTATATCCTGGAGAAACAATTGTTGGAAAGGTTCAAGATCCAAAAAGTGTTGAAATATTTGAAGAAATGAAACATTGGTTGGATCCTGTAGTTACAAAATCTTTTGAACCAAAGAATCCAAATGATTTACCAAAATTAATTGAAACATTAGATCTATTAACAAGAGAAGATCCAACAATGAAAGTTGAACAGAAAAAAGATACTGGAGAAATTTTGGTATCTGGTTTAGGAGATTTACATTTACAAATAATAGAATATAGAGTACAAAATGATTTTGGAATACCTGTAAAAGTTGGAAATCCAATAGTAATTTATAGAGAATCTGTTAATGGAGTTACACAAGTATATGAAGGTAAATCTCCAAACAAACATAATAAAATATATATACAAATTGAACCTTTACCATATGAAATATATGAAAAAATGAGGGAATATATTAGGGAAGGAAAATTACCTGAGGGAAGAATTAAAAAGGAAGATTTATGGAAAGTATTTAATGAGATTGGATTTGATAAAGAAGAAGCGAGGAGGATCATAATGGTACAAAATGGGAATGTATTGATTGATATGACAAGGGGTATTGTTCATTTACCAGAAGTAATAGAATATATAGTAGAAGGATTTAAGGAAGTAATGAACCAAGGTCCATTAGCATGGGAACCTTGTATAATGATGAAAGTAAAATTAATTGATGCAGTATTACATGAAGATGCAATCCATAGGGGTCCTGCTCAAATAATTCCTGCAACAAAAGACGCAATTAAAAGTGCTATTCTTGAACAGTCAACATTATATGAACCATTGCAAGTTATAAGAATTGATACTCCTCCAGAAACTGTTGGAGATGTAACATCTATATTACAATCAAGAAGAGGACAAATATTAGAAATGAATATTGAAGAAGAAAGAGCAACAATTAAGGCAAAGGTACCTGTAGCAAATATGTTTGGATTTACAGATGAATTAAGATCTGCAACATCTGGAAGGGGTGTTTGGTTCTTAGAAGATCAAGTATATGAAAAAGTTCCAAAGGATTTACAACAGCAAATAATAGATTCTATAAGAAAAAGAAAGGGAATACCTGAAGGGGTTCACTAAATTTTTATATAATAAATATAAATTATTTTTTATGGGAAATAGAATTGGTGAATGTAAATATTGTAATAGACCAGTATATGATGATGAAAAATATAAAATAATAAATTTTAATGGGGAAAAGATGATTTTTCATATATCTTGTTTTAGAAAATTAAAAAAAGAAGCAATTGATTTAGTGAAGAAAGGATTTGTTAATTTCTAAATCTTTGGTTGATATATATGTATCATATATAAATATGTAATATATGAAAATGGAATAATTACAATAAAGAAAAACAATAATGAATTTAGAATATTTACATTTCCAGATGCAATTGAAAACAGGAATGATAAAATTAATAATATCATTGGAAATGTTATGAAGAAAAATGCATACAACGTTATCCACAAATTAACTTTTTCATTATATTCCTTTAGTTGTATTCCGTATTCTTCTAAATTTTGTTTTGCATATATTCTGGCAAAATCTTTTAGGGAACCTCCAGATCTAATTACTGATATCAATCCATATAAAAATTCTTTGAATTTTTCTGAAGGTGTTTTTTGAGCTAGTTCTAATAATGCAGATAAAATATCATATCCAAAATTGTCAATCAATATTAATAAATATGAAATTTCTTTATTTATTGCTCCGAATCTTTTTTCTTTATTTAATAATTTGAATATATTTATTATATTCATTTGAGAACCAGAATAAGAGTAAAAGTATAATGCAAAAAATGGTAAATTATCTTCTATATCTTTTATATAATCTGCTTTTGCTAATGATGGATAAATATAAAAATAAATAAATGTTAAAAAGCCAACAATAATTCCAAATAAAATACTTACAGAGAATAGTACTATATCATAGAAATTTAGATGGAAAATAAATATCAAAGATAAAGATATAAAGGATAAAATAAATGTTAAGAAGGAATATTTTAATGTTGATTTTATATAATCTTCAATAGAAGTTTTAAATTGTGTATAAAATATATCATATTTTTTATCCTTAAAATAGGGATATAATTTTTTTACTAAAAAGTTCATATTTTCTTCAATAAAGAATCTTTATCTGTATAATACAGCTTTATATATTCAGCAATTTTCTTATTTTCTCTTATATTCCTTTTTACTAAATAATTTATTACTTGTTTTTTTTCCTTTATTGAATCTTTAAAACTTATATTTGATCCAACTCTATATTTTAATTCTTCTTCAGTATACTTTCCTAAATTTCTTTTTTCAAATGTATCATTTTCAAAATTCCATTTTATAACTGTTTCATTTTCAATCTTTCCATTCAAATATCTTCCTACTTCAACAATTTCTCTTATCCTTCTAGCAGATGGGGAAATGTTTCTTGCCCTCATTGTAAATATTACTGCATCTAATAATGCAACGTGGTCTGGAGTTAAGTTAATTGGTGGTGTTGTTAATCTTCTTATTAATGTCCTCCAGCTATCAGTATGTATGGTTGATAGTGTAGAATGACCAGAAGCCATTCCTTGGAACATTACATATGTCTCTTCTCCTCTTACTTCTCCAACAATTACATAATTTGGATTTTGTCTAAAAGATTCTGATAATAATTTATACATATCAATTTCTCCATAGTATTTATCTCCAACAAAGAAACCTTTTCTTGTTGTTGTGGGAATCCAATTTTCATGATACAATTGTAATTCTCTTGTATCTTCAATGGATATTACTTTCGCTTCTGGTGGTATAAATTGTGCAATTAAATTTAATAATGTGGTTTTTCCAGAAGATGTTGAACCAGCAATTAATATATTCGCTCTAAATTCTACCAGAGTCCATAAATATGCAGCAACTTCAGAATCTAACATGTTTAATTTTATTAAATCTACCAATGATAGCATTTGTTTCTTGAATTTTCTTATTGTAAATGTTGGACCGTGTGTAGTAATTTCTTGTGAATATGTTGCATTTACTCTTGATCCATCAGGTAATGTTGCATCTAAAATTGGCTCTGCATATGATATATGTTTTCCAGCCTTTTGAGCTAACTTTACTATAAAGTTATCTAATTCATCTCTTGATAAAATTATGTTCGTCTTTAATATTCCAAATTTATTATGGTGTACGTATATTGGTATATCATATCCATCACATGAAATATCTTCAATAAATATATCATAAAATAATGGGTGAATTTTTTCATATCCCAACATATCTCTCCATAAATAATAATAATATTTTATGAATAAATCTCTATCTATTTTTATCTTATATTTATTTACAAATTCTTCTAATTTTTTTATTAATACATATTCTTTATTCTTATTTAGAAATTCTTCAGGATCTTTATACATTTCATCTAAAATATATTGTTTTACCTTTTCTATTAATATCTTTTCTTCATCTGATATTTCTGGCTCTAATAATTCATATATAAGTTCTTCAGATACATTATCATAATAAATATGTGCATATGCGAGTTTTCCAATTAGTGGATAAATTATATCAATTTTTGATTTATCAATATCAAATTTTATATTTGGTATGAAAGATTCTTTTTTTATTTCGTTATTAAAATATTTTAGTATATCTTCAGCAATAATTTTTTTCATATAATTTTAACCTATTTATGAATTTTTAATTATTATAGTACCAACTAAATAGTGATAACCTTGATAATATAACAAATTTGATTGGTTATTCAATTTTACATCTTCTAATGTTAAATTATATATTTGGTTTTTTATTAATGAATTTTTATAATTCAAATTATTTAGATAATTATAATAAAATATTAGAGAACCTGATATAAATAATAAAACCAAAAAAATAAATAATACTTGCTCTAACAATAATTGTGTTTTCATTTTATTATAGAATAAATAAATGTTTTATTTTTAACTATATTTAAATTGCAGTTTCCATAACAAATTCCTGTACAATTATTTGTCAATATTATTAATGATAAATAATCCTCAAAACACCCATACAATGTTATATTATTGTTATTTTCTAATAAATAATATCCATTCATCTTTGGATCATACACATAATAATTTCCGAATGAATATATTAGATCTCCTTGATATGTTAGATTATTTAATGTTGTTTTACAAAAATTGTTAGATTTAATTAATGTTAAATTATTTAAACAATATATGTTGTACCCATCTAAATTAAAATTTATATTAAAATATAAATTATCTTGCAAATTACTTAATATATTTTCTATATATTTTGAATCATATTGAAATTTATTTTGATTATAGAAATTTATTGCATATATTTTATTATTATTCCACCATGTAAAAACAAAATAAAATGTGAATACTGATAATAAGATTATTAAAATATATTCAATGTAAATATGTATTGATTTCATAAAAATATATTAACTTTATATATTAAATATTTTTCTCTGATAATCTTCTAAGAAAAATACATCCTCTCCTAAGGTATATCCATAATCTGATACGATATTATAATATGATGCCTTTTTATTTATATCTCCATGATTTGGTATTATATATTCAGGATTTAGCATTTTTAATAACATTATATGATCCTGACTTTTTGCATGACCAGATACATGTACATCCTTTATTATTTCTGCTTTTCTTCTTTTCAATCTTTCTTCCAATATTTTTCTATTTGCTTCATTTATTGGATGGGGAATTACAGTGTTTGCAAATATTATTGTTGTATTACTTAGATCAAAATTGTATTCTCCTCTTGCTATTCTATCTAAAACAGAGCCAGGTTCTCCTTGATGTCCGGTAACAATTAATAAATATTCTTCTTTATTCTTTTCAACTTTTTCTAAAACTTTTTTATAATCTCTCGGATCAAAATATACTTCTGCTTCTTTGGAAAAATTATATAAATTAATATTTTCTGCAGCACTAATATATTTTCCTAAACTTCTTCCGAGAAATATTGGTTTTCTATTTATTTCCTTTGATAATTCAATTATTGATTTTAATCTTGCAATGTGGGATGAAAATGTTGTTATAATTATCCCCTTTGTATCTATTGAATTTAATACATCATATAACATATATTTTTCAATAATTTCTGATTGAGATTTGGAATTTTCATCTGCTCTTGTTGTTTCAGAAATTAATAATAAAACTCCTTCTTTTCCAATTTTCTTTAATTTTTCTTTATCAGGTTTTTTACCAATAATTGGAAAATTATCAAATTTAAAATCACCTGAAAATATTATATGGCCTTTATTTGTTTGAATATCAATCATTAATGATTGCGGAATTGAATGAGTAATATTAATAAAATTAATTGAAATATCTTCCGAAATTTTAATTGAAGAATTTGGGGATATTTTTTTTAAATCATTTAGTAAAATAATTCCATATTCTTTTTCTTGTTGTTTTATTAGTTCAATTGTATACGGAGATCCATATATTGGTACATTATATTTTGGTGCAATAAAATTTACTGCTCCTATATGATCTAAATGTCCATGTGTTAATATTATTGCCTTTACTTTATCTTTATAATTTTCTAAAATTGAGTCATCTGGTATTATATCTAAATCATATAATTCTTTTAATGGTTTATTTATTATATCTTCTCTTTCTCCAAATTGAGATATTTTATCTACATTTATTCCAATATCTATTATAATTATTTTATCATCAATTCTTATTGCGCTCATATTTTTTCCTATATATGAATATCCACCTATTGGAAAAATTTCAATTTCCATTTTTAAATTGTACTTTACGATAAATTTTATAAATAAAAAATATCATAATAAAAAATGAAATTATTAAAGATATTGACATTTGGATTAATAATTATTTTGATATCAAGATTTGTATATTCTCAATGGTATGCTATTATTATAACAAATACTCAATCTCAAGCAACACCAGCACCTTTCCAACAACAAATAGCAATATGTAACGGAACAATAAATATTGGTCCTAATTTCGCATATGTGAATAATCCAACATTATTTAATGAAATAAATTCAAATGGACAAAATGTATACTTTACAACAACTAGTGGGGGTTCTCCAAACATATACTCATGGTATGAAGGACAACTAAATTATAATGGAGTTACATGTGATGTTTGGTGGATTAATTTACCAAATGGAATTCCCGCAAATTCAAATATAACTATATATATGTATATAGGAAATAGTAGTGCTAATTATTATTCGCAATATTATCCTTACGTAGGTGTTTCTCCTCAAGTAGATTCATCTAGACAATATGATAATGGAAATTATACATTTATAGCATATGGATATTTTAATAATACATTTGATGGTTGGACAGCATATGTTTTTTATGGATATTTTTCTCCTAGAGCAACTTCAAATGGTATTCAAATGTTAAATGGAGGTGCTAATACAGGTACATATATTTTACCCCCAAATAATTGGAATATTCCTTTAATACCTTTAATTGTTGAGGAGGCTTGGTATTATACTCAAAGTGCAGATGCAAATGCAATAGCATTATTTGGAAATACGAGTCAGCAAATTTATGTTAGAGATATTGGACCTACTTCGGGTGGTCGTACTCCAGCATCCAACTTATCTACATTTGTACAATTTCAATATTGGTCTGGTCGTAATCCTCCTGAGTCTCAAGCAGCTATGTTAAAATCTGCAGTAACTTACCAATATTTAAATTATACATATTTCCCAACATCTGGAGGAACTATTTATTCATATTTAATTGTTAATTCTACATATGTACAAGCTGGATACTATTATTATGATTCTAATCAAGTATGGGTTCCTTTAACACTATTAAATATGTATCCTTTATCATATAACCCAAATTATGGAAATTATACATATTATAATTTAGATTATAATCCATTTCAATATCCCACATTAGAAATAAGTGCAGGAACTGGTGGTGCTGCTTCATATCAATATGTACAATGGGTAATAGCTAGAGCATATCCTCCAAATGGTGTAATGCCTTCAATTTCTATACAACCGGCAGTTTCGGTCTCGTCTGTACAGCTAAGCCCACCAAGTTCTTCTATAGTTTGTCCAGGTACTCAAACAAGTTCAACAGTAACTGCTAATTTAGATAATCCTAATAATATTTCTACAACAGTTACTTTTTCTTGTTCAGCACCTTCTGGTATAACATGTTCACTTAATCCATCATCATGTACTACTAGTGGATCCTCTTGTTCAACAACAGTATATGTAAATTCATCTCCAACAACATCTCTAGGATCATATTCAGTAACAGTAATAGCTTCAGTTCCGGGATTTTCAGCATCAGCAACGTATACATATAATATAGGTACCAATATTTCAATATCAACTCAGCAAAGTTCAAATTTTCAAAATTCATATAACATTTATATAACAGGTTGTGCCCAAAATTATACATTATATGTAAACAATTCTCCATATTGTTATGATTCATATTCACAATTTCAAAATATAAATTCCTTATGTACTGTTTCATATCCTGGAAGTTATTCAGTATATGCGCGGGGATGTTATAGCGGAACTTGTGTTAACTCAAATACAATTAATTTAAATATACCGTTATCAGGAATAACAGTTCCAATTATAGGTATTAATGTCTTAAATATAACAAGTCAAAATATATATGTAACAATTTCAGTAAACGGATCAAATCAAAATATTCAATCAATAAATGTATATTATAATGGAAATAATGTATATTCAAATAGTAATATAAATACAAATTATTATTTATTTAATTTACAATTACCATATTCAAATAATGGAAACATAACAGTATGTTCTACATTAACAAATGGACAATCTGGTTGTGTAACAGAAATATTTAATGTAAATGTAGCTCAAACATACATTTATTATGGAATAATTCAATTGAAAGCAAAAGTTCAACCAATTAATATAAATACTACATATGGACCAATTGGAAATAGACTTGAATTTAGTATAGATTATCCAGGATATATTTTAACATTAAATATAACAAATGTAGGAAATATAACATTAAATAATATTACAATAAATTTACAACAACTAGGAAATGTACCAGAAATATTGTATAACAGTATTCCAATAAAATTATTAGATAATATAAATATAAATATAGATCAATTACAACCAAATCAATCATATATATTACAATTTAATATTTTACCACTATATATTGGATCTTCTTCATTATTATTAAACTTTAAGGTAAATGGACAAAATATTGGAATTGCTCAATATAATTTAGTTGTAAAAGGACCTTCAAATAAATCTTCATTGGTTGTATCAGAAAATATTAATTATATATTAATGTTGTTAGGAATAATCGGATCAATAATATTTTTAATCTAGAAAAAATATTAAAATTTTTTAGTTATATTTTTTTAGATGGACTTAAACGAAAAAATAAAATTCTTTATTAGTAAAGGATTCTTTTATGAATCTCAAAGTATATATGGAAGCAGATCTGGATTTTATGATTATGGATCTTTAGGTACATTATTAAAAAGAAGATTTGAAAATCTATGGAGAATTTATTTTGGAAAATTATTTGATAATATATATGAAATACAACCTTCAGAAATAATGCATAAAAACACATTTATTGCATCAAAACATTTAGAATTATTTAATGATCCAATTGTTGAATGCAAAAATGGGCATAGATTTAGGGCAGATAAATTAATTGAGGAAAAATTAAATATTAAGGCAGAGAGTTTAACAATTGAAGAAATGAATAAGATATTTAATGAAGAAGTTGTTGTTTGTCCCGAATGTGGATCAAAATTATCAAATGTTAAATTATTTAATTTAATGTTTCCAATATATGTAGGACCTGTATATAATTTATTCTTAATTTTAGAAGAATTAAAAAGAAAATACAGTTTTTTAATGAAAAATTATAAAAAAATAAACGAAAAAGAATTAAATTATATAATAAAAAACTATTTGAAAAATAAAAAGTTATATTCAATAAATTTAAATAATGAAAAATACATTTTTGATGAAAATAAAGAAATAATAATAAAAATTAAAAATGAAGAATATTATATTTATCCTGAAAATATTGAAATAAATGAAGAAAATGAAGATTATTTAAAAATATTAGAATATGTTGATGAAACAAAAATAGATTTTGATTTAGATGAATTATATAATTTAATAAAAAGTTATACTGAATTAAAAAATAATGAAATGTTTTTAAGACCAGAAACTGCACAGGGTCCATATGTAAATTTCCCGATTGAAATAATAATTAATAGATATAGGTTACCTTTGGGATTATATGTAATCGGTAAAGCATTTAGGAATGAAATATCTCCAAGGAACGCATTATTAAGAATGAGGGAATTTACACAGGCAGAATTACAAATTTTCTTTGATTATTATAATAATCCATTTGAAAATGAATTTGAATTCTATAAATATAAATATATTAATGTATTATTAGTAAAAGATAGGGATAAGAAATTACCATACATTGAAAAAAGCTTAGAAGAAATATATAATGAAACAAAAATAGATAAATTTTATTTATATTTTCTATATAAAGTATTTGAATTTTATACAAACATATTAAAAATTCCAAAAGAAAGAATAAGATTTTATCAATTATCAGATAATGAAAAATCTTTCTACAATATGTATCATTTTGATATAGAATTATATTTAGATGATATTGGATGGACAGAAGTTGGGGGAATTCATTTTAGAGTATTAAAATTTAATAGAGATATAATTGATAAGGTTGATAAAGAAATAAGAAAAGATGTTGAAAGTTTATTTATTGGAAATGAAATATATGTTGGATACGATCTATGGAATCATTTTATATTATCAAAAGATAGAAGATTTATATTAACAAGACCAAATGGATCAAAATTTATCCCAGTTGAATTAGAATTATCTTTTGGAGTTGATAGAAATATATTTTCCTTATTATTAATTAATTATGATGGAAGAATATTAAGATTGCCAGATTATTTATCTCCAATTCAAATTGCGATATTTCCATTATTAGAAAATAATGAAAATATGGTAAAAGTAGCAAAGGAAATATATAATAAATTAAGGAAAAGGTTTGATGTATATTATGATGAATCTGGAAGGATTGGTGTAAGATATAAAAGACAGGATGAAATTGGAACATATTATTGTATTACTGTGGATGATCAAACATTAAAAGATAATACAGTTACAATAAGATTTAGGGATACAAAAGAACAAATAAGGGTAAATATAAATAATTTGGAAAAATTCTTTGAAGAAAGATTTGATATTTGGAAAATTTTATAATATTCTTCATGAGAAGGTAGTATTGAATAAATATAAAGTTCTATGAAATTATAAAGAATATGAAGAAAGTTGCCTTTATATCTCAAGAATTTGCAATTGATAAATTACCAACATATGCTGGAGGATTGGGAATTTTAGCAGGAGATCTACTTTATTCATCAAATGATTTAAAATATCCAATATATGGTGTAACATTTGTAAATAAAAATGGATATGGAAAATATGAAATAAAAAATAAGGAAATAATATATGAAGAAGAAAGTTATGATCCATTGGAATATTTTTTAGAAATTGAAGATAAATTTCATATAGATTTGAAAGATAAAAGGATATATTTTAAAGTATGGCAATATCCATTATCCCATTCAAAATTATTCTTATTT
>Ga0080005_128127_pt1 | contig 13551 bp, 12 predicted proteins | sample JossMetagenome_2_FD_69208 | JGI IMG/M metagenome (GOLD analysis project Ga0080005, IMG submission 69208) | Hot spring sediment microbial communities from Joseph's Coat, Yellowstone National Park, USA - JC3_ASED (SPADES assembly) (version 2) | ecosystem: Environmental > Aquatic > Thermal springs >... | reverse complement strand
AAGGCGCCGAACAGCTTGACAACTGCGTCGTCCTTCTTGGCCTGCCTGGCAACTCCCTTCCAATACACCGCGGTGTCGCCCCCGTCCCCGGGGCAGGAGAACAGCATTAAACACGGCTTAGCCAACCCCATGGCCTCTATGCCGCCTCTTTGCACATTGAGCTAGCCTCCTTCACGATTTTCACACCTGTCGTCATGTTCTGCTCTTAGAAACGTCAGCGCTTCGAATTTTCAATTCCATATTGCCAACGGCGGCGTGTCATCCATGCCTAAGAAGGATGAAAACGACCCCTGCTCTCTCGTCGAGAGGCTCTCGTCGTCGCAGATGGCTAGGAGGCTTGCGGACTACTGCAGAGAGAAGGGGCTGGACGTGCGCGTCATCGCCACTCTGACGCCTGCCGAAGTCGCCGAGCTTGTCGAAGGCGACGCGGAGCAAGCCGAGGCTCTTCTGCGGAAGATCAACGACGCCTTGGCGGTGGAGACTGTAAGGGGTGGCTCGCTGAGGCAGGTCCTTCAGCAGAAGAAGGCGGCTAAGGTGTTGAAGACCCGCGTCGTGGAGTTTGACGAGAAGACTCCCTGGGGCGGCGTCCGGTTCGGCGCGATCTACGGCTTCGCCGGGGAGTACGGCACCGGGAAGTCCCTCATGGCTATGCAGATAGCGGCGTACGCCGCGGCGGAGGGGCATAAGGTGGCGTATCTATACACGGAGGGCCAGTTCAGCGAGCCGATCTTCCTAAGGATAGCGGCCAGGGCGGCCCAGGAGCTGAACGTCTCGGAGGATGCGTTGGTGGAAAACGTGGAGGTTTACGAAATAGCAAACAGCTTCGCGCTTCAGCAGCTCCTCATACGGCTGCCCAGCGCCGTAAACGTCGTCGTGGTGGACTCGATAATAGAGCCGTTCCGCGCCGAGTACAGAGGCAGGGAGCAGCTGCAGCGCCGCCAGCAGGATCTGCACTACGTCATTAACCTGCTGAAGCGCCGGTGCATAACATTCGGCACCCTGGCCGTGGTCACCAACCAGGTGATGGACGTGCCGGAGGTCTTCATGATGGGGGTAAAGAAGATGGCAGGCGGAAACATCCTAGCCCACACGGTGGACTACATCTTCTTCATGCATAGGCCAAACAAGAAGAAGCTAGAAGGCGTCATGTACCCCCACGACGTCCCCGGCATGTCGCCAGACGTCGAGATTAGATACACCATAGAAGACGCCGGCCTCCACTAACCACAAACCAAAGAGAAAACACCACCCCAACACCCCCCCAGCGCCGCCCCAAGCCCCCAACCCCACAACCCGCAGACCACACACACAGCCGGAGCAGGGAGATGCCCCACCGACATTCAACTCTCCCTGCAGGTAAAGACTTACAGGGATAGACTTGCAGGGACTTCCTTACAGGGATAATTATCCCTGTTAACAAATCCCTGCAGGGATTTACCTGCAAGCGCCGGCTCTGCAGGTACTTCCTCACAGGGATTTGCTTACAGGGATAATTATCCCTGTAAGTCTGTCCCTGCAAGGAAATCCCTGCAGGCGGTCAAAGAAGATGGCAGGGGGGACGCCCCCCTTCAGCTCCGGCCGGACGAAGAGGCTCTCGGCCTACGCTGACACGTCGCGGAGGCGGGGCTCCGGCCGGTGAAGGGGCGCGCCCCCTCCTCCTCTGCGCACGTAGGCGTTTGGGCGGGGCTCTCCGGCCCCGGCCCGTGCGGCTGAGCCGGGCCTGCCCCTCGGGGGGCGCCTCTCCATGAGGAGAGGTTTGCCTACATGTGATTCATTAGCGTTATAGAGGTGGCTGGGTGATTCGCGAAGGGAAATGTTAATTCTTTTTAAACCCTGTACACGATGAATTATTGATGGGTCAAACTCAACCCCAGATTCAGGTCAAACACGACGTGCCGATTGAGGTCAAGCTTGAACAGGTGCAGAAGCTTCTGGAGCAGATGGGCATCCGCGGCGTGGAGCCTACTGCCGCAACGGCGGCCCAGGTCAAGAAGATGTGTGTGGAGGTGGAGAAGAGGAGGACGGCCGAGGGCTACCTCAGGAAGATGGAGGAGGTCATGAGCTTCGCCGGGGCGGCGCCGTATGTCGTGTTTGCCTTCGAGACGCCGCAGGGCGTCGTATGCATCCCCGACGGCAACTTCGTGGTAAACACAAACGGCATATACTACGTCCACAAGATGGACTGCCGCAGCAACTCGCTTAAATGCGCGCAGGTGGCAGACAAGGTGGTTGATCTGCTGGGCATCCGGCCCCTCATATCCTCAAGCACATTCCTGGCGATACACCCCTCCCAGCCGGAGCTCTGCGAACTAGGCATCCTCCCACCCACAGCCTGCAGAACTCCGAGCCAGAAGGCGGAGGAAAGGGAGGAAGAGGAGGCAGAGGAGGAAGAGGAGGAGGAGGAGGTGGAGGGGGCCTCTGCGGCTCAGGTGGAGGAGCCGCTGGAGGGCGTGGCGTTGAGGAAGTTGACGGAGGAGCTTATGCGGGCTCAGCGCCCACCCCCCGCCGAGGAGCAGAAGCCCAGGGATCCCAAGGCGGCGCTTAAGGAGCTGGGCCTCGGGTGGCTTGCGGATCTGGGCGAGGCGGACGTGGCGGCTCTGAGGAGCGCCGCCGAGGACAAGACGCTTCTAAACGCGCTTAAGGACGCGGAGAAGCGAGACGCCGTGAGGAGGTTCATAGAGAGCGGCTTCGCCCCTCCGGCCGCGGCGCCGCCGAACATCGCCAGGTGGCCTCAGAAAGACGTGGAGCTCTTCGCGAAGCTGGCGGAGGGCACAAGGGGCTTCCACGAGCTCGTGGTGAGGTACCTGGAGGCCGAGTTCGGCTGCGACGTGTCCATCATATACGACATCATGCAGGACTTGATAAAGCAGGCCGGCGGGTGCGGGCAGCTGCAGAAGATGCGCCGCAGGTTCACATGAGCCTAATTGCGCAGCTGGAGGAGGCGGTCGCGGCGGGGAGGGAGCTCGGGCCGTGTGCGTGGTTCTACCTACTGATGGTGATGGGGCGCAAGAAGGAGCTCGGAGGGGCCGTGAAGAAGCCCCTCATAGCGAGATCCCTAGGGCGGATACTGCTGTGGGCGGTGGAGCGGAACGGCAAGGGCAACGTGGTGTCGCTCAAGTCCACATACGTAAGAAACGCGATAATACTGTATGCGAAGGAACACAGATGCTACCCCTACGACGGCGCCCAGACGGCGCCTCAGGCGGAGAGGATAATAAAGGCGCACATGCGCGCCATCATGGCGGTCGTCCGCAGGTGGGTCCGCGCCGCCCCGCCCTGCGACCCCAACAACCCGACCGTCTGCCAGCGCCACCTAATGGTGAGGGCCGACTGGCTCCGCCACTTCCTCTCAGGATGGGCTTAAAAACCTAACGTTTTTCCATGTGGCTCCTTTTTATAACCCTCCTCCTCGCCGCGGTGCTCATAATCGTGTACTGGCTGGAGGCTAGGTACAGGTCTCTGGAGGCGAAGTACCGCGAGCTGAGCCGGCGGCTTGAAGAGGCCGAGAGGCTGTACGGGGAGGCGAGGAAGGCCCTCGACGCGGCGTGGCTGACCATATCGGCCCACGTCGAGGAGCGGGACGCGGCGAGGCGCCACGCAGAGCGCATGGTCAAAGAGGCGGAGCGGAGGGTTAAGGAGGCCGAGGCGGAGGCGGCGAGGCTGAGGAGGGCGCTTGAGGAGAAGGAGCGGGAGTTCGCCTCGACGAAGGCGAAGCTGGAGGAGGAGCTGAAGACATGTGTCAATTCCTTCAACTACCTCCGCGGGCGGTACGCCGAGCTGAAGCCTGAGCAGCCCCTCTGGGCGCGCGCGGTGGACGCCCACATCGCCGCCAAGCTCCCGCCGCGCCACATCTACGGCATATGGATCAGGGTGCCCTACGTAGACCTGCACTACGAGGTCGAAAGACGCAGAAGGATTGAGCAGCAGCTGCTCGAGAAATACGGCATCGCCAAGCTCCCGCCGCTGAGGATAGCAGACAGCACCGAGGTGGTGGTGGCTGAGAAAAACCGCATGGCCAAGTTCAAAGTTCCGTACCCCCCGCCTGCCATCTACATCGCCAACTACGACCTCCTCGTCTGGCGGCCCAGGCCCCCCATCAATACGATCTACAACAACATCGTCAGATACCTCAACGAGAGCTGACCAGACAAACCGGAACAACCAAGTTAACAAGACGCGTCATTAACCCCCCTTTTCCGCCTTTGTTTCTACAGAAAGTAGACACCCCTCTCTGTTCTACATGTGTTGTGGAGACGGTCAGGGTACGCCCAACCTCCTCAAACAACAGACAGCATGTTCGTCACACCGCGGGCGTCGGCAGATCTACAAGTTCGCTTCTTTTCATATCTCCATGGATGTGCTCGACCTAGTTTCCGACGCGCTCGACCTGATCTGGCGCCACAACCGCTCCGCCAGAGGCGCAGTTGTCGCATGGATATGGGCCGGCCGCCGCGTATACATGGCGGTGGCTGGCCGAGGCGCGAGGTGCCTCTCTAATTCGCTCTACCACCTACTCCGCGCGTTGGGCTACCGCCGTGTGCGCCGCTGGCGCGGCAGGCGTATGTGGTACGTGGCTTTCTCTCCTTAACCCCATTTTTCGCGCAGTTCAATTTCGCAGAGCCGAGGCGCATTTGTTGTGAGGAGGATAAACTGGTACACGGTGGGCAGAAACGTCGAGCTTATCTACAGAGGCGTGGTGGTGGAGGACGTGCTACACCGCATAGCTAGCATCGACAAGGCCCTGCCGAAGGACGTCGTGGCGGTGATCCTGGAGCGGCTGTACGGCAAGTTCGGCTGCTACGCCGACTGGCTGCACAGGAGGTACGTCCTCTGCGACAGGCCCATCGGCGTCAGGTGCAGACAGAGGGGCAAGCTGTATTGGTGCGTGGTTGAGCCGCCGTGGTTCTTCTCCGACCGCCCCATGCCCGGATGCGTCGAGCTGAGCAACGGCTACCTCTGCGTTAAGAAGGACGCCAACGCCGCCCTCAGGCTCCTAGACGGGGGGGAGTGCGACGCCGCGCTAGCCGCCATGCCCGGCAGGAGGGCCGAGGTGGGGGAGTGGATACTTCTCGCATCAGACGGCGAGGTGTATGAATGCGACAAGGCCGTGAGCCTCTACCACGTGAAGCAAGAATGCCGCCCCGCCGCTAGGTGCGGCAAGCTGTGGAAGGCGTCTAAGAGGGCCGCCATAATCTACGAAGTCACGCCGAAGGGAACCTACGTGGCGTGGCAGAAGCCAGCCGACGAGCTGTTGAGGGGGATCTACATCGAAGAAAAAGGGGTGTTCCGTGAAGACGAATAACTACTGTCTCGACCGCAGAAACGAGACCCAGGAGTTGTTTTGGAGCTCCGGAGGCGGTTGGGGAGTCGGGGGAGGCGGCGGCGGGGCAGGAGGCGTTTGAGGCGGAGGGGGCCGGCGTTTTGGCCCCGGCCGGCTGAAGGCGACGTACAGCCTGAGCACCTCCTCCGCGAGGCCTGAGAGCGACATGTTCCGCTCCTCCGCAAGCTTCGCCGCCTCCTCTACGAGCTCCGGGTCTAGGTAGAGACACACCGTCTTCTTAGCCACGGGATAGATGAAAAGGCGGGTTTAGATGAACCAAAAAGACGGTTAGCCTGCGTCGACTAGTCATCGACGCCTCTAAAGCCGACGTCTTGTCGCAGCCTCTACCGAGAGAAGCAACATGAGCAGAAGGATCACAACTGTGAACGCGTCGGCAACTGCCCTGGCGGCGGAGCATAGACGAAGAACGGTCAACACGGCGAGGAGGCCGACCCGCCTGCCCACACCAATACGTCGCCTCCACGACTTAATGATTTCGTCGAGGTGGATAGCCACATCGCGTAGACGTGGGTCGTGGGTCGGGCGAGTCTCTTGGCCTCCGGAGGGGATACTCGGCGCGTGCCGTAGGCCGGACTACGCAGTCGTGAGAAGGCGGAGACGGAACAGACGGCTTTCGACATAGGAGACGCGGTTACAGCCGAAAGCCCCGCCCTTTAGGGCGGGTGGGAGGTCAGACCAACAGCGAGCCGATCCGAGATGATCCATAAGGGAAAAAGGGGGGTGTTTAGAGTATCCTCACGTATTCCCTCGCCGCCGCGGCAAACGCCAGCAGGCCCTTGGGGCGGTATACCTCTCTGATCTTGTCTTCGTATTTCTCATATCTGCTGAATGCCAGCTCCAGCTTGACCTCCCTCGCTACGCCGTCTCGTGCGCAGTATGCCTTTGACGAGGTGAGGGAGAGGCATGCCTCCGACCCGTCCTTTGCCACATACACCTCCACCACGTAGGGGTGGAGGATGCTCACCGGCCTCTGCCTCACCACCCCCACCATCCACGGATATCTGCGCATAACCTTGGCGATCTCGATTAGCCTATCCCTAAGATCCAGCCACTTCCTAACCCACTCCACGCCGAAAGCGCCTAACTCCGGCCACTCCTTCAGAAGATCCTCAGCCGGGTCAGGCGGAGGCGGCGGAGGCGGCTCGCTCCTCCTCTTCAACTCGTTTCTGTACTCCTCTACTATCTGCTTCACGCATTCCTCCACAGAACGGCAGTGGGGCTGGTCAAGCTCTACGCCGTTTACGACGGGGCCGCAGTAGACGTAGGTCTCATAGCGAAGCATGCCCACCTTCTCCTCCACGCGTCTGTACCACACACCCACGTCAAAACGGTCAGTCAGCTCCCACAGGGCGTCGGCAACTTGCTGTTTCAAACAACCCGTATCCTCATCCCTCCTTTTCCTCCATTTCTCCTTCGCCTCCCAGTTCCTGCCGTCTTTCGACCACAGCCACACCCTATACCTCACGCATATGCCCCTTTTACATCCCTCGGCCGTCAAAAGCCCTTCGTAGAGGCATACGTCACTCGTACACCACTCCCGCCGAGGCGGCTCATACTCCACATACTGAAGAATACCCAGCTTCTGCGGCAGTTCAAAAACGGCGGCCACGGTTTTCACTTTCTTAACAGTCGTCATATCCATGAAATATTAAACGCTGAAGCGCATGTTGAACCGAACCACGACGCCACCCACTCCCTTGCAGGGATTCCCCTACAGGGATTTCCTTACAGGTATAATTATCCCTGTCAGTCTATCCCTGCAAGGAAAAACCTGCAGTCGTATTTCTCTACGCCGCAGTTTAGACTGCAGGCATGCGCAGCACATCTTACCAACATCTGCACGGTGCAGGCCGGGGGGCGTTCCGCCGCCTCAGATCCTTCCGGCGGCCATAGTTGCGACGTCTCAAAACGGCCAAGCCCCCGGCGGCGCCATATAGGCTATATAAACCACAGCGTTTATAAATCGTCGTGCAAAAACCGCTTTACGTTTGCCAAAGCTTTCAGCTGTTTCGGCGGGTTAAGTATGTAAAGCGGGGATCCAATTTATAAAACGTCGTGCAACTGCCCGCCTCAAGCCGACGCCGAAGAGGAAAAACACGCAGATACACACACCACCCCACACGGCGCGCCGGCACCAGGACAAGACCAAAAACAGCCGCAGTAAAGAGACCACCGCAGAAGGCCTACACATGCCGAAACAAAAACTTAAAAACTCACAAAAACAAAACGCTAGAACCCCCTGCATCTCTAATGAAGTATTGAAAGAGTGTCGCGCTGACCACTTCCACGTCGCCGTCTTCGCGTAGGCATCTCTAATGGAGTATTGAAAGGCTCGTCAACGTTAGCTAATTTGTCTAGCAAATTCATCATTCCCCACTGCATCTCTAATGGAGTATTGAAAGAGCTTCCTTATGACAAGGAGCTCCGTGTAGGGGGCGGCCCACGCATCTCTAATGGAGTATTGAAAGAATGAGCTATACGTCAAGCTCTGGCTTGAGCACGAGCTCGGGGGCATCTCTAATGGAGTATTGAAAGACGACGTCCTGTCGCATGCCGACGCCGCTGGCAACGTCTTCGGCATCTCTAATGGAGTATTGAAAGGACGTGGTTGTGGTGCAGAAAGAGGGCGGCTACGAGGTGGCGCTTGTGGGGCATCTCTAAAGGAGTATTGAAAGGTGCGTCTATTCCGCTCCCTGGCACGTATGCGTTTTCGTGCCTGGCCGCATCTCTAATGGAGTATTGAAAGACCACCACCAGCGTATACATCAGCGCAGACAGCATGGAGAATCGCATCTCTAATGGAGTATTGAAAGAAAAACCCGACGCGATAGTGTTGCGGCGCGAGGGCGGCTGCATCTCTAATGGAGTATTGAAAGCACTGCGCATCTTGCGCGCAGGCGTGCGGCGCTAGGGCGCATCTCTAATGGAGTATTGAAAGATGTATGCAGTTTGTGTACTACAAAATGCGCCTTTTTCCTGCGCCGCATCTCTAATGGAGTATTGAAAGGTATAGAAAACCTTGCTGATGATGCTACAGAATTAGCCTCAAGCATCTCTAATGGAGTATTGAAAGAAAATGCAGAGGTTATGTGGCTGTGGGAGGCGTGGAGCTACTGCATCTCTAATGGAGTATTGATAGCTCGGTAGGGTCGCCCGTGTGGAACAGCGGCTCCCCGAGCTCGGCATCTCTAATGGAGTATTGAAAGTTACATATATCCAGCCCAGCCGCACGCTGTATGTGCCTGGGCGGCATCTCTAATGGAGTATTGAAAGTATGCGATACCGGCGGTGTTTCCGTCGGGCGAGGTGGTGGAGCATCTCTAATGGAGTATTGAAAGGATCATCTATGGCGCCGCTCATACTGGCGGTCATCTCTATGCATCTCTAATGGAATATTGAAAGGCGAAGGTTAAGGCGCTCCTGGCCGAGCTGAACATGACGCATCTCTAATGGAGTATTGAAAGTTGGTCAGCGTAACTAATATGTTCCGGCCTACGCGGCTTACCTCTGCATCTCTAATGGAGTATTGAAAGGCCGCCCGAGTTGCGTAAGGTGCTTGAAAGCCTTGTGGGCAGGGAGCATCTCTAATGGAGTATTGAAAGTTCCTATTCAGCCGCGGCCTGCCGGGCAGGATGCGCTTCGACGGCATCTCCAATGAAGTATTGAAAGGCTGGAATATTGATGCCTGCACCAGAAATGCGTAGAAAAAATGGCATCTCCAGTGGAGTGTTGGAAGTTAATGGAGTGTTGAATTGTTGAGGTTTGGTGGGGTGCTGGGTAGGGGGGTTATTTTTGCGGCTCCGAAGCCTAGGGAGCGGGAGTTGCCTACACCGAAGTCGGCTGCGGCGGATAGGGCGAGCCACATCTCTCTCAGCATCGAGGCGTCGAACGCCTTGTAGACGGCCCACCCCACGAAGCCCCTGGCAGTCCTCCCCCGGCCCAGCGACACCGTGACCGGCTTGGCGTAGAAGTCCACCAGGCCCACGGCTGAGTAGGCCCAGCGGTAGATGCGTCTGGAGGCGGCGGGGCCCCAGAGCCCCAGCCTCTCCGCCGTCTTGAGGGCCGACTTGAAGAGGTTGCGGGGCGACGGCGTTATGTCAAACACCGGCCTAGGCCTCTTCACATACGGCGGCGTCTCGAAGCGCGTAGGCGAGAGGAACTCCACCTTGAACTCCGGCGCCTGCCGGGCCGGGGGCTGTGGCGCCGTCCAGAACTCCAGCTCCGCCGGGACGACCCGCGCCCCGAAGAGCTCGAAGCCGCCCTGGACTGCCTCTGCGAACCTCTGCCCAAGCCCCTCGTCGAAGAAGGCGGCGCGGAGCTCCACCACGGCCCCCGCCGGCACAGCCGTCGGCCTCACGAGGATTCTGCCGTCCACCACCAGCGGCCAGACGGCGAAGGGCTTCGGCCCCCTCTCCGGAAGCCCCGGCAGAAGCCGATGCACCACCGCATGCACCAAGTAGCCAGAGAAGAAGTTAAGAGCCACCCCCCTCTCCAGAAACCCCCTAAACACTACCACAGCCACAGCTCCCCCACAACGCCACAATATAAAGAACGAACTCAGCATTTAAAAAACGTCGTGTAAAAACCGCTTTACGTTTGCCAAAGCTTTCAGCTGTTTCGGCGGGTTAACTACGTAAAGCGGAAATCCAATTTATAAAACGTCGTGCAACTTCCCAGCGCATGCCGACGCCGAAGAGGAAAAACGCGCAGATGCGCACACCACCACACACGGCGCGCCGGCACCAGGACAAGACCAAAAACAGCCGCAGTAAAGAGACCGCCGCAGAAGGCCTACACATGCCGAAACAAAAACTTAAAAACTCACAAAAACAAAACGCTAGAACCCCCTGCATCTCTAATGGAGTATTGAAAGAACTGCACTTCAGACATGTGCCACTCCACAAGCGCCCTCCCCAGCATCTCTAATGGAGTATTGAAAGGGCAACAGAACCCCGCCGTATGTGCAAAGGTAAACGAACTGAGCATCTCTAATGGAGTATTGAAAGCAGATAATCAACATGCTCCACGGGCTGGGGCTATGGAGGTAGTTGCATCTCTAATGGAGTATTGAAAGTAAATGCATGTCGTTATTAATACAGCATGAGGAGGGCGTTGGCATCTCTAATGGAGTATTGAAAGTGTCCAAATGTGGACAAACTGCCGCAGTGTAATAAAAGAACTTGGCATCTCTAATGGAGTATTGAAAGGTCGGCGTCGTGCTGACGGCGTCGGCCATGCCCTACGCCCCGCGCATCTCTAATGGAGTATTGAAAGTCTTCCTTCGCCAGCGGCCACCATCGCCTCAACAACGTCAGGCATCTCTAATGGAGTATTGAAAGTGGTGGAGCGCGCGTATAAATTCGCCGCGGAGGAGCTCAAGCATCTCTAATGGAGTATTGAAAGTCATACGGCGGACACGCTATGGTGCGCGTGGCGTATGTATGCATCTCTAATGGAGTATTGAAAGTTTTTTCCTCCGTGGTAATTATTCTAAGCATAGCGCGGCGCATCTCTAATGGAGTATTGAAAGGTGCTGAGCTGGAGCGTCTTCACGGCTGTGGCGCTCTCGCTCGCATCTCTAATGGAGTATTGAAAGCAGTTTAAATACTTAAGGCCAGGTAGGCGATGGTGGCCAGCGAGGCATCTCTAATGGAGTATTGAAAGATCTGTCGAGTCGACGACGGCGACATTGGCGTACGGCGAAAAGCATCTCTAATGGAGTATTGAAAGGGGCAAGAAAATCGCCGTGGCATATGAGCTTGAAGACCCCACAGGCGCATCTCTAATGGAGTATTGAAAGCCTAAATGTGAAATACAGGATAACGGTGGAGCCAGCCTGGGGGCATCTCTAATGGAGTATTGAAAGCATCATCGGCACGGCGCTTATCAGCGCCAGGGGGAACACCGCCGCGGCATCTCTAATGGAGTATTGAAAGCGGCCGCTTCCGCGGGAGAATTTCGGGAGCTGGCTGGACAGGGCATCTCTAATGGAGTATTGAAAGATTGCCTGGGCTGGTAGTGAGACGGCAGGTACATAAACGCCGCATCTCTAATGGAGTATTGAAAGGCACGTACCGCAACACTTTGACCGCCGACAGCTGGCTCACCTGCATCTCTAATGGAGTATTGAAAGTAGCGGCTGGCGTGGATCCCCATGGTGCCCAGCCCAACTGCATCTCTAATGGAGTATTGAAAGCCGCACCCACCTCAACGGCCCCGATGCCGTACTCCCTGAAGGCATCTCTAATGGAGTATTGAAAGACTACATATACGAAAACGAAAAGAACGACAGGAGGTTCAGCATAGGCATCTCTAATGGAGTATTGAAAGCTGGACAGTTGGGGTGCCCGTCGGCAGCGGGTTCTACATCGCCAAGCATCTCTAATGGAGTATTGAAAGGTACGTTTCTATAGGCATGGCCCAGCAACCGGGCCTAAACATGCCGGCATCTCTAATGGAGTATTGAAAGGCATATAGACCTGTATAGGGCCGCGATGGAGCGGCTGTGCATCTCTAATGGAGTATTGAAAGCGCCATGATAAGCCAGCGTTCTACGTAGTATTTCATATGCTCTAGCATCTCTAATGGAGTATTGAAAGGCGGGGAGCATGCCGCTTGAGGCCTACCTGTGCTCAATACTGCCGCATCTCTAATGGAGTATTGAAAGGATTACTACGTTGCGTTGCCGATGAGCCGCCGGCTCGAAGGCATCTCTAATGGAGTATTGAAAGTTTGCCGGCAAATAAACTGCTGTTGAGCACGCGCAGGTAGCCGCCGGTGCATCTCTAATGGAGTATTGAAAGCTGAGGTTTTTGAATTTGACCGCTATTCCATGGCCGTGCTTGGCGGGCATCTCTAATGGAGTATTGAAAGGCGGCGTTCTACCGCATCGTGGACTTCCTAATGCCGTCAATGCATCTCTAATGGAGTATTGAAAGCCGTATGAAGGAACCACCGCGCGCGTGTTCGACGCATTGGCATCTCTAATGGAGTATTGAAAGAATGAATACAGCTTTTCACGAAGCGCCGCGGTGGCAGACAGTAGCATCTCTAATGGAGTATTGAAAGAATATGGATAAACTATGCTTCCTGCATACTGACCGATGTGCACCTGCATCTCTAATGGAGTATTGAAAGCGTCGACATGCTTCACGTTGAATTCTTCATCTGTCGTTATTCTAAGCATCTCTAATGGAGTATTGAAAGACGGGGTTCGTCGCCAGCCTCACCACGGCCACATGGCGCGCATCTCCAATGGAGTATTGAAAGTGCTGTCCACGGTGAAGAGGTTGTTGTAGTGCCATATGTAGCCGCCCAGCATCTCCAATGGAGTATTGAAAGAGGTTTACGGTGTAGACGCCGGGCACGTCCACAGCTACAGAATTGCATCTCCAATGGAGTATTGAAAGAATAGAATACCTCGGGTGGGAGTGATATGAGTGCAAAGAACAGCATCTCCAATGGAGTATTGAAAGGATAGACGTGGCGTGGCCTCGCTGTCCGGCGTGTGGGGGCCCGCATCTCCAATGGAGTATTGAAAGCGTTATAAAGAGTGTCAGATGGGGGCTGTGCGCCTGTTCTGCCTTGCTACTGTTCTGTCCGCCTTGTTGAGGAGGCCGAGGATTGCCGATGCGGCGCTTCGCAGTTTTGCGTTGTTATTAACGGCGTTTATCGAAGACAGCACTACCGCATAAGTGTTGTACTCCTCTACTTTCAGCGTCGACGCCGCAAGGCCCTTGAGCGTTGCGCCTTCGGCGGTGCGCGGCGCCCATCTCTTGAAGGTCTCTATGTGCGCGTTGCACCTGGCCTCGAGGCCGCCTACTTTTGCGTCGGGGCGGGGCGTTTTGTGGGAGTAGTGGTGCAGAGCTACCGCTATAATGACCGGGGAGCCTATGTGGAGCGCGATGACGCCTCTGAGCAGGCCCGCCTTATGTAGCACGTAGTACGCAAAATCTGCAGAGCGGGACTCGTGGAGGGAGAAGTATTCTACGGCGTTTTTGTACGCTACGTCGGCCTTTCCTACGTCGTGCACCAAGGCGGTAAACTCCAGCAGATCCATGGCGAGGTAGGGCTTTACGCCGAATACCCCCGCGAGCTTGCGGGCGACGGGCTCGAAGGCGGGGTCGCGCCTCACCTCCTCCATGACGTCCACTAGGTGCCTGTCCAGCGGCTCGCCGGGGCCCGCCAGACAGCTAGCCGGGGCCGTACCC
>Ga0080005_126681_pt1 | contig 13570 bp, 5 predicted proteins | sample JossMetagenome_2_FD_69208 | JGI IMG/M metagenome (GOLD analysis project Ga0080005, IMG submission 69208) | Hot spring sediment microbial communities from Joseph's Coat, Yellowstone National Park, USA - JC3_ASED (SPADES assembly) (version 2) | ecosystem: Environmental > Aquatic > Thermal springs >... | reverse complement strand
CGGCCCTCAGGCAGAGCTTCTCCGCCACGCCGAGCTCAACACCCTCCCAGGGAGGTCTCAAGTCGCCTAGTATGAAATACACAATCTTGTCCACCTCCTCCGGCTTCGCCTTTTTAAACAACGAGACCAGGAGCTTAACCATGGCTGTCCTCTGAGTGGTGGCCTCGACAGCCGCCAAGGCCTTGACAAGTTCCCCAAACAACACGCGCCTACTGGCTACCCGGTTTAAAAGTGTTGAGGAAGAGCTCCAAATACGTCTCCCTAACCTCCTCGCCCAGACCCAACGCAGAGGCGAGGCGCCTCACCTCCTCCACAGCGCGCGGGATCTCCTCCTCGCTAACAACGGTTTTTTCCACCTCCACAAACTCGCCGAGGCCCTCCACCAAGTCAAGCGACACCGAGAAGCCGTCCCCGGCGTAGTACTCCCGTCTCTTCCTGATCCTAGCCACCGCGGCGAAGCCCAGCTTCTCAAAAACCTCCACAACGCCGGGGCTGGCCTCGGCAGAAACCTCAACCCGCGTCTTGGCCCCCGCCCCCATCCGCGGCCCTTTATACGCCACGTAGGCCCTCCCCCCCGCGGACCTAACCCTCAAAGCCTCGTCGGTAGCGGCGAAGTTCCTACACGGATGCTGGAAGTATATATCCACCTCCTCCTGAGCCGCGACTAGAGAAAAACCCAGCGATTTAAGCCGCTCCCTAACCTTCGAGAGGTCCGCCCTGTGCTTAACCTCCACCTCTAACATACTGCTTACACGGCGGGGAGGCGGGGTTGGTCACGGCAAAGCCAAACAAGAAGCACCGAGAAGTCATAGAGCCATAATACGCACACTCGCCGCAGTTGTCAGGCCTCCCCAACACCAGCTTAACCACGGCCGTAATCTGCCTAGGCGGCGGAAGAGGAGGCGGAGGCGGGGCGGAGGCGGCGGGGTCTCCGCCGAAGGCCGAGGCTCGAAAACCGGCTTCTGCTCAACAGGGGGAGGCTCAAGCGGCCGCACCTCAGACGGCGGCGGAAGAGGAGGCGGAGGCGGTGGCGGAGGAGGCGGAGGCGGCGGAGGAGGCTGGCTTATGACCGGCTGTATGGGAGCCGGCGTGGGCTTGGGGGGCACGAGCTCCAACGCGGCGAGTTCGGGGAACTCAGCCTTGGCTCTGGCCTGCACCGCGCGGAGGACGTCTTCGAGGTTCACGTCGCCTTCGCCCACCTTGACGCCGTCTACAACAACGGCGGGGAACTTGGATATGCCGTATTTCTTCAACATGTTCACCAGCGACCTGTAGTGCGGCGGCACCTTCTCAGGCGGCTCCCCCACAAGCCTAAGCACTTGATCCACAGCGTCTGGGCGGATCTTAACTGTGGCGAGCCTCACCTTGTCGGGCCTCTGGACCTGCCCCCTCAGATCCTCAACCACCTTCTTTAGGGAGTTCTCCAGCTCCACGCTCTGGCCAGCTACGACGAACAACTCCACATACATTGCTTAAAAAGGCGCAACTGTATAAAAGCTTAACGCGTAACTTCGAAAAATTGCTTAATAACACGCGACCTCCATAGCTCCCGCTCAATAACCTCCCCCTCGGGATGCAACTCGTAGAAGATGCGGGTGGAAAACCTATACAACTTCTCCGGAGGCCCAACCATAGACTCAACGTAGCGCAACAGCGCCTCCCCCAAGATACGTCTCTCGACCATGGTCTGCGGCAACACGACCAGCTTCCTCTGCCCAGCCACGGCATACACGCCCTCGCGCCCCCACTCGAAGCCGTCCAACGAGCCGTCCCACTCCCGAAGCCCCTCGACAAGAGTTACCTCAACGACGGACCTCCTTAGGTCAAACTCCGTAAACCTAGGTATGGAGAGGACAAGCTTCGCAGCGATCTTGGCGGAGTCAAACGCCAGATCCCTAAAAGGCTCCACAATCCCCAAAGACCCCCGCACCTCTCGCCTCTCGAAACCTCCAGAACGCACGATAGCCTCCACCGTGACGAAAACGCCAGCTCTCAACCCGGAGAGGGAGGGATGGGACTCGGGGATGGGGAGCCCGCGGAGCTTGGCAACCATGGCAGAACGGACGTGAGAAATCAAGACAGCACCAAGCATAGAAAAATGGAGAAGGGAGTTAAAAAAGGTTGAGGAATAATACGGGAAAAAGGAGGTTTTTACTTCGGCGGGGCCAGTATCTGCATCAGGCGTCTCCTCCTCCAGTTGTTGTACTCAATTATCAATATCGCCAATATGAGAATTATCACCAGCAACAATATGGCGTACAGCACCAGCGTCGGCAGCGGTATTCTGGCACCCATGAAGTCTAAGCCGGCCGTGCCCGGCACAACTATCTGTATGTTCTTAGTCTCGCCGGGGTTCAGCGTGACTTGCGAAGTCGCCTCCTTGCCCAAAGCGGCTACCTTAATGTTGTAGGTACCGGCGAGCACCTCAACATCCTTCGGCGGCGTGGAGTACATCAAATTCAGCGGGCCTGTCAACTCCACCAAAGAGACGTAGTTGTCAATTGGTCTCTTGTCGTCGTCGACAGCAGTCACGCTGAGTCTCGCGGTGGGAACCTGCAGTGTGGCAGTCACGGTCTGTCCAACCGGCACGTTGACAGTCTGGCTGAACTCCTTGCCGAAGACCGCAGTCTTCACTGTGTACTGCTGGCCACCCAGCACCTCCACAGGCCCGACCGTGCCCTGGCCGCTGGAGACGCCAACAATCTGCACGCTCCAGTCGCCCCTCACCTTGCCGAAGCCGTCTACCACCTGCGCCACTATCTTAGCGGTGGGTATCTTAACGCGGATCACCATCTGCGGGCCCCTCGCGGTAAAGGTGGTGGTGTTGGTGAAGCCGAGACCGGTCACCCTAGCCACGTACTGCTGGCCCTCAACGAGCTCAGTGGTGAGCTGGCCCATGCTCGTCGCCACGTTTTCAATCACCACCGGCCAGTCGTTGCGGACTGTGCCGAAGCCGTCAACAGCCTGGACAGCCACCTTGACGGTGGAGACAGGTATCTGGAGGGCAAGGGCCTTTTGGTTCAGCGTAAGCGTCTGCTCCTTGACTAGGGCCTTGCCGTCGGGAGTGACGGCGTTGGTGATCACCTTGATCTTGTAGGCTTCGCCCAACACATCCGTCCTAGGTAACACCGCCTGCAACTGGCCCTGGCCCTGAGCCGCAGTAATGTTGCCGTATAATACCTGGACGGTCCAGTCAGATCTCGGAACACCGGTGGCGTCGACGGCTTGGATCGTCACTACGCCGGTTAGCCCAAGCTCGGCGAAGTCCAGGCCAGCCCCCAGGTCTTTCGTCGTACCGTTAAACCGCACCGGATACTGCCCGCCCTTCACCGGAACCTCCTGGCCGCTAAGCGTTACATGAGTCACGTAAATCTTCACCGGATACGTCACAGACACAGGCACCTTTTCTGCGAACTTCATCATACCATCTGATATGGTAAACGGAATTACCACATCTCTCTTGGTACCATTGAGGAACTCGACACCCTTGATAACTAGGAAGCCTCTAGTGCTAGTACGCATTGCAGGTGTTGCTTCGAGGTATCTGACGGTCGCTTCTATATTCCAACCCGTAGCAGGTACTGAAGCGCCACGTTGTAACTCAAACCTACCACTAGCGACAAGCCTCTCTCTATCGTCGTAGACGTAGTAGTAGTAGCTTGTGCCGGGGACCTGCGACAACACGCCGCTGGAGTACTTAGATATCCGCAAGTCAACCACCTGCGCACCGCCGTCGGCGCTGGTCTTGTTCATGGCATTCACAAGCTGGCCAATAGTCGACGTGTCAACCACCTTCACATACATGTTGGTCAACGGCCTACCTGCGTCGTCCTTCACCGTCACAGTCAGCGGATAGACATAGGTTCTTATCTTGCTGTTGGTCGAGGCGTCGCCCAGCTCGGTGACGTCTCTGGAGATCAGCTGGTCGTAGATCCATATGGTGAACTCCGGCTTGCCCCTCAGCAACTCCACCAAGTAGCCGTTGTACCAAGCCACCCTCACCACGTTGGTCTGGCCTATGGCAGATATGTCTGGCAACGGATACACCAGCCTGCCGCTGCTGTCGCTGTACACCACGGCGTACAGCCTGCCGCTTCTGTCAAACAGCGCTATGGTCTGGTTGGCCAGCGGCCTGTCGTTCCAGTCGCGTATCTCCCTCAGCGGCAGAGTCGGATAGCTGAACACGTACTTGTAGTCGGTGTCGTTGCTCCTCACAGTCAAGTCGCCCCACTTGCCTCTGGTGGCCTCCGTGATCTTGCCGTTTAGTATCTTGAAGGTCCAGTCGGAAGTCTCGGCGTGGCTGGCGTACAGCACGTTCTGCACGAAGTACTTAGACTCAAGCGGTTTCAGGTACTTAGTCACATCAACCTTACCGAGGCCGAAGTGCTCGGCGGCGTTGTAGAGGCCGGCGTGGTACGCATTGAGGCCGTACTGGTAGTTGGGTTGCACCAGCTTAAACGCCCACACGTCTGTGACGTTGAACATGTACGTCCTGCCGAAGCCGTAGCCGTTGAGCAACGTGGCGTTGGTCTTGCCGGAGTTGACGCGTAGCGGCGACATGGGTATGGAGTACTTGTAGTCGCCGTACTTAACGCTCAGCGAGCCTACCACGATGGGGAAGTCGGCGGTGTTCTGCACAGTTAAGGCGTCGAGAGCGACAGTCGGCAGTCTAAACACGCCTCCTGCGAGCCACATGGCGGTGGAGTTCCACATAGGCACCTTGGTGTAGTTGCTCAGCACCAGCGTACTGGTGCCGGAGGTGCCGAAGCCAAGGCCTATGATTCTGCCGGAGCCGTCGAACTCGTCGAGGAACGTCTGCGTCGTCCAGCCAGCCGGGCAGACGTTAGGCACGTAGTTCACCACCAGGTACTTCTTGAACTTGTATATGTTGATGCTCACCTTGTCGTCCTTAACCGTCGACGCAGAGTACTTAGTGCCGAGAGCCGGGCCCTTGGACGGGTCGTCGCTGGCCGCAATTATCCATATCCTCGCTATGCGTGAGCCGGCGACCGAGGTCTTGTAGTACCACGACGGCAGAAGCGCTATCTCGCCGGACTTCACCACGTAGGTAATCGGGGTGCCGAAGCCGCCATAGGCGCCGTAGGATCTGTCAAAGCCGTTTTGAATCGACGCTGTCCTGTTGATAGCATATACGACTGTCGTCGGGTCTATGCGCTCAAGCGCGCCGGGGGCAGATGGCACTCCGCATTCATACATCGATACGGTCGTGTAGTTGGCGGCAAGCGGCACCAGCTTGGTGGCACAGACGCTGATGGGGCCGCTCTTCGGGTCGTACATCTGGAACTCGATCACGTACCTAATCCTCGACTTATTCACCACTATGCCATAAGCGTTGGCGGCTACTTTGCCAAAGTTCAGCGGTAATGTGACAACTACCCTTGCGCCTCTTGCGCCGGCGAGGACCTCTGTTAGGTTGTACACCTTGTAGTCTAGGAACTTGCCGTCGCGGTACGCCGTTATGTTCACAACAGCCTTGCCGCCGCCTGTAGTCTTCCACGGCAGAACCACCCTCAACGTGCGGTAGTTTACAACCTCCACGCCTGTCAGCGTGAGCTCGTAGGTATACTTATCATCCTCGCCGGCCTGCGTAACGCCAGTCGACCTTGCGCATTTCATAGTTGTGCCGCTATAGCTCAGCGCCCACAACACGTCATTCCTCTCGATGATATTAGTTGCGTGGTACAGCACGTTGTATTGCCCCAGGTACCAGTCATAAGGTACGAGGAACCACCTGTCGAAGCTCACAGCGTATTCTCTACTCGGCGCAGAAGTCACAGGGATTGTAATATTGATGTACCTCCTGTTTGTAACAACATAGCTGACAGATGCTGGGCAACTGCCAGCTTTCACGGTGATGTCAACGGTGATGTCACCAGCGCCGGGTGCAACAGTTATCGAGCCACATTTTGCGTTAACACTCAGCACTATTGTGTAGTTTGCGTCGATGGTAGCTTGATAGTTCTTAACATATCTGCCATCGATAATCACTAGATTGCCGTAGATGAATAACTGCGGCTGGACGACAATGTTATTCTCGGTGCCGTTGTAAGACGTCAACGTTAGATAAGTGGCATTGCTGGCGGCGTCAGGCGCAATCTTTGCGCCTCTTAACGTCAAATACAGAGACTGACCAGCAGGTACTTGCAGAGAGCCACTGGGACCATAGGTATCTATAGGCTTTGGATACGTCAAGTTGAACCGTCTGATGTAGTTCAGTACTGTGAACTGGTACTTCGGAGTAGTGGCGTTGCGGAGGACAACTATATTGGGTAGATACACAAAGTCGCCGCCAGACGTTGCAGGCATGTAGCTACCATAGTACCAAGTCTCCCGTGGTTGCGTAGCGCCGCCGACAAAAGCATCAACTCTGTCATCATACGGGTAGCTTGTTCTCTTGGCCGTTTCATTTACAAGCAGATAAGTCAGTCTGTAAATACCGTATACCGATGTGAACGGCGAGATCAACCGTGGCACCAGCGACGTATTGACAAACATCCCGTCGGCGGGCTTGTTCAAGGCAAGGCCTGCGTAGACGTCGGTCAGCGTGAAGCCGACGAAGGTATCAACCGGCAACCTCATACTCTTGGTGTACGTGGTTATGTTAATCGGATATACGTCAGCCTTGATGTCAACAAGCGGCCCGGTGATGGTCACGTAGTCGTCAAACACCTTCTGGCCCATGTACCAAACCACGAACCTCAACCTCTGGCCCTTGATAAAGAGCCTCGCAATCTCGGCAGCGCCGGCTTGTGACGGCGTCATCTCGCATGTATCAATGATATCCTTCGGTTGCTGCGAGCTTAGCAGATATACAGCGGCGTATCTGTCCGTCGAGGCGTTAGCCACAAAGCCGGCCATGGCAGCCAGCGCGTAGGAGTTGATGGCACGTGAATAGTTGGCAGTTGTGTACTGTGGGCAGTCAAGAGCCTTCTTGGCGTCGTTGAGGTACTTCGAAGCGAGGCTGAGGTAGATGCTACGCATGCCGGTTATGCCTATGGCGCGGAAGTCGGTCAATACCTTGAAGTCGCCGACAGTGTAATTCCTCCACCTCGATGCTCTGTCATACGGGCTGTAGTCATCCGCAAGCACAAACGTTACGTTTAGCAAGAACGGCTTAGTGGCCTGCGGATACGGCCCGAGAAACACCGGCTGGCTCCTCAGCAGATACTTGCCAGTCTTGTCGAAGACCCTTACCACGATGTCGTAGACCTCAACCGGCAGATCTATGGCGTTCTTGCCGCAGATGTACTTCGTGGCGTTGGAGACATCCAGCAACAGCTTGGCGTTGTACACCACCAGTCCACTGTCGATGTCGCCGCGGGTGCCCAAGGTGTAGACGTCGTCGGAAGGCGTGAAGCCCATAAATTTGGCATAAGATGCGTAGTCGCTACGCTTCTCCATCTGCTCATAAGTGTAAGACCAACGCTTGTCGTCTCTGGGCACGATAGTCCTCACCTGCACCCTTATCGGAACGCCGATAGGCACATTCGGCGTGTACGCGTATCCGCCCTTGTTCGAGATGCTACGCGCAATCTCCGCCCCACCTGTGCTGAGCACCCTAACCACAAAGCCTGCCAGCGGCTCCTTCAACGGGTCGTAGTCAACCGACACAGCCTGGCTCCAGATCCTGAAGTTCAGCGGCGCAATGGGCAGATACAGCACCGGCTTACGCACCACGCCGAACTTAACCGGTATTTTGATCCACACCGGCGAGGAGGCTGGTATCTTGGCTGGGTCGTCTGTAACATTGAGGTTAGTATAGCCGAAGTAGTTAAGCACCGCGTAGACCCTTATGTAGCCGCGCTCTAGGTTAAATTTAGGTTCACCCCACTTATCGATAGGTACCATTATGTCCACGGGGACCTCGCTACCTACAGGCAACTTGGCGATTGTAACATTTCTGCCGTCTATGTCCGCCACAAGTGAAATACTGGCGCTACCGTACCCGGCGCTGACGCCCATTACTGGGTTCCCACAGGCGTCCTTCATCAAGACGTTCAGGAGCACCCTAGCAATCGCGATGTGAATTACATGCTCTCTATCGTAGAACCTGCCCGGCTTAACGACCCGAACCGCATACATGTCGTCATGCATAGTATCACCATAATCTGGCTTTAGGACGTCGCGCAGCGACTCGTACACGGTATAGTTTGCAACCGCCCACTGACCGGTGCCTAAAGTTATTGTGACCGTATCACCACTACAAGTTGTGGTGGCTTTAACCCGCAATACTATTGCGTAATTCGTAGATAATATCGTCTTACCCCCACCTGTTTGATTAATAATTCCCCCGGAACCCCAGATCACCACTTGGCATATACCGCCGGGCAGAGGTGATAATACATAGCTGTCACCTTTAATTCTCCACGTCTGTGTTCTGCTGGTAATAATTCGGCCGGTGGTCTTGCGAACTTCGGAAGATGGTGAATAGACGTTCTGCACAAAACCGCTTGCGTTGATCACCGGGTAGTACGCTACTATGTTGGCAGTGCCGACCAGCGTATCGCCGCTGTATATTCTGAACTTGTAGGAGTAGCTTCCAACGAGCCCAATCATATACTGTTTGAAGAAGTTAGCATTGGCGGCAACGTCGGTGTAGTTGAAGTACTGGATCTTGCCGCCCCTCGTGAGGTTGCCGACGAGAGTCGGCATCGGCAGATAGCCGCTGGCGTTAAACAGCGTCAAGAAGGAGGCCTTGACGTTGCCCACCAAGCCGGGTACCGGCTGATATGGCGGCAGAGTCCAAACCACCTGGCCCAGCCAGGGGTCATAGGAGATAGCGCCGTCGTAGGCCATCCTGTTTACATACATAGGGCCACCCTCCACCACGAACCTCAACGAGGCGAGGTCCAGCGGGTCTGTGTAGAAGTACTCCCTTGGATTGGTCACGGAGGGCGGTAGAGAGTAGTTGCTCCACCTCCAAAGCCTGATCTGAATGGGCAACACCGATACGTTTAGCACGCCCTGGAAGTTCGCGGGCTCCGCCAGAGCGACCTCAAGCACAATCGCCTTCACGTTGTCTTGCCCAGCTGTGTAGGAGTACTCAACCACAAGCTTCGTGGTCAAATCTGCCGTAGATACCTCTGCATTGTCATTCGTCAGCTTGAGCTGGCCTCCAAGCCTTGCCAACGTGACTGGGTTGTATAGGTTCAACACCGCCCTCCTGAAGCCGTCTGGCCCGAGCGTCCTGTAGCAATCCAATATCTCAGAGAATGAGCTGATGGTGCCACATACCTGGTTTAGGACGGCCTTGACGTCTGCTAGGTCGAGCCTCCAAGACACCTGCGCCCTGTCGAGGGTAACCCAGCTGTCGCCCAATTTCAGTTGGATCTTGTACCTGAAGTTCTCAGGGTTGAAGATGGGGTTGCCCTTGAGGTCGAGCAGACCTCTGATGGTCGCAGTATACATAGTCATGTTCCATATCACCAAGCCGCAGGACATCGGCACTCTGTCGCCCGTGCCTGGACCGTACGTCTTGTTAAGCGTTATCACAAATCCGACTTGTCTCCCGCCTAAGGCGGTATAAAACTCGTCGTTTTTGCTCTGTATAACCACGCCTCTGGAGCCCTCAATTGTGATGTAGACCTCGTGGTTGAAATTAATCTTCCCGGGATCCACATTTTTCCAGAGGTCGTCCTTCCCGGGAGTGCCAAACGATGTTATGTACGTGGCTAAATACGTGAAGGGTCCAAACACCGCATTGACATTGGGATCGTACTGCATTACGTACTTTGTAGGTCCGGTTGCGGGGCTTACGTTGTCGTCAAGAGTAATAGTGGTGCCGCTAATGGTGATAGTTCTCGTAAATGTAAGAGAGAAGGGCTTGCCCAGCGTGTTTATGCCCACGTAGAAGGTGTGAATCACGCTGGAGGATAGGTTGCCGAATCTGCCGACACCGTTTTTGACCCGTAATACGCCCCAGGGACCTCTGTCGATCATGGTGCCGTCGCGCTCCGGCCAGCCGCTGAGACGACCTAAGACATCTCTAAAGCTGACGTCTTCGAAGGTCTGGTTGTAGACGAGGAAGTAGTAGCCCGGCTGAGGCCACTCGACAATTATGGCCACGTACCAGTCGGTCCGACTATATACGTCTGTGCCAGCTGGGACGTTTATTTTGAAAATGACGAAGCCTGTGGCGTTGGCCACCGCAGAGACCCTATAGTCCTTGAACTCGTCCGGATACTTGGGGCTACGCGCGATCTCGCGGATAATCAACGTGAAATTCTTGCCTGCGGCGAATTTATACGGCCGGAAGTGTACCAAGCCCTTTTCCCATGGCCCCCATGGCGTGCACAGGTCGTAGTCAGGCCCGAAGCCGGCCGCCGCCCTTGCGTCGTTTATCTGCATTATCACGTCGAAGACGGGGAACTGGATCCCCCCAGGCCCGTGTTGGGCGTAGGCCACTGCCGCTAGGGCTGTTAGTGCTAGGAGTGCTAGGATTGTTTTTGTTTGGTTGTGCATAACTCATCGAATGCTGGTCGTTTAAAAAGTTTTCTCTTCTATTGAGATATAACGATGGCGGCTGTTAGGGGCCCTTCGATCCTTATCCGCCCTCCCCCGAGGTATACCTTGAGGGTGTTTCCCCCTTTGTCGATGGCCTCGACGTACTCCCCGTTCCAGGTGATGGACTGGGGCATGTCGCTGTCTCCTCTGGCGAAGGCAGTTAGGAGGCGGAAGACGTACTGCGTGGCCGGCTCGTCTGTGGCTGTCGGCTTCTCTCTGTAGAGTATAGGCGGCACGAGCGCCGTGGGGACGTCGCAACTATACGAAGTGCCGTCCACAAGTACCTTTGTTATCGTCAGCGGTGATGTGATGAATTCCACGTATATGTTGCGGCCCGCCACGTTGAGAGACAGCGAGCCGCTCCCGCCTTCGATTTTTCCGCTGTAGTCGCCTGTATATGTGCCGCTTGCCGAGTTCACTGTTATCTGCCCCGAGACAGCTCTGCCCGTGAGGATGTAGGTAAGTGCGCCTGTCACCCTTACTATGTCAAGGACTACGCTGGCCTCCACGCCCCTCAACCTGCAACTCAGCTTCAGGCCTAGTAGCCTTCTGCTGTCTGTAAATTCAATTTTAGAGATATCTTTTACCGTTACTCTGGGCGGCGTCAGCGTTAGGGAGACCTCCAGCTTGTATGTGGTTGAGTTGACTTTTACCTCCAGCGTCTTCTCCCCCGGTGCCTGCACGGTCTCTGTGTAGTTCTTAGAGGCGGCGGCGCCCGGCGCCAGCCTGTAGTAGTCAACGCCGCCCGGGCCCTCGACGGCGAGCGCCACGGTCCTCCTGGTAGCGTTTGTAGTGATTATGTAGCCCCACGTCAAAGCCACTGTCTTGCTCACCACCGACAGCGATGTGGGATCTCTCCCGTTGGGAGGCGGCCAGCTCCGCCTGACCTCGGGGCTCCACAGCACGATCTCGACCTTGGGCGCCACCACCTTCACCTGTATTGTGTGGCGCAGAGTGGCGTTGAGGTCCCCCGCGACTCTGAACTCCACGTTATACGTGCCCGCGGCGCCTACCGTGATCGTCTTGGTGGTGTTGAGCGCCTCGCCGGGGGCCAGCGCGAAGGCTCTGCCGTCTATGGATAGGGTGGCTGTGGCGTTCCCGGTGTTTTTTATCCAGAGCCACGCGGCGTAGGTCTCGCCGGGTAGCGCCTCCACCTCAGAGGGGCCTCCCACCTTCCAGTCGAACGCCGCCGCGTAGTAGCGTACGGTAACTGGCACCTCTACGCCGCCTATCTCCACGACGTAGGAGCCTGCCGCCTCCACTGTAATTGTCGTGTTTATTGCCTTGGTCTCGCCCGGCGCCACGGCCACCCCTCCCACCCACGCCGTTAGGTTACCCATGTTGCTGACTCTAGCCGTCACGGTGAGGTTTGCCGGGAGCTTCGTCGTGTTTATATACACGGGCTCCGCCTGGAGGCGGGGCGTGTAGTAGTACACCCTAACCGCCTTCACGTGCCTCGTCCCGTTGACCACGGCCTCCACCGAATGTTCGCCGGCCCACCAAACTGTCTTGTTCGCGGCTATCCTCGCCACCTGCCCGGGGGCGATCTCATATGGAATGCCCCCCACCACGGCCACGCCGGTGCCGTTGCCCGAGTTTTTAACGACGATAGTATAATTTATGTAGATGGGGAGCCTCGTCGTGTTTATCACTCCGGGCGCCTCAACCGCCACCTCTATAGAGGGGGCGTACACCACGCGCGGCGGCTGAGCCGTGGACGTGGGCGTCGCGGTCTGCGTCTTTGTCTCTGGCTTCTCCGCGGTGGTGGTCTGCGGCTGGGAGGTGGCGGTGGCCTTGGTGGTCGTAGGAGTGGTAGCGTGAGTGGTCGCGGCGCCGCCGGGGGGCGCCGGCGGCTGTTGCAGAGCCAGGTAGGCGACTATAAGGGCGAAGCCCAGGGCTATCAACCCAATTGCCGTCTTGTTCATGGCGGTGTTTTGCGGCTCATATTTATATTTCCCGAGCCGTTGAGGAACGTGCGTTGGGTTTTGGTGCTGGTGCTCTTGGCGGTGGCCGTCTACGCCTTGGAGACTGAGCACTTCGTCGTGACGCCCGACGACCAGAACCTGGCCAAGTACCTGGAGGAGGCCTACAGCTTCTACGTAGGCAAGGGCCTCAAGCCCGCCCCTCCCTGCCAGGGGGCTAAGTACCAAGTATTGATAGACTCCTCCAACGCCTATGCCGGAGACACCGAGATAGGCGACAGATGCATAGTGAGGATCGTGTTTAAGCCGCAGTACACGCCCAGGCTCGTGTACCACGAGGTGGGCCACGTCTTTTTTGAATACTATAGACACTATCTGCAGGACCTGTGGGTCGACGAGGCTGTGCCTGAGGCTATGGCTTCGGTGGCCACTGGGGTGTACGACTTCCCTAAGAAGTACTTCCAAGAGAGACTGTATGGGGTAAATCCCTTTGCGCTTGGTAGCGACCGGTTGTATGATTGGTATAAATACAGCGCCGTGGTTGCGTGGTATCTCGAGAGAAGTAGCAACTGGAGTGATGTTTTGACGGCGTTTTCGACGCGTCAAGGCGCCGCGTCGCTTTACGTAAGGTTTTTGTTGGAGCTGGCCAAGGGCGTTTCGCTGGGCGGCGTGACGTATAGGCCGGACGTAGAGGTGGTGGAGGTGGCGCCGGGCGCCGTCCGTAAGTACCCGGATCTGCCCGGCTACACGGCTGTTTACTACGACGTGTCTGTGCCGCAGGACGGCGTGTTGAGGATCTCCGCGGAGGGGGCGGGCACGTGGCGCTTGGCGTCTAACATAGCGCTGGACAGAGACGTGGTGGTGACCAACAGCACCCTCCTTGTGGCTATTGTCAACAACTCCAGCCAGACCCTCCAGCCCACCCTCGTCTTCTACTTCAGCTCTCTCCAGGCCAGGGTGGTAGACGGCGTGTTTGAGGGAGGGGGCAGAATCTCCGTCAGGCTGTACGCGGAGTACAACTTCGCACGGGTAAACGGCGTCGTCAAGGTCAACGGCACTTCGGTGCAGTTTGTAGACGGCTACGGCGTGTACAACTTCACCGGCACCTTCAAGCGGTACGTCCT
>Ga0080005_127477_pt1 | contig 13579 bp, 13 predicted proteins | sample JossMetagenome_2_FD_69208 | JGI IMG/M metagenome (GOLD analysis project Ga0080005, IMG submission 69208) | Hot spring sediment microbial communities from Joseph's Coat, Yellowstone National Park, USA - JC3_ASED (SPADES assembly) (version 2) | ecosystem: Environmental > Aquatic > Thermal springs >... | reverse complement strand
GTAAGGCTCTGCTGATACACAGTAACATTATAAAAGTAAATATTTGTCCCTGTGCCAACAAGCAAAGCCTTCTCTACAAAGTCGCTGAAGTAACCAAAAGCTGTTATGCCAAGGTTCTGCACAGTGACCTTAAATGGGCTGTTCGATGCTATGTATAGGGTTATGTTGAATACGCTTGTTGATCTGAGCATAGTGCTGGGCAGAGGTACCATAAGATTGTAGCTCCCCACTCCAAAGTTACCGCTATAGACTTGCACACCATTAACGCTAATATACAGAGTGATGCTCGCATTTGTTACGAATCTGAGCGTTAAGTTCCCTTGAAAAAGCTCTATAACGTTGCTTAGCTGTGCAACATCAGAAAACGTAGCTGTGTACATACCTGTAGCATACTGGTATGTATCTCCACCAAGTATGTTATCAGGTGCAGTATAGCTCAGAACCAGATTGTTGCTAGGATTGTAAACCTTTATGGAGCCATCAGTACCAGTGCCAACAACAATATCTGTAACAACACTAACCTGAGCAGTACCAGACTTATCAGATGCAGCGCTTCCAACAGGTTGTCCATAGCTGTCGTAGACCTTAACACTGTAGTTAGCTCCAGGCAAACTAGTGACGGTAACATATCTTGGATCTGCGGTTGAGATAATGAAATCATCGAAAAGCGCTGTAACACCGTCAACGCCTACACCTATGTATGCAGGTACAAACACATTTTTCCCACTGCTTTGAGCAGTTAGGGAGGCAACTAGAGTTCCTGTATTATCGTAGACGTACGCATTAAATGTTGCTGATTTCCCTGCCGTAACAGTGTAGTACACTACTATTACGTACCAATTATTAATATTAAAGTTGGTTATGCGTGCAGAGTTTAGGATAACCCAAGCATTTTTCTTATCAACATTAAAGCTACGAACCTGTAAAGAGCCTGTGGTAGTTATTTCGATTGCGTATAAATTATTTCCACCTGAGAGCAGGTAGATACCAGCACTTCCAGTTCCACTAACAAGCCTTACTTTTGTTGAGACCCACAGCGATGTGTAGGAGGAGAAGGTTGTGGCAGAATAATAGTACTGCGATGCCTTACCTATACCCTTGTTATTATCTGTTCCCTGGAGTGCATTGCCTTTGTAACCTCCAGAAACAATGCTCCATTGTCCTCCCTTACTTGTCCAACCACTCGGGGGAGTCTCAAAGTCTGTGTATACTAATGCTCCTCTACCAGTTCTTACCAGGCTTGGCTCTATATCTTTGGAAACTATGACCTGCGGATATGTTTTTGAAAGTGTTGCGCTTCTTTTTGTTGGTATGGCTGCTTTTCCTAGCCATGTTGTTGCACCTAGTGTTGCTGTTGGTGATAAACCTACAGCTCTAGCTGTTGCTGTTGATTCAATTCTTTTTACTGGTACTGCTTGCACAGCTGTTATTGGTGAGGCTTCTATGGCTAGTGATACTGTTGCTGGTGTCTTTCCCCCTGTTGCCAGGGTTATTACTGTTTTTGTTGCTGGTGCTAAGCCTAGTGGGAGGCTCAAGGTGTTCAGGGTTGTGCTACCAATAATGACTTGTGCGGCTATGCTTCCATTTATTCTAGAGATTGTTGTGTAGCTCCCGTCGCTATAGATAATGGCTATAGCTGCTACGAGTACTGTTTTTGGTGCTTGGTTCTCTATGTATATTGTTATGTGGGTTCTGTTGAAGCTCCACAAAGCCTTTACGCTACTAAGTGTTGCTGTTGAGGCTCCTGCTTCGCTAATTCTCTCCATAACCTGTTGCGAAGCTGTGGCAAGCTTGTCTAGAGCAACTATGTAGAAGGTTGCAAAGAGAATTGTTATTGCTAGGAGTATTACAGCCCCTACAATGGCTGAAATTCCCCTATCCAACTCTGCTCGCCTTTGCAACAGCTTCACCACCATCAAACACCAGCTTTACATATGCATACCTTGCAGAAGGGCTCACACCACATCTAATGACGAAGGCTGTGTAGTAAGGCACAGTTACTGCTGAGGATGATGAGAGACTTGCTGAAGTCTTGTTGTAGAAAAGAGTGCATGCAGTTGCTAAAGACTCATTTATGTACACAGCCATAACTGTAACTGGCTTAGATCCTGTGGAAGCTATTATGACAAGGTCTCTAGAAGAGGTTATGTATGACGCTAAGATAGCTGCAGAAGAGCCTCCATAAACCTCTTCAGAGGTTCTGATAAGAGCATTGTAATAAGAGTCAACAACGTTATAGCTATAAATAAAGATAGCTGCCCCAGCTGCAAGAGTCACTAGAGTTATTATCAAAGTTGCTACATACTCACTAACACCACGCAAGACCCAAACCCCATACTGCTACAACTAGCCTAGCTAATTAACCAAGTTGAAGCTAAACCATTTCACAAAGCAAAGGATGGTTAAGAAATAATAAAGTGAAAATATTAGCAAAGCGGCGAACCTGTTTTACAACTAACTACCAGAAAGCTAAAAATAGTAGAAAACTAAAAGATAAAGCATGTGATTAAATAGGTGAGGTTCTGTGAAGAGGTTGGGAAAAGGGGTCTCTCCAATAATAGCCACAATAATCCTGGTATTAATAGCGATAGCAGCAGGAGTCATGCTATGGCTATGGGTCTCAGGCTTCATAACATCAACCCCAGCACAACAACCAGCACTAAACGAGAGAATAAAAATAGATGCAGTAAACATTAGCAACAGTAAAAGTAAGTTGTCTATTTATGTTAGGAACATAGGTAGCACAAATGTTAATATAACAGCTGCCTACATACTTACAACGAGCAACACCGCCATAGCTTATCAAACCTATAGAAATGTAACGATACTGCCTGGACAAGTAACAACGATAGATATGAACATACCAACAGATGCTAGTGCTAATATTAAGTCTGGCTATGCTTATGTGGCTAAAGTTGTTACAGCCAATGGTGTTGAAGCTACTTACACCTTTGTATGGCCATAAACCGCTTCATTAGCATTAGGAAAAACAGCTTAAAAACTGGGCTTTTTTAAACTAGGTATTGGCATTGGGTAGTTTCGAATTATGTCTAGTTCTGGGTTTAGTGAGGTTATTGATAGGTATAGAGTTGGTTTTCAGGGATTGGTATGGGTTGTTATTGCTCGTGGTTTTGATGATAAGCTTCGTTACTTTGTTGAGGAGCCTTCTCTCAACACCTTTCTCCTCTCATTAAAGAACTCTGTTTCTCAGCGCATCTTATCTGATGTCGGGGTTTTGAAGGAGGTTTCAAGCTTTCTAACTTTTGATGAGGGCTATAGCTATGTTAAGAATCTCGTTGTTGATGTCTGTAGAAAGGTCTTTGGGAGGAGGTGCAATGGTGTTTCTCAGGATGAGCTCAATGCTGTTTCTTACTATGTTCTCAGGGATTTTGTTGGATATGGTGAGATTGATCCGTTTGTAAGGGATCAAGAGATAGAGGATATAACTTGTGATGGTGTGGAGAGACCTATTTACGTGTTTCACAGGAGATTTGAGTGGCTAGAGACTAACAAGAAGCTAGATGAAAGAGTTCTTGAGACTGTTGTGAGGAAGCTTGCTTACAGAGCTGATAGAGAGGCCTCTATTGCTCAACCAATTGTCGAGGGTGTTATTAGGCCTGAGGGTTATAGAGTTCACATAGTTCTAGACGCTATTTCAACACATGGGCATAGCTTTACTATTAGGAAGTATAGAGAGCGCCCATTCACAGTAGTTGAGCTTGTAAACAGCAACATGGTTGATGCTGGAGTAGCTGGCTTGCTCTGGCTTGCTGCTGAGAATAAGCAGGGAGCGATATTCTATGGACCAACAGGCTCTGGTAAAACAACTCTACTCAATGCTATTGCTATGCTACTTGCACCTGAGATGAAGATTGTAACTGCTGAGGATACTCAAGAGATTAGGCTTCCTTTTCACGAGAACTGGATGTCTATGGTGACGAGGCTTAGCAGCGACCCTGCTGTGCAGAACATTACTATACAGGCCCAGATAGAGTCTGCTATGAGGCAGAGACCAGATGTTCTCATAGTTGGTGAGATTAGGTCTAGGGAGAGCTACAGCTTTTTCCAAGCCGTCTCAACAGGGCATGGAGGGCTTACAACAATTCATGCAGAGGACATGGCTTCACTTATAAGAAGACTCCTAACACCCCCTATGAGTGTACCCCCATCATTGGTTGCCACAGCAAAGCTTTTGATACAGGTGCAGAGGCTTCTCTACAAGGATTCCGTGATTAGGAGGGTTACATACATACATGAGATAGAGGGGTATGACCCAGTGGAGAACAGGCTCTCAGTAAAGCTTGTGTGTAAGTGGAGTAGAGAGAAAGACTCATGGCTGTTTAACTTAAGGGATAGCAGGCTTATAAAGGATGTGGCTGATCTTCTACTACTCAATTACGAAGATGTTCTTGAGGATTTGAGGAAGAGAGCAACAGTGCTACTTTACGCAGCCAAGAAAAACATGGATATTGTTCAGCTCCATATCCTAGTAAGAAGATATAGGAGAGAGCCGGATAAAGTTTATAGGGAGGCTGTGGAGTTTGTTAAAGAGCCTTACACATTCAAAACTTTTGATGAAGTTGAGAGAGAGTATTTCTAGATCTGTGGATCTAGCTTCAAAACCATTTAAATACCTTCTCCAAATATACATAAACTCTCTCGTTAAAGGCTTTGAAATCTATGTCATAGGCTCAGGCATTTCAACAGGTATTGAAAGGTATTTGAGCACATCTTCAAAAATCCTTCTAGCAACCTCGATCACCACCTTCACAATAACACTTGTCATGGCATCCAGGGCTCTGCCACTATTCATCTCCTTGACAGTATCTGCCGTGGCTTCTCTGGTGATAGCCCCTTCACTCTCATTAGCTATTCTAATATACCTGCCCATGGCTATGTACAGGAATAGGGGGGAGGTTCTCGAGTCAAAGGCCATTACACTGCTATCAGCCCTAGTGCTACTTACAGCCTCTGGGCAAAGTATTTACAGGGTTTTAGAGGCTTTGCCAGTTGTTTTGGGGGGAGCATACAAGGTGTTTTCTGTAGAGCTAGATCTAGCCTCTTCACTTATGAAGGTTGGGGTGCCAGTTAGTGAAGCGCTGAAGAGAGTTGCACATATAACCCCTTCAAATATACTCAGAGACCTCTTCCTCTCACTCTCATCAATAATCAGCATTGGGGGGAATGTTGCACCAGTTGTGCAAAGCCTTGTCGAAAGGTATGTTACTAGATATGGTATAAGAGTTGAGAGATCTGTAGAAGAGTTAAACATAGTTACGGAGGTTTATGTGGCTCTAACCATGTTGATACCCATGATAGTTAATTCCACAGCAGCTTTCTTACTCATATACCCTATAGCAGGACTCTCTTTTGATGCAATCCTAGTTCTCACTATACCCATACTAATACCAATTGCCTCAGTAGCTATAGTAACTATAGCTGACATGATTGTCTCTAGGGTGAGGCCATGAAGCAGGGGTTTAGGGATATAGTTATTGCAGCAATTCTTCTATCTATGGGTCTCACCATACCTGCTCTAATCCTTCCCACGGTCTCAAGACTTCTTGGAGTTAACCTGTTTAGAGGAGTTGAAGGCATCTCATTCTCTATAAGAAGAACATTCATACCTATGCCAATATTTCGAACCCCTGACTCTTATACATTCACAGGTTTTACAATAGCATTCACACTACTCACAGCCTACATATTCCTAAGACAAGGGGTTATGGTGAGAGCTTTGCTAAGAAAACAAGTAGCTGAGTTAATAACAGTACTCACATCTTACATCAGGGCTGGAACCCCCATTGTCATAGCACTTGAGCTTTCAGCAAGCATTGTTGAAAGCCCTATGAAAGAATATGTGCTGAGGCTTTCAAAGCTCATACAGCTTGGCTACAACCCGTTTGAGGCTTTTGAAACCGTTTTTTCCGATGCACCTATGGATGTTAGGGCCATACTCTCATCGATACCCATCGGAGTTGAGAGTGGTGGTAGAGTTGCAGAGGTACTCACTGCTGCAGAAGGGTTCTCCTTTCAGCTCTCGAGAATGGAGGAGCTGAGGAGAGCTAGACTAGAAGGATACAAAGCAGTGCTGGTGCTGGCAATACTATCTTACCTAATGAGCTCACTTGTAACAACACTCCTCCTCTCATACATAGCCAGAATGATGCTTGGAACCCCCTTCGCCAGAGTAGTCATAGACCTTAAATATGTTCTCTCCCTCTACTACACCTCAACAATAATAACAACAGCTATAACATCCATCGCCACGAGCAGGATAATCCATGGAGAAATTGTCACAGCCTTAAAGTACACAGCCACACTAATACTACTAGCAACCCTAGTCTTCAGCATAACAACTGCATTCATATAAACCACAATCATATTGCCCCAAACAGCTAGACAAAGACCTTCTCCTCACTACACCCATTAATACCATACTTAAAAGCTATACCATCCATTTGTACCTAGATGCCCATCTTCATTATTATGTTTATTTGTTGCATCCTGGAGGTCCTCTCCTCACCTACCCCTTCACAGGTAGCACAGCTACTTTTGGAAAGGGCTCGATGGACATTGAGGTTAATGGTACGAGTCCCTTGGGAGTTGTTTTATTGGGATACTACAGCCCTCATCAACACCAGCGATAAACAGAAAGAGATTATAACAACTCCTAAATATCAACTACGAAACAGCCCTAAACAAAGAAGAACTTGAACCATTATTTTAAGATTCATACGTCTTTGCAATAACTACCTAACCTCCTCCTCACCCAAAATACAGAGATTCTTAAACAAATCACATACTCTCTACATTTACATAGTTACTTTCTTGTTGTTACTGTTTGTGTTGATGTGTATTCATGGTTTTAAGCTTTAGTTTATTTATTTGTTTTTGTAGCATTGTTTATGTGTTTCTATAGCCTATGTGTATATGGGTCGTTGGATATGTTTATTGATGAAGCATGGCGATGGGGGTGAAGAGCGGTAAATTGTCATACTCTAAGGGATTGTCTTTGAATGAAGCTGTTAAAGAGGTGCGATGATTTTGTGTGTTCATGAACTTTTATTAAGGGTTGGATTCTTGCATCTATAATGAGTATGTGGCTTGTGTTTAGAGGTTTGTAGTGGTATGGTTAGTGTTGAGGTTTTGTCTTTTGATGTTTGGGGTACTCTGCTGAATACTGAGAAGATGTTTGGGTTGATTGTTGTAGAGCTTTTGAAGGTGTTGGATATGGGCTTTGGAGGGGGTTATAGAGGGTTTGTTGAGAGGGCTATTCTCAAGGTTTATGATAAGTGTAAGCAGAGGAGAAGGTTTGAAGAGGTAGATGGTTTTGATATTGTTGTTGAGTCTCAGAATCTTTTGGCGCAAGAGCTTGGTGTAACACGTGATGTTGTGCTGGATGCTGTTGAAAGGGCTTTTTTAGCTGCAGATCCTCAGAGTATTGCTTATGGCGATGCTGTTGCAACACTAGAGCTTTTGCACAAGCTCGGTTTTAGAATGGGTATTGTGGGAAACACTGTTTTCTGGAGTAGTAGGTATACAAGAGAGTTGCTAGATAGGCTCGGAGTTGCAAGGCTGTTTGAGGCTATGCTGTTTTCTGATGCAACTAGGATTAACAAGCCGGATAGAAGAATTTTCTTCTTGTTTGCAAAGCACATGAATGTGCATCCAAGTAGAGTTGCTCATGTTGGTGATAGCGTGGTTGAGGATGTGGGGGGAGCTCTCTCAGCAGGTATGAAGGCCATTCACATAGATAGGAATAGAGGTGGAAAAAATAAGATTATTTTAAGAGAGCTTGGCCTAGCCATCATCTCTGAGCTTTCCCAAGTTATTGACGCTTTAGAAGAGCTTTAGCACACTACTTCTTTGGTTTTAGATATATTTTGCCACCTATAATGGTATTGTTAGGTATAAGCACCCTAGTGCCATCAGATTTAACAATTGCTGTGAATAGTGTTGAAACATCCTCTACAACACCATCCTCACCAGCTATTGTAACAACATCATTAATTCTAAACGGCCTTGCTATCAACAGAAAGAGACCTGCTATAGCTTGTCCCAGCACTTGCTGAGACGCAAACCCTACAACCAGACCTAGAAAGCCTCCAAGGGCAACACCCGCAGCTCCACCTGCAACACCACCAGCTATCGCCGCAACCATAGCACCTATTCCAACTATTCTCACCACATTCCTAATGGCAACAGCTGTTGGATGGTCATACCTAGCCCTCATAGTCCAATAGAAGAAGGTTGCAACACCATTAACAATTAAGTAGCCAAAAAGTAATGCGAGCAGTATCTGAGCATATACCTCATAATCTGCCACAGTAATTCCATAACCTGGTAATAGTGTTGACATAGAGTAGTGCACAACAGCTGAAACCAGCACATATAGAACTACGTATAGCACTATCCTAGCAACTGATACTGAAACCCTCCTAGCAATCTCACTAGGTGAAAGCTGTTGTGACTGTACAGACATACCTCACACCCGCCCCTCCACATATATACACTACTAACTAAACCTCTTATAAATTTTATAGTCAAGACAAAGAAATAGTGCAGCAAGTTTGGAACTAGGAGATTTATAGATATAGCCCCAAATACATTATGGATAATATAAATCCTGCTAACCATACTCTATGGCGTCTGCAGATACCTGTAGTTCTGCTAGTGAGACTGCACCTCTATGTGGATTCACTCACACCCCATGGATGTCTGTTAAGTGCAACACCACAAGACTTTCATAAGGGTTTTTGTTGTTGTAATAGTGTGTTTATATGCACCAAACTTTTGTTAGTGAAAAACAAGGGGTTAGAATTTACATGCTGCAAAAATTGCTTTAAACCTGTAACAGCCTTGAAGCTCTTGTACTTAGGGAGGGGTTGAAGCATTATATCATTCAGCTCTCACTTTTTTCTAGATGTTGTAGCTATTGTAAGAGCTGTGCCATGGCATGCACCACCCTGGATAAGACTAGAGAGATATTCAAGTAGGTTTTAGATGTATGGGGTTCAGCTCTTATATAGATTCATATTGTTTTATAGTCATTGCATTATCTCTTTTTCCCCTTCATCGTTTCTCGAGTCTGCATATGCCTTGAGGGGCGTTCAGAAAATTCAGGGACTCCACATCTTGGGTTGCTGCCCTTGGGGAGAGCCCTCTGCAGCTCTTCACCCCTCACAGGGAATCTCATCAAGATGTTTAATAATGTTAAACCTTATAAACCTGTTGAAACTAGAAACAGCTGCGAAAGGCAATCTAGTGATGCTCAGAAGCTTCTTGAATTGAAGCAAGCCTCTATTCTCATTGCTGGCTTATTTTGATATATTTTATCAACATTTATATTTTGTGTACGGCTTTCACATTTGTTGTGAGTATGTGTTTTTCTTGAATTCTGCCTGGGACGAATGGTATGGCTTTGGCAAATAAGAATGTTGTGAGGCCTACTAGAGCGCTTTCGGGTGTGACGATAGTTGCTGTCATGACTAAGCCTTTTTCGTGTCCGCATGGAAAGTGTTTGTACTGTCCTGGTGGCCCTGAGTTTGGTACTCCTCAGAGCTATGTGGGTAATGAGCCTGCTTTGATGAGGGGTTTGTACACTGGTTTTGATCCTTATGAGCAGGTTAGGCTGAGGCTAAGGCAATACGTTTCCATGGGGCATAGGCCAAGCAAGGTGGAGATTGTTGTAATGGGGGGAACTTTTACTGCGCTTCCAAGGGATTATCAGCTCTGGTTCATAACAAATGTATTTGAAGCTGTTAGCAGGTTTCCGCTTGGAAAGCCAGAGACTTTGCCGAGTCTTTGGGATGCGCATGCTAGGAATGAGGTTGCCCCAATTAGGGTTGTTGGTTTGACTCTTGAGACTAGGCCTGACTGGGCTAGGGAGAGGGATGCTGACTGGATGTTGTACCTTGGAGCAACAAAGGTTGAGATAGGGGTGCAGAGTCTATATGATGATGTGTTGGCAAAGGTTAATAGGGGTCATACTGTAAAGGACTCTATAGAGGCTACGCGAATTCTTAAGGACTCGGGCTTCAAAGTTGTTTACCACATTATGCCAGGTCTCCCAGGCTCCGATATAGATAGAGATATACAGATGTGCAGAGAACTCTTTGAGAACCCTGACTTCAGACCCGATATGCTGAAGATCTACCCAACACTTGTTATTGAGGGTACAGGGCTCTACGAGCTGTGGAAAAAGGGTTTATACAAGCCCCTAGCAGATGAGGATGCAGTGGAGCTTATTGTAGAGTGCTACAGATATATACCAAAGTGGGTTAGGGTTATGAGGATCCAGAGAGATGTGCCAGCGCCAATAATAATCGCAGGACCTAGGAAAGCTAACCTAAGAGAGTTTGTTGAGAAGAGAGCTCTGGAAAAGGGTATTACAATAAATGAGATCAGGTTTAGAGAAGTTGGTAGGCAAGAGTTCTTCAGAGGAATAAAGCCGGAGAAGATTAATATAACGAAGGAGGTTTATGAGGCTAGCCAAGGAACAGAGGTGTTCTTAGCAGCAGAGGATACCCAAAACAGCGTACTTATAGGATTACTAAGACTAAGAATACCATCTGAAAAAGCACACAGAGCAGAGATAGACAGAGGAACAGCAATTGTAAGAGAGCTCCACGTCTACGGAACACAAGTACCGATAGGAGAGCACGACGATGTTGCATGGCAGCATAGAGGGTGGGGAGCAAAACTGCTCAAAACAGCTGAAGAAATAGCCAGGTATGAATTTAGTTGTACAAAAATCCTTGTATTATCAGGTATAGGAGCAAGAGAATACTATAGAAAACATGGTTATAGAAAACCTCCAAACTCCCCATATATGATGAAGGAGTTCAAAGACTAAATTAATCTAAAACATCCTACCACAACCTCCATACTCTATACCACAAATCAAGAGACTCAAGAATAATTCTATTACCTTCAATTTCAGTTTATCTTTAGGTCACAATTTTCACTGCTTGGTGTTCTTGTCTAGGATCTCTACCTCACCTACACCTAGTTAACTATTGGTGTAGATCCATTGGTTTCCGATGAATTTAATGAAAACAGATCTTCTCATAACTCATTAAGTCATGGTGTAATTAACCTCATTATCTAAGCAATCAAAATTCTTTGGTAGTGTAGTAATACTTTTTCATAAATCTTAGTAGCTTCATTGTATTACTTTATCAATTCTTATAAATAGATTAACTTCTTTGATTCATGAGATTAGCCATGGATTAAGCTCGTTATAAAGCTGTTTAAAGTCATGGCAAGAATTATATATGAGAATGTATAGAAACTGCAGATTAGTTGGAGTCCTTAGCTCTAAGATATTCTTTCTCTGCTATCGGGGCTTTATTGCATATATATGTTGCAGCTTTTGTTTTCAGATATCCAGTAAAACCCCATGAAACCATCCTTAGCTTAACCTTGTTTAGGAAATTTGCTAGCTCTTTCTCTGTGTATAGGTAGTAAACCCTTTTAAAGTTTCCTCTTTTTTGTTCTCCAGTAAACAATATATAAATTGTGTTGCAGAACTATTCTATTATATCTGAAATCTAGGGATACCAAGATCTGTTAAAACCTTGAACTATACTTATGGTTTAAGCTAGGAACAGGAATTGCGATGTGATGAAGGCTATTGGGTCTGATAAGTGATGATATGGCGGAGAACTGATTAAATAGCTATTAGTTTTCTACGTTATCAATGGTAATAATGTTTCTATACCTATTCTTAGGAAGGTGTCGAGATCTGGTTCTATCCTTGCCTCAATACTTATATACCCGTTATACCCTATTCTTTCGAGTCTGAACACTATCTTCTCCCAGTCAAGCATACCTAAACCTGGTGCTAATCTATTGCTATCAGCTACGTGGACATGAGCTATGTCTTTCCCGCCTCTGAGTATAGCATCGTATACATTTCTTTCCTCAAGCATCGTATGAAATGTATCGAGTAGTATTTTAAGGGTTTAGCACTATTGTTAAGAAGGTGAAGCTTAGTTTTGTTCCAGAGTTAGAGATTGAGTTCGCCAATAGGGTTAGAGGGACTCAGCAGATTCTTGAGCGGGGCTGTGAGAATGTCCCTGAGGAACTCATTAACGAACTTATCGAGAGGAACTTAATAATCTATGATCTCTATCCCAGGGATCCTGTAATTTTAATTGATGAGTCTCCTTTAGAGAAAGATCCTGAACTAGGCATCGGAAAGTACATAGCCAAACACCTCTCCATAGAGAAGCTATTAAGAAGACTCTCAATGAGTACAGGTAGCCTTATCCTCGACTATTTTCTTAGCCTCTAGAACTATTTTCTCCACATACCGAGCCCTAATCTTAACAGCTTCAGCATCCAGCTTTGCTTCATGAAATCCCCATACATGTAGATAGTTTGCTGATTCCCATGAAGCTATGAACCATTTACCAACTCTCTTACTAATAAGCTCTACAGCTTCCTCAAGCTCTGCGACAGTCCATCTACCCTTCTCCTCAACAACATCAAGAACTTCGCTAAGATTGTAACATATAGTTAAAGTCTTTACAACTTCTTCAGCAGCTTTATAAGGCTTCTCACTAGCTTGAACAGGATCCCTATCTACCAGAGCTTTTCCTTCTTCAAGAAATCTTAGAGCTAAATCAAGATGCTTCTCAGCCGTAGCTGGATCTGCATCAACTGCAAACACTTGTGAATAGCTGTAAATGCATTGGTCTAGCCGTGCAACATTTTCACAAACCTCTAAAACTTATAACCATGATAAACACCTAGTGCTTTCAAAACACCTGTGAACCAGCATTGATGAGGGTTTGGCAACCACATGGAGTTGCCCCCAAGGTGTGGGCAAGGGGTTGAAGCAGATAAGGGGCTCTTGGGTTATGTGAAGCCCTGATAGCCCTGCAGATGAGGGTGTGAGAACACGACCCAATGCAGAGAACCCCGGGGCAAGATTCACAACTAACTACAGCTAATTACAAGTAATCGCCTCGGGGAAACCCTCACTACCTAAGGATCTGTGAAACTCAGCACTATCTACAAACACTTTTAGACGCCGACCATGATTATGTGTACCTCTCCTAATATCCTCATATACTTAAAATGATCATAAGGTTTGAAGTGTTACTTAAATTGTCTGCAATAATGTTGACATTCCTTCATAGCTATGATGATTTCAAAACCCTCGGTATCTAAGGTGATGAGCTGTTTCAGAGTTGATGTTTAAAAGCCAAGTTTATAAAATCTATTTTTTGAGTATCTAGGGATAAAAGGTGGCTAGATCTTGAACAGAGATCGAGTCGCTATATACATGTTTATAGTTTTGATCATTCTTATTCCTCTAATACTCTATATAAGTACTGCGAATTTCTATCGGTATAGAGTAGAAGAATCATCAATAACTACTTTTACAACATCTACGCTATACACCTATACCTCTACTACTGATATCAGCAACCAAGTTAATACTGATACATCTGCTGAAGGGTTTAAGCTTAGGGTTGTCTACGTTGTTCTACCTTTGAAGAATTTTACGAAACTTCATAACCTAGTTAAAGCTAATGCTATACTTGTTGCTCAATGATATGTAGAG
>Ga0080005_133020_pt1 | contig 13604 bp, 27 predicted proteins | sample JossMetagenome_2_FD_69208 | JGI IMG/M metagenome (GOLD analysis project Ga0080005, IMG submission 69208) | Hot spring sediment microbial communities from Joseph's Coat, Yellowstone National Park, USA - JC3_ASED (SPADES assembly) (version 2) | ecosystem: Environmental > Aquatic > Thermal springs >... | reverse complement strand
GCTCTATCTGGTGTTTATGGAGAATGTTGCCAGGAGTGTTGGCGGCGAGTTTTATGCGTGGTGGAGGCGTGTTGCGCCTGATTATGCGGGGTGGTGGGGGACGTGTGACGTGGAGGTGAGGAGCTGTGAGGACATGGTTAGGGTGGCGGTTGCGTGCTGGCCTAACATAAAGCAGGGGATGTTTAGGGGATGCAGAACTAAAGAGATAAATTATCTGTTTTCTGGGAGGTACGTATGTTGATGGATTTGCTGGGGGTTGTTGGGATTATTGTGCTAGGTTATTTGACGTATGAGGTGTGTGGAGTGGATAGGAAGATGTGCGTGTTGGGTGTTGTTGGGTTTTTGCTGGTTGTGGCGGCATATGTCGGCAGGTATGTAAATATCGATAAAGCTGTAGCTGTTGCTGTTGTGTTGCTGGCTGTGGTTTTTGTGTTGCTGTGGATTAACCGTTAGGTTTATATGGTTATGTAAATGGTGTGTATATGATAGTCGGCACCGCGATTGCGGTTGGTTTGGGGAGGTATTCAAGGTGGTACATATTGATGTTGAGTAGAGGTAGTGAAGGAGGAGAGGTTATGTATAAGTTGGTTGCTCAGCGCGATGACGGGCATATGTATGTTGTTATAAGGAATAAGAAGAGGCTTGAGGTGGATGATGTTGTAGAGATGGTGGATAGTGTAGTAAATTTGATAATGAAGAACGACAGGATTAAGATATTCGAGATACTTCAGGGGAGTGGGGCTCTGAATTTGGTGTATTGGAAGAAGAAGGCGGTATGGGTCTAGGGAGGGTTTTATTATGGCTTAATACATTTGTGGTGCCTACGGCTGTGATTTATTCAGTTGCTGGGATGTATGTGGGGGTTGTTGCGGGTGTGGTGAATTTTTTGAATGCGTGGTATTTCGATACTAGGGTGAGACCTAGGCTGGAGAGGCTGGGTAAGGCGTTGGATAGGTTTTTAAAGTCATGGGGCTGATGTTTTATGATTTTGTATTTGGATAAGGATTGGTGTGTAACTACTAGGGATAAGGCAGTGGATGTGCTGTTTGGGGTTCCTGACTGGGTTTCAGGTGATATTGCGGAGTATGGGACTAAGTACTGTTGCAGTTATGAGTGGAGGGCGGCTTCTACGTATGGATGGGGTGTGGTTTCTTTTGTGAGGTGTGAAGGTATGGGAGGTGCGAGGAATTTTACTGTTGATGCCTTTGCATGTATTGACGGTGAGGGTAAGCCTTTTGTGTTGAATCGAGACAGCATAGTTGGCAGGAGGAGGCCATTTGTGTGTATTAGGAAGTATGGATCACTTAGATATGGCGACCTTGTTAACAGATATGGCAACATGTTGAGGATTGCTGAGAAGGCGAAATGTAGGAATTGTGTAGTGGATGAATACGGTAGGGTTGTGGTGTTTGGAAGCGACCTGTTTGAGGTAGTTGACCGCTGGGTTGTGCTGATGAGGAGGAAGGCAGTGACGCCTATAAGCGTGTTGGTGTAAGGTATTTAAGGTTGGGAGAGCTGTAGGTTGTGTATCTGTATCTAGGTGGGGATGGGTGTGCTACGGTGAGTAAGAATGCTAAGAGGATAGTGTTTGGGCTTAGGGATTGGGTTATTGACGATTTGGTAGTTTATGGGGCTGTGGTTTGTTGTGAGAATGTTGGTGACCGTGTGATGTGTAAATCTTCGGCGAGGAAGAAGGTTACGTATGCGCCGCTTATTCCGTGTGTAGATAGGGAGGGGAGGGGGTTTATAATAAATAAGGATAGTGGGTTGGATGTGGAGGAGAGGTTGCCGATGGCGTGTTTTTCGTATAAGAGGGTTGTGGCTGGTGGGGATGTGAGGTATGCGGTTAATAAGATATATGAGGCGTTTAGGTCGTTTATACGTAGGAAGCATTTAATTGTAGATGAGGATATGAATGTGTTGGGGTTTAGCAGTGAGGCAGTTAAGGCGGTGGATATGTATGTTAGGATGGTAAAGAATAAATCTGTGAAAGATCTGGTAGTGATACTATGAGGGCGGTGGTTTTTATTCCGGATTGCTGTGGGCGTGCTAGGGTGATGGCTGACGTGCTTAAGTTAGGTATGAACTTTAGAGCTGTGCTTGATAGCTACATGTGTGGTAAGATAGACCCAAACGATGCGGTTAAGGAGGTTGTGCAGCTGTGTAAGAAGGCTGATGGTAGGAGGGCGATGTTTGGGTGGACGCTTTTTGTGCAGGACTGTGAGTGGGAGGATCTTGAGGATGTGGTTGCTGAGGCGGGTGGAGACGTTGTGTATGTGAGATGAGGTTTTTGGCTAAGGAAGAGGCGGTAGAAATTCTGGGAGAGGAGAATTGTATTAGGGTTTTGGGGAATTTGTATACATGCGGTCTTGATTATTTGCTGGTTAAGAGGTTTGTGTTAGCTGAAATTGCGGATTACGTGTTTGGGTTTGTTGGCGATGTGCCTGTGCTTGATGTGAAGTGTGAGAAGTATTTGATGTACTACGGGGTTCCTAAGGTTCTTTTTGATGCGAAGTTTGGTGTTGAGGGTTGGGGGAGAGCTGAAAGTCAGGATTCGATTATTGTTTACAATTGTATTGAGGATGCTATGGAGTTTTTTGAGGTTGAGTTGTTTTTGTTTAATAAGGTTCCTTTAAGTATGTTTGGGTTTGGCTCTGCAGACCTATACAGCCGTTTGATTGATTTGTTAAGGGCGAAAGGTTTATATACACTGAAATACTTTTACTGACATGGCTGAAAGAGTAGAAGTGGTTCGAGTTGGGGCTGGTGGTAGGGCTGTGCAGATAGGTAAGATGACTGCTGAGAGGCATTCAATAGGTACTTATAAGTCGGTTGAGATTGGTTCTTGGGGGGTTGGTATTGAGGCGAGGGAGTATAAGCTTGGAAGGATTGAGAGTGCGGCTGAGTGGAATAGAAAGGTGCATGCCGTATTTACTCAGTGGTGTATAGACCATGGTTTAACGCCTAACCATGGTGTTGCTGCGGTGATTAGGGAGATTGCTAGAGAGTATGTGAGGAATGGGCCTAAGCATGCAGAGATTCTTCTAAACGTGATACCACCAGCGTACAGGAGATTCTGGGATGAATATAAGGAAATGCTTATAAGTGGGTATAAGAGTATTAGGTCATGAGTGCGGTAAATACTTACAGGGAGAAGATTAAGCTGAAGGGGTACGAAAAGAGTGTTGAAGTTGAGGAGAAAGTTGCTACGGGTGAGTTGCCTGTTTTGCCGAGGTCGTTGCTGTGGAGGCAGAAGTTTGACCCATTTGCTCAGACGATTGAAACTGCGTCTGGGGTTATGCCTGATGACATAATTGGTAGAGGATACCCATTGGCTAAATTTATGAAGGCGAAGAGTTACCTTACTGGTATGTTTAAGAACATTGCGCTAGCTAGGGCATTTGCTCTACAGGGAGTTGAGGCTCTTGTTGACCTAGGCGTGCCTAGGGATAAGGCTATAAGTATTGCGGCTGATGTGGTGGGGCTGTCTAAGTCGCTTCTGACTGGAGGTGCGCCGGCTAGAGGAGGCGGTGGTGGGGGTGGGGCTAGTGCGTAATGAGTTTTTGCGTTGGTAAATGAAGATTCTTTTTTTTGTTGTTACTGAGTATCCTGGTTTTCGTGGTTCTTTACTTGAGGAGGAGCTGTTGAAGTGTGGTGTTAGGATGTTTGTTGAGGGGAGGGGGGTGGATTTAGTTGTTATGTTGGTTGAGGATGAGAAGCAGGAGAGGTGTGTATCTAGGGCTCTTGATATGGTAGATGTAGATTTGTTTGAGATGGTTGGGGCGCCTAAGAAGCTGAGGTATAGGTCTACGTATTACTGGAAGGTTTAGGCTGAGGTGGAGTTTAGGTGATGGATTTATAAATAGGAGTTTTTTCTTAACGTGATGACAGACATAGAATTAATGTCTCTGTTGGGGGATAAGAGGTTTAAGTGTTTTGTGAATTTGCTGAAGGGGAAGGGGTGCGACATGCTTAATGTTGATGTGGAGAGGCTGTTTGCAGGTGATGAGGGGGAGAAGGAGAAGATATATAAGTTTCTGCCTGAGTTTGAGAGTGTGAGGAGGCAGGGATATGACATGGTTGGTAAGCTTGTGGAGCTGGCTAATAAGCTTAGGAGTGAGAATATTAGTGATTTGGTGGTTGCTGTTGGTGTGATGATGAATGTAATGTTTGGGAGGCAGATTTCTGAGGAGGAGGCTAAGAAGATTGGGGCTACGATAAATACGATTAAGTGTGTTGAGGTGGCGGAGGATGGGGTGTCTATAAATAGGGAGTGTTTGGATAGTATAGAGGGTGTACCTGAGGAGTTTAAGAAACAGATTAGGACTGTGTCGCTGGTTAATTTGATATGGTCGGTATAAAGAAGATTTCTAAGGGTGTGGTGGGGGTGCTTGACGATGGTACGGTGTTGGTTTGTGATGAGAAGACTGAGGAGCGGCTTAGGGCTGAGGGGGTGAAGGTTTTAAGGGTTGGTAGGATTACTGCGTCATGAGGTTTCCGAGGGGGGTTGTTGGCGTAACTAGTGAGGGGGTTGTTTTTGTTGAGGATGTGGTTGATGAGGGGAGGGCTAGGAAGGTTGCTCTTAAGGCGGTGGGGCAGTTTACTAAGGCGATTCCAGTGGGTAGGATTTTGGCGCTTCAGTTTATAAGCAACCCTATTTATCCTTTGGGCTGTAGTCCAGACTATGGGATGAATGGGCAGTATGAGACGTGCCGTCACTGCGTCTTGGATGGAGATATTTGTAAAATGAAGAGTATAGTGGATATGAGCGATGGGGGTAAGGCGAATGTGGTGGGTTTTATGGAGTATAAGGCGTGTAGGTCGTGGCTGTGTTGGGTGTTTGCGAGGTTTTTGAACAAATATGGCTGGATTCGTGATAAGTGTGTTGAGGAGTGGGACAATACACTGCTTGATAGGGGGAATGAGGGTGGAAGGCCAGATCTGTTGTTGTTTGCGGGGTCTGAGGATGGGAATCTTGCCATTTTTACGAGGGGGATGGGGGGTAGGGAGTTGCCGTCTACACCGTTTAGGGTGAGGATTCAGAGCGTGAATTACTGGGTTCAGGGCGGCAGTCCTCAGGTTGTGGAGTGGGAGACCACTATAAATGGGACTGGTCTGTTTATGGTGTGGTTTGGTGACTATGTGTTGCCGTTTAGGGCTTATTATTCGTATCCAGCTGGTACTAGGGTGTTGCCTGGGTTTAGTGGCTCAAACGCGTTTTTGGTGTAGAAACGTTTATAAATGGCTGTTTTTGTATCTCCTATGGCGGATTTAAGAAATAGTCTAAGGGCGAATACTGAGGCTGGTGTGATACTTGGTGTTGTGGGTGGTGTTAATAAGTTTATTGTGTATGGGGTGCCGTTTGTGTATGATGCTGTGGTTGGTACGCTTGGGCGGTGGGGTGAGGGGGTCTTTGCTATTGCTATGGGATTCGTGCTTGACTTTATAGACCAGAGGGCACAATTCCTTGAGAGGATGCGTATACCTAGCAGGTTCTACGTCTATGGTCTGTATAGGCTTGTGGATGAGGCTCTACAGATGATACAAGGCAAAGGCTATGCAGTAATTAAGGGCGATGGTAGTATTGCCACTGATCCATCAGACACAATAACGGCAGTGTATATGCAGAAGGGTGATACTGTGGTTGCTGTGAAGACTGGTAGTAGGACGGCTACTATGGGTGCTAGAAGGTATGTTGCTGTAGGTGCTAAGCGGGTTTACTACTTTGAGGCGCCTTACGAGCTCCCGGCGGCTTAAATGTTTTTGCTTAGGTTTGGGAACACTTATTTTTTCTAGATTGTTCATTATTCATAAACGGCAGTTATGTAGGTTCTGGTTCTGGTTCTGGGGAGGCTGGTGGGGGTGTGTTTGAGTGTTATAAGGATAATGTGGTGCTTAGGCTTGTGGAGGATGGGTATGTAAGTTATGAAAATAATGTGGCCGAGGTTGGGCTTCTGAGGGACTGCGGTGGTGTGGTTGATGTGAGGCGTTTTGAAGATGGGACGGTGTATGTATATCGGAGCAACGTGTGTGGAAATGGCGTGTTTGGGGGCAGTATGCCGGTGGTGTATAGTGATATAAATTATCCAATAGCTATGGCCACATTTGGAAGCATATTCGCGATTGTGGCGGGAGCGATGCATGGAACTTGAGGACTTTTTGTTCGGCGGCTGGCCATATCCGTGTTATAAATAGTTCGGCATCTTTGTCGTCTGGTTTTCTGCGCATTGGTTTGCCTCGGTCAAGTACTCCCAAGTGGTAGAAGTATACTGAGTCTATTATTTCTCCGGGTGGGCCCATGAGCAGTGCGGCGTTGTCTAGGCCGTATGATGTCGGTGCCTTCCACCACTCTATAATTTCTTCGAGTGTGTTTCTTCTTACGGCGTACAGCGGTTCACTGGTCATTGGCAGTGGGTGTTTGGGTTTGTAATCAATTACGGAGCACCACATTATTTTGCCGTCTTGATGCATGATGTATGAGGCGTAGATTTTTGTGGGGAACGTCAGCGGTATTGGCTTCTCTATCCATGGGTGGTGGTATGTTGATGACCAGGTCTTTGTTCTGCACAGGTCGTTTAGGTCTCCGCGGAACATTAGGTGTGAGTCGGCATTTATGATGCAGTCGTATCCTTCTCTGAGGGCCCATGTAAATCCATCGTATCTAGCGCCGCCTATGCCTTGAGTGCGTTGTTTTATCCTCTTGACGTAGGGTGGATATAGGTGGAATTTAGTGTCTACTACGGCGACGTCTAGGCCCATTTGGTGGATTTCGTTGATGGTTCGATATAGGTATTTTAATGGGTCTTTGCCGTCGTAGGGGATGACGGCGATGGCCATAGGTTTTTATATTTGGGTGTTTTTATTTCTGTGATCTACAGGAATAGGTGTTGGTTTAGTTATGATTTCGTGGTGACTTATAAGGTAGGTGGGATTAATCGGTATGTTGGGTATACGGGGTATAAGGTATGTGATCCGGCGGTTGTGAATCCGAAGGTTCAGGTGACTAGTGACTTGGGGATTCTGTATGATAAGCAGGCTCCGGATTTAAGTGGATATACGGATTTCTACGGCGAGGAGGTGTCTGTGGGTAATGTAGATCCTCAGTGGGTTGAGTTTAGGGTGGTTGAGGAGAACTTTGTTCTGAGGAGTGACCCTGGTGACATTCCGCCTCAGCCGGGTATTGATATGACTGGGATTGGTGCTGATTCGTTTAGTGTTTCTTTTGGGCTTTCTACGTCTAGTGCATTCGGTATTGACGTATTGTATTACTGGCATAACTACTCTGGACGTGATGTATATGTGAAGGGTGAGCTGTATAGGGGTGGTGTTAAGGTGTGTGAGAATTCGGTTGTTGTGCCTAAGGGACAGAGCAATGTGTTGCTGAGGCTTCAGTGTGATACGCCTGGTGTTGATGGGGAGGTTAGGGTTTATAAGAGTAAGTGGTATGTGAGTGAGGACAATGCTACGTGGTATCATGTTGAGACTAAGTGGAATGCTGTGTATTACTATGCGCCGGGTAAGGTTGTTGGGGATATTGTGTTTAGGCCTAACCCGATTATATATGGGATTGAGGGATACACGGGTAAGCAGTATAGGAACTATGGGCAGTCTGGTTTGAATTATGAATATATCCTTATGTTATGTAGTATGGATCCTAATACTCATCAGTTGGTGGATGATAAGGGGACTAGTTTGGTGTCTGTGCAGTATAAGTGTAGATGGATGACTGGTACGGATACGTATCCGCTGGGTGTGAAGAGCCGTCAGTTGACTCTTGACGGCAGTGCGTATAAGACGGTTAATGTGTATGGGTATGGTGATGGTAGGGTGTGGAGTGTGGAGAGTAAGAGCGGGTACAGTGTATATACAATTAAGGCGGATAATGCGGTTGTTGTTTCTGTGGCTGGTGACTATGCTTTTGATTTTGTAAATGGTGTTAAAGATGTTGATGTTTCTCAATCATATCAATATAGCATACTGTGGGTTAGGGGGTGGAGTGTGGTGAATATGAGCGAAAAATTTGCTGGGTACATTGCCGATGGCAACCAGTATGTGAGTAAGTATGATAGGAATTATGTGACGCTGTATTTTGTCAATGCGTATAGTGGGCGTTTTGAGGTGGAGAAAGATAGGCAGATTGTATATAGTACTAGCATCAATGTGCCTGCGGGGGGTACGTATCAATATGGGCCGCTGTCGACGGGTGAGTGGACGATATATCTGGATTGGGGTTCGGTGGCGTGGTTTAAGCTTCTGAAGGCTGGAACATCATTAACTTTAAGTGTGCAACCGCTATGACGACGGTTAAGCTGACGGCTAGGCTTACGGATTCGGGAGGTGCTCCGCTTAGCGGTAAGACTATATACTTCTACGTGAGTGGTGATGGCTCTACGTGGTCTCCTTTGACTAATGTGGCGACTGACAGCAATGGATATGCAACGACGACTTATGACGCGTCTGGGAAGACGTGGTTTAAGGCTGAGTTTAGGGGGGATGACCAGTATGATCCGGCGAGCGCTACGGCAGTGTGGGAGCCATTGGTGCAACCGCCTCCTCCTTCTCCTAGTCCTCAGCCGTCTCCTGGGTCATCGTGTCCTCCGTTGTTTAGTACTGGGAATAGTGCGTTGGATAGTGTGGTGTTTTGTGTGGGTAATGTTGGTGTTACCACATTTACGTTAGCTGTGGCTTTTGGATTTCTGTTTTTGCTGTTGTTGTTGCGTAGGTAAGTTTTTAAGTGTGTGTTTATAGTGGCTTATGGTTGTGGTTAGTCAGGTGGTGGCGTTTGGTCAGGAGATACTGCCCGCGTTTGTTAAGGATAATTATCTGTATATAAGTACAAATCGTGGTTCTGATGTTACTGGGCCTGGGTATATATATAGGTATGACTTGAATAGTGGTGTTAGGACTGCGGTGGCTACTATAACTAGGTTTGCGTCGTGGAGTGGTGTGGTGGATTATGTGGGTAGGAGGGTTGTTAGGTTTGGGCAGTTTAACGACCCGTTGAAGGCTGGTGTTGTGGTTTTTGACCCGTATAGGGAATCGATACGTAGTGTATACCACCCAAATACGGCGGATATAAACGAGTTCATTGGTGTTGCGTATGATCATAGGAACAGGAGGTTTGTAGTTGGTGAGAGGCAGTATGATCCTAATGCCGTTAGTGCTGGGTCTAATTGGCCTAATGGTGGTGGTTTGTGGGTTATTCCGTATGAGTCTCTTTTTGACTATACTAAGTGGAGTAGGGTGTATGAGTTTTCTGGTAATCCTGAGGTTACGTCTGTGGCTGTCTTTAGGGACTATGTGTATGTGGGTCTGTGGAGGGCTGGGCAGTTTACTAAGGTGTCTAGGGCTGCTTCGGGTGGTTTGACGTCTTGGGTGGATGTGAGGAGTGGGCTTAATCCTAATGTGAGGCCTTATGTGGATGCTGAGGATAATATGCTTGCCGTGGGGTATGGTACTAGTGATGGTAAGTTTAGGGTTGAGTGGACGTTTGATGGGTCTACGTGGGATTATGTTGATGTGACGCCTGCGGCTACTGACTCTGACATGTTGATGAATGTTAAAGTAGTTGGGAAGTATATAGTGGTGGGTGTTGGGAGGCAGCCATCTTGGAGGAGTGATGTATTTATAGTTGATACGGGTACTAAGGCCGTGGCTACTATTCAGAGTAATTTAGTGGGTTCTGTTAACAATAAGCCGTTTTTGTACGACGGCAGTAAGAACCTGTATGTTGGGGCGGTGAATTACAACGCTAATGAGGCTTCGGCGATATATTCGGTGGCTTTTGATGGTAAGAGGGTGCTGTCCCTGTCTGTTAATGGTGCGCTCGTTCCTGGTAGGGATGTTGAGTTGGTTGCTACGCTTACTGATGGGGCTAATCCGGTTCCTAATGCGGTTGTTGAGTTTTATGTGGTGGATTCGGTTGGTTTGTATTCGCCTGTGGGTACGTTGATAGGTACGGCAACTACAGATAGTGCTGGTAAGGCTTCGGTGAGGTATACGTTGCCTAATGCGGTGGGGGATATGATGTTTGCGGCTTTGTATAAGGGGTAGCTATGTCGGCAGTAGTTCCTCCGAGTTACGCAGTGGCTGTTGTTAATGTGCAGCCGCAGCAGTGTCAGCCGGTGTTTAAGACGGGGGTAGATGTGTTTGATAAGGTGCTGTTTTGTGTAGGTAATTACGGTATCACTGTGGCTGTATTGATGGCGGCGTTTTTTGTGTTGTTGTTGCTGTTGCGTAGGGGGAGGTAGGTATATAAATGGGTGTTTTGGGTGGGTCATGGAAAACATGTGGGTTTATGCTGGGGCTGGGTTTGCTGGGCTTCTGTGGGGTATGGGTACTATAAGGGGTGAGGCGGCTGTTGCCTTTATGGCTGGCATATTTGTTACAAACAGCAACGTGGCGGTGTGGGCGGTAATTGCGATGATTGCTGGATACGTGATAGGCAACATGCTGATTAGCAGGAAGGGGCAGGCCACGACGTAGAGGGTATGATAGTTGTGCCTATTAGTAATTCAGTGGGGTGGGTTTCGCCGTTTTATCTTAACGTAATTAGGGAGCCTACAGATATTCCTGGATCGTATCCTTTTACGGTGTGTATAAAGGATTCGAGTGGAAGTGTTGTGCTTAGTAAGAGCTTTACGTATGACTTTACTAGGGATGTTGAGACGTTTGCGGTTGATGTGAGTTCATTAAGTGAAGGTGTGTATAAAGTTTATATATATAATTGGACTGATTGTAATCCGCCGTCTAATGTTCCTACTTTTGTGTATTGGTTGCATTATATTTCGGGGGGGACGTATTTATCGCTTGATGGGTGGGACTACCGTAGGACATATATGTTTATGTTGTATGTATATGATGGGAAGCTGTTTTGGCAGTATTGGATTAATACGTCAGATGTAGTTATTCCTTCGGGTGTTCCAGTGTATTTGGAAGTTACTGATGGGTCTGGGAATGCGTTTGTTGGGTCGGTAACTGGGAGCGGTGGTACTGTTTATCTGCGTCCTAATATGAAGATACCGTTTATAGCTATATTTAGGATTAGATATGAGGATAAGGTGGTTCCGGATATTTTGAGGGCTTTTAGTGGATTTGTTTGGATGATGAAGAATTCGTATGTAGATATGGTTGATGACTACACAATTGAAATAGGTGTTGTTAAGACTGAGCCTGGTTTTCCTGTGTTTGCTGTAATTGCAATTGGATTGATACTTCTAGGTGCGTTTGGTATATGGGCGTGGCATGATTCAAATGTGAAGAATGCAGAGGTTGAGAGCAAGAGGCTTGATTATGCTAAGGTCTTGATAGATAGGATTTCAAATGCTTATGATAAGATGTCTCAATTGGTAAATTTATGCAACCCTAATGATATGAACTGTATAATGAAGGCTGTACAGACGTGGTATCCAGTGGTTCAGACGCTTTCTTCAAATATTCAACTGCTACAATCAATGGGAATTACTCCAACAGCATGTAATGGGCTTAATTTAGGTGGTGTTTGTGTACCTTGGTGGGTGGTTGCTGTGGCGATATTCCTAGCGGGTTTGCTGGTCATCGCGGCGGTTAAGTAAGGTTAAAGTTTTTAAGGTGGTGTGTTTTTGTTCTTATGGCTGGTAAGCAGGATGTGAGGGGTTTGGTTGATCGGCTTCTTGAGCTTATTCAGAGGCTTGTGGGGTCTACGTGCTTCACTAAAGAGGAGCTTGAGGAGATTACTAAGAAGCTTCAGGAGGCTGTGGATGAGCTACAGAAGGTTGTTGGCTGAGCTGGCTGATAAGGTTCTGCAGCTGTCAAAGGCGGTTAGTGAGAAGTCGAATATTCCGGATGTTTCTGTTTTTGAGAGGGATAGGAGTTGGATTATGGATCGAATAAATAAGTTGCCGCGTCCATCTACTGTTTGGCTTTTGGATAACCGCTACAGGACTACTACGTTGGATGGGTTTAGGGCTATTATCCAGTGGGATAAGACGAACCTTAGGCCGTATATTGTGGATTTTTGGGACTGCGATGACTATGCGTGGAGGTTTAAGTCTAACGTGTCTGCGGTGTTTTTGATCAACGCAGTTGGTTTTGTGATTGATTGGAGTGACGAAAAGTGTGCCCACAGCTACAATATTCTGTTTCCTGAGGACGACGACCCGGTGGTGTATGAGCCCCAGACCGATGGCATCATGACTATAAGTGAAGCCCAAAGGTACTGCCAGTATAAGATGACGAACTACGTGCTGGTTGTGTAATATTTATAAACCGGTAGTATTTTTCTCTCAATGGTGGTGGTTAGGTTTGGTAAGCCGGCTGTATCGACGACTACTGATAAGGCGGAGAAGCCAGTTGCATACGGCTATGTTGCTAAGCCGGCTGCGGCTCCGGCGTATCCGGTTGCGGTTGCTTCTGTTAATGGTAAGGGTAAGTACAGGATTGTGATTGCTGGGGATGGCGACGCTACTGCTACATTCAACGTGTATGTAGATGGTGCGGCTACTCCTGCCGACTCTGCGGCGTCTGATGCTCCTGCAATTATTGAGGGTACGTTCAACACAAGCGTATCGATCAGGATTGAGGGGTCTGGTCTGCATTCGACGTATACATACGAGGTGTGGGTTGAGCAACAGTTTGTGACTTCGGTGACGGTGTCGTAATTGCTGAGATAAGTTAATAAACTGGGCCTATTTTTTACTTATGAGTCAGGCCTTAATAGGTGGGTTAGTTGGTGTAGTGGGGTCTATGGCGGTGGTTAAGAGGGTTAAGGAGCTTAAGATGTTTTATACTGAGTCTGGGACGTATGACAACGTGGTGGTTGCGGTGTGTGTGGATCAGCGGTGTGTAGCTGATCATGTGGATATAGATGGGAGGGTATATAGCGACGTGGCTTTATCTGCGAATGAAATGGTTGTGGGTGGTAAGCTTACGGTAAAGTCGGGTAGGATGTTTGTGATGGTGGCTGAGGTGGCTGGGATGGTTTAAAGCTTATAAATACATACATCTTTTTTCCTATGGATGCGGTTATTAGATACGTAATTGCGACGTTGCTGGCTGTTGCAGGTGGGTGGATTGGATACTACTTTGTGCCTGTTGTGCCGTTTGGTGTAATTGGGAATGAGCTGTTTATGGCGGCTTTGTTTGGGCTGTTTGCTGGGTTGTTTAGGTTTACTGGGTTCTTTGGCAACGTGGTTAATGCATTTCTGCTGTCGTTTCCTTTGTGGTTTGTGCTTCCTGGGAGTTGGTATGTAGTTTGGGTTGGGGGCAACGTGGGGTATGCGGTTGGGAATTTGTTTGGCCAGCTTGCGGCTTTGTCTTCTGAGCTAAGGGTTAGGTCTCTGTGATGGACGTCGTAACGTTTATTGCTTTTTTCATTTTTGGTTTATACATAGCTGGTCGGCTGGCTGTGAAAGTTAGGGCGGTAAGCAACGTTCCGTGGTGGGCTGGCGACCCGGTTCATTTCGGTGTTGGATTATTTACCGCTAGGTTGCCTGTGGAGTGGGCTTGGCTGGTTGTTGTGCTGTATCTGTATTACCAGGTGTTTGACTGGCTTGTTAATAGGGATAATGTGAATAAGGACGTTGCGACGTTTTTGGCGGGGGGGGTGGGTGGGGTGGGGGGCGCAG
>Ga0080005_173289_pt1 | contig 13607 bp, 22 predicted proteins | sample JossMetagenome_2_FD_69208 | JGI IMG/M metagenome (GOLD analysis project Ga0080005, IMG submission 69208) | Hot spring sediment microbial communities from Joseph's Coat, Yellowstone National Park, USA - JC3_ASED (SPADES assembly) (version 2) | ecosystem: Environmental > Aquatic > Thermal springs >... | reverse complement strand
CAGGGCCGCCGCGCGGCCGCCGACGCGCCGGCCCACCGGGCCCCGGGCCCGGGCCGGGAGCGAGGGTACGTAAAGGGGCGGCGGCTATGCACCCTAGACAAACAGCCAAGAACTGAAAAAAGGGACAAAGGGACAAAAAGGGCCATATACGGGCCGGAAGAGGCCAACGGACTTGACAAACATACAACAATCCACTTGACAAACATATGACAAACCAAAGGGCCAAAGGACCACAAACAGGGGACAGCTGCACAACCCCCTTTACACACGACAAGGGACAAAGGGAACCACCCCAGACAAACACCCATACACAAACACCAAACACAACCCTAGACAAACATCAACAAAGGACTTTACACAACGGGCCGACGGGCCCGGGCCCTTAGGACCACACTTGACAAACAACACGACATGACAAACATCTAGGCCCCCTTAGGACCGACACGAGGGGCCAACTAGGCCGCCTATGAGAATAGAAAGCACCCATAGACAAACCACGAAAAACAACCATAAAAAAACCAAAAAGACCAAGGACCAAAAAAGAACCAAAAAAAGACCTGGACAGGACCGGGTCGGAAAAAAAGTGACTAGTGACCTGTGTTGGACACCACACCCCTAAGGAACACTTCGGCAGACAGTACCACATCATTAAGTGCCAGGTTGGGGTCTGGGTCAATTATCTTAACAATGCCCCAGCTACCATTTTCAGCTGTATACTCTATGGTTAGCGTGGTCATGTTGTTGGTTTTTTCAAGCTGGATTACGAACCTGTCTGTTTCAAGACGCATTTTTGTGCCGGTTGGTATTTCACCGATTTTCTGTTTGGGAACCAGTTTGTTTGGGCCGTCCATGTGATGTGGTAACACATGGGTTTATAACAGTTTCGGCCCCTTATTTCTGTACCACACGGGAAACATTTATAAGTGAGGCATGTTTCTCCACATGGGGCGGGGGCCTGGGCCAGCCAGCCAGCTACACGATTATGATGCGGCTCACGGTGCCTGCGGGCCTGGCCCCGTCCCGACATCTTCTTTAAAAAGAGGAGGGAAAAGGGACGTATTGTTTTTCAGCGGCCCTTTAAGATCAGTGCCCTTAAAGCCTCTTCTTCAGGGTCAGCTTTATGACTAGGCAGAACTACGGGGCCTTGATGAAACAGCTTCCACTCTAACAGCATAACAAGGGCCATTCTTATGGCCTCGGACCGGTTGGCCAATATGCCTTGTCTTACTAGGTCATCTACTGTATCTAGAATTCTCTTTGGTATGTGGACCGTTATCAGCACCATTTTGCTGTTTGGATCTTTTTTCGGCATAGGCATAATAACACACCGGTATTTAACAATTTCTCCGGTGCAGTACTCTATTTATTATTAAGAAGTGGTATGGTCATGCTTCCATATGGATGGTACGAGTCCTTTACCGAAACCTTAGTGGTTATCGGTATGGCCGTGGGGTTCATATATTATCTGGTTACTCGGAGGGCCCTAAGGCTCTTCTTTTATTCTATAGTATTTATGATAGTTGGGTCGGCCACGACCCTTGTGCCGTTTTTATATATTGCCTATGGGCTGTTTATACTGGGTCACGTTGGGGTCGGCATGTTTATAGACTCTCTGATATTCCTGCTAATCAAATTAGTTAATATGGTGTCAGAGGCCGTGGAGCTGAGGGCGCGTGAGGTAGTGGAGGTATGAGGTTTGGCAGAAGCAAAATCAAGAACATTGTCTATGTTGACGTCTACGACCAGAAGGCCCAGGCATTAGAGGCCAAGGGGTATGATGTATTTGTACTGGGAGGGTCGCCTGTATATTTAGCGTTAAAGTCCAACGTGGGGGCGTGCTCAGGACCCACGCAGTACAGTGCCAGACACTGTTTTGGCAATCCCCTAAGTGATGTAAAGGGAAAGACCTACGAGGTGGCCGGGTACGATGTCAAGGGGTACGTGATCAAGGACTACAGTCCACCCATTTGGAATATTGTTGCTCAGCTGTCTCGTTTTTTCGGGGAAAAGATAGGGGTCAGGGACGTGGTTAAAGTGTCTATACCCTACTGGGATTCCACCGGCCAGGTTGGGGTAGTGACGGGCGGCGTCATCGGGGCCCCCGTTGGGTTGTTTACTAATATCCCGCTTGTAGAGCCGGAGGACGTTGTAGACAAAGAGGTTGTGGTTGATGTTGACGTGCCGGAACAAGATACGATACAGTGCCGCGTATTTGACTATGCGGTAATTGACATCTTGGTTGATAAGGTGCCGTGGCCCCACGATGTACTTGTGGCTCAGTGCAAAAAGCCCCTCCGGCCGGGTAACTCGGGGGGCCCGGTGAGGCTGAAGGAGCAATGAGGAGGATAAGGGCCTTAGTGGATCCAATCCTCGATATTTTTTCCTCAGTGGGAATATATACCTATGGCGCATTCGGATACCTAACTTCTAGGCTTGACTATATATCACAGGTAGTGGTCATCTTCATGTTTACGGTTTACACTGTGCTTAAGGCCAAGGAGGATCCGGTCATGCCGAACAACTACGGCTACTTCTTGGCTGGATATTTCGTGGGGGTCCAAGGCGGGGCCTTGTTTGCAACGTAGTACTACTACATCGATAGTCTATTTATTAATGCTGTAATCTTCAGCACATGGGCCGTAGGCTCAAATTCCACATAACTGCCACAATAACGCCCGAGGCCGGCGAGTACCTGGAAAGTGTAGCAGATGAATTTTTCAACGGGAACAGGTCTGAGGCCTTAGATGCCATAATTCGGTGGGCCAAGGAGAACGGCTTCCACATAGTTGCTGTTCCCATTACTAATAAATAGAATAATATGAAGCCTAAAAGGGTTCATGAGCTCATAACGTGTCCACAGTTTCAAAACGGCACATACGACGAGTCGAGACACGGAGGCCATGCCGTAGAGGTTATGATGGCTGAAATACTTGAAAAATACGGTTTTTCGGCTCAGATTGAAATTGAGTATAAAGATATAGTCGGCCACCCAGATTTTGTAAAAACCACCGATAATTACATAGAGTTTATAGAGGTTAAAAACACGGGACAGATGTCGTACAGCCACATACTCCAGGCCAGCATGTACAAGTCACTGTTGCATAAGATACGTAGCGTGCCTATCATCGGCTACATACTTTATGTAAAATTCCGGGTCGTCTTAGGGGATAACCCAGTGACGCCTAGGTGGGTTAACGACTTGGGCATGCAGTATGTATTTTTGCCGATTGATGCTGGAAATAACTATGTAAACTGGGGCCTCTTCAGGATGTCGTTTAAATCCAAGCTGGCTGGGCCTTACTGCGTCAACTGCCGCAATACAGATTGTAAAATAAGACATATTATACTAAATGGACCCAGCAACAGTACTTTAGATGTGGAAGAGTAGGGGGCGAAACGTTTAAATACTAGTGTGTTATTACACCTATGGCCCGGTACAGATACAGGGCCCAAAACTACGGATGGAAAAACAAATCCTTTTTCAAAAACCGCAGGAGGTACGGGGGCTACTCCAGCAGGTACTCCCAAGCCCCTAGGGACTACCAAAACCAGCCTAGGGCTGACGTCAACGTGGTGGTCGGGAGGAAGCGGATATGGATATTCAACAACACAGAAGACCCAGTGGTGATTATGCCCGGCCAGTATGTAGTGCTGGAAATAACCAGAGAAGGCGACAACCAGCTGGGTCACTTCTTCAGGACCACGGTGCTGGGAGATGGTAAAGCCGGGGCTCAGGCCAAGGCCCCCGAGGCCCCAGAAGAGAGACCCCAGGACTGGGTCTAATATGACCCAGGTCGACATAACTAAGTACGTAGTCCCTGCAGAGGCCTGGTGGGCCGCAGTGAAGAAGAGCTGGCAGTTGCAAAACGAATACGGAGTATCGGTGGATCCAGCAATGATTTTGAACACCCCAGACCCAATTAAAGTGGTCCTTGGGCTTAACAAACAGCTGTTCAACGCGGCCCGGCCAGAAAGCTTCCTTTCGAGGCCAGTGGGCTACCAAGTCAAAGGGAGCTACATCTACGTCAAATACCCCAACGGTGTCAGGGCCGTGGTGCCTCTGCTGGGCAAGACGGAGGAAGAAAGGGTCAGGCATGCCCTTAAGGTGGCCCGGTCGTGGCATGTTGTAGCCATAAACGGCAGGGGCTACGTGGTCAAGGAGATAATGGACCTAACAGCCGACGTAGAGGCCGCCAAGGCTGTGGTTGATGCCGTGGGTAAAAAGAGGGCAGTTGCCATGGCCTTAGGCCTGAAGCCGGAGGCATTTGACGGATACTGGCACCGGGCCGCGGTCCTCATAACAAGGGCACACGTTATGGAGCTGAGCCAGCCAGCAACGGGGAAGAGCACATACGGCTGGTACATAAGCCGTGTGCTGGGGGGCATAGTGGTCAATGAGCCCCCCTCGGTTGCCTACCTGGCCGGGGATGCCAGAGATGGATCCTTCGGGGCCGCATTTACGTCAAACATCGTGGTCTTCGACGAAATAGACAAGTGGGCCAAAAAGGGCGAATCCATGGCCCAGACCATGGACGTGTTGCTCAGTGGGATGGAGAACTGTGTGTGGACCAGGGGCGCTGGGAAGGGTCTCAGCTACAGCAAGTGCCTATCTACGGCCTGGTTTGGGAACACGCCAGCCGCCCTAACTGAGGTGCCCAGGGACAGGGCCAAAATAGCTGAGCTGATGACTAAGCTTCTTAAGGTCAACGCTGGGCCTCTTGTTGACCGCATAAGCATCATAGCCACCGAGGCCCCACGGTTCAGAACCGACATGCTTGGGGACATGTTGAAGCCGGCTGTCGTGAGGGGTCTGTCAAGGATCATGACCGAGGAGGCCCAGGCCAGGTGGGACAAGCTGAGGCAAGAAGGCTGGGACGCGCGCAGTTCCTGGCACCTGGCCGTGATTGTAACTCTGCTGAGCTGGGTCAAGGAAAAAGAGGCGGCCGTTGACGATGCCGTAGCCGTCTACAAGATGCTGTAGTGCCGCGGGACTATGAGGCGGTGGGAGTTCGGGCCGGAGAGGTGTTGGTTTCAGAAGCTGTGTGAGCAGGTCAGGAGGACCAAGGGTGGGGTGGTCACAATAAGGCCAAGGGACCTGCGTTTTACTGGCCACACGGCTAAGAGGTTTATAGCCTACTTAGTTTCTTTGGGCTGTGTCAAGAGGGGCCGTTACTATTCTAAGCTGATATGCCCTGCTACGGTTGTTAGAGAGGTATGTCAGCATTACATAGAATTGTATAGGCAGTTGTTCTAATTATTTTAACCAGGTCAAGGCACTAATCTATTTATCCAGCTGTGTTCTATGGGTCCATGTCAGCAGTTGGCAGTCCAAGAATAATACCGGTTGAATTAAGGCTGGTGCTGACTCAGCTTAAAGCTCAGAAGCCGGCCTACGCCCCGTTCATAGCGTCCGTGCAAGCTGTGATAAACGAGGCCTTTGGTCCCCTAGGCATCTTGGCCTACGGCGCGGCCGGGGGCCGCATCACAGCCTCTGACGTGTCCAGCTACGTCGACTCGGTTAAGCCCGAAGTAGGCAACAAGCTACAGCCCCTGGCAGTTGCGTTTGACTTCTCAGCTTCCCCGGCCAGCGGGGGCCTTACTGTGTCGTGGACGGCCACCAAGGGCGCGGCAAGCGATACGGGGTCTCACACCATAACTGGCAATGTAGAAGATGTGTCTGATGACTGGCTTCAGTCCCTCAGCATAGCGGCCAACAGGTTCGCCAGGTGGGTTCAGACGCTGGACGCTACAAAAGCCAGGGCTATACTCGACGCCGCGGCTGTCGGCTATGAGGCCTTTATGACCGGGGGCACACCTACGGCCCGGCAAAAGATGGCGGCCCTCAAGCAGAAGCTCAGGATCAAGGCCGTGGACCCGACCATGTACGTGCAGAGGATTGCAGGCAGTGCAAACATGTACCAGACAGGCTACCAGGCGGCTGTGGACAAATACAGGACAGTGGCGAAGTGGGTGATTGATGCCTTAGTGGCGGCCACCAAAGCCACGATATCGGTGGCTAAGGTCCTCTAACCCAACAAATCCACCCTTTTTTCCATAAATCTATTTATTTCTTTAATGGGGAACAGGACATGTCTTGGTTTCGCACCATACTTGGGCAGGTATTTGCCTCGGGCCTGAAGGAGCATCAAAGGCTTTTCGATTTATGCATAAAGACGTGTGAGCAATCGGCCGGGTCTAGGTATTGGGAATGTGCAGAGCTGTGCCACAGGCATTTCAACGAGGTAATTCCATACGAAGTAGAGGCAGGATAGGACCATGGCGGTTGCGGCCCCAGTCCTGTTCGGGGGTTCACTGGCCGAGGTCCTCGGCATAGCTGGGGCCGGGGCCGCGGGGGCCGCGGCATTGGCCGGTATCTTGGGGGGCTTCAGGCCTCAGATAAATACAAAATTCATTGACGTCCCCGGCCTGCCTCAAACCCCCGTCGGCCAGAAAACTGCAAGCAACGCCAGATCTCTTTCAACTAGGCTGAGGTCAATATCGCGGAGGCTGGGGCCCTTTGCGGTAGATGTGATTAAGGACATCGTTAGGGAGGTCACTGAGAAGGCAGTGATGACCCCATTTGCCCTTGCGGCCCTCACAGATGCCCTAGGCTACTGGATCACCTCGGACCTGATTGCCAGGTCCACGTTCCACCCCGACCTGCATGTACCGACCAGGGACACGTTTACTCATACAATAGACATGGTGGCAGACACTATCGGGGCCCTCCTGCTTGTAGACGTGGTATCTGGCAGAGACGTGGGTTCCGACGTGGCCGAAAGCATTATTGATTCGTTCAACCAGTCAATCGTCGGGGATGCCATAAGGGCCTACTTAGATACGGTTTCTGGTGTAGAGGCTGTAGACGACGACGAAATTAGAGACGTGGTCGGTGAGGGGGCCCTTGGGACGGCCGAAGAGCTGGCATATCTGGGGGCCCGGTCCGGCCTGGACACATTTTCGGCCATGGCTGAGCTGTATACCGGCCTGCTTCAGGGGGACAACACCTACTGGAGCAGGGCCATACGGGAGGTTGACGACATTATGAAGAGGTGGGAGAGGGGCCTGGCCCCCGACGTGTGGATCATGGGGAGCCTTGTGGAGAAATTGGGAGAGGATCTGGCCGATGCCGTGTACTGGTACCTGTCTGTGTTTGACTACGTGGAGAACAGGATAAAAATATTGATTAGAGATTTGATACAGGCCTATTCGGCATACCGATCCGGGGGCCTGTCTGATTCAGACATGGAGGTGTTTGTAAACGGGGCCTTTAACGAGCTGTCGACTATATGGGAGGCCATTTCGGTGTTTAACGACGACCAGTTCCTCGACTCATATGTAAGCAAAATCGTTGAGGAATATGCGGCCTTTAGGACCCAGGTGCCGTATGAGGTGCTGTATAGGTCTGTGGAAAAGGTGCTGGAGGACTCGGGCATAAGGTTGGCGTATTATGCCAATCTTATGAAGGACACGTATAGAAATATTAAGAAGATAAGATCCGTGTCGGTGACGCAGGAGTAGCCATGGGCGTAGATATAAGCTTCGTTATAAAACGGGCCCTTGAGGCCCAGAGGGACCTCCAGCTGGTCAGGTACAAAATCGGGAGAAAGCTTGCCCAGAAGCTGGCGCAGTTTGAGTCAAGCCCAATCATTACGGAGATCAATGGGTACCCGGCATACATATGGGTCCCCAAGGAGCGGGCCCGGGAGTACCGGGTGTGGCCTCCCACCTTAACGTCCCTCCAGGGCGGCTGGCTTCAGGAGAAGGGGCTTGTGAACATGCCTCCCATGATTGTGTCGTGGTCAGAGATCTTCGACAGGCTCGTGCCTGCATTTAGGTACAAAAGCATCATTCTGCAGTCAATAAGGGGCCTGTTGGACGTCTTTACAAACATAGAGCTGGAGGCGGACTACCTAGAGGCCGAAGGCTACGACGGCACGGTTAACTACGGCGACTTTAGGGGCTGGTACAAAATCACACATGAGGGGATCAAGATAAACTATGTAATGCCTGTGGAGGATCCCACTGGTGCTACATACGACTACATGGTAACGGTCCAATTAACAACTACAAGCTGTCCTGTCAGGCAGAGGCTCAAGGAGATGCTGTATTCTGCATCGGAGGGCTTCGTAATTGAGTGCCCCGACGGGTCGGCTAAGAAGATCCAGTACTCAGCCGTGGACTGCCCGGCCCTTGACCAGCTGATCACGTTGCTCAGGCAGATCCTGGACCAGCAGATCCACTGTCCTGTGGATTTTCCCTCTCGTGTAGTGTTCCTCGACGGACCGCTTTCAGGCCTAAACTGGTCTGCTGTGGACCGGACGTACTTCATAGCCTGGGACGGGGTCAAGGCCACGACCTACGACTTGACGTCAATAGAAAGCATGTATAAGACGTCAGTGGATACGTGCAGGGGCTTAATGTCGCGGCTGGCCTGCCAGCTGGCTGGGGACGCATGCCCGGCCGGTACAACCTGCATGAATGCTTATAACTGTGTGGAGATGCTTGGCGGCACATGCCAGGGACAGTGCCCCAACATGCCCGAGGGCTTTTGCTGTTGCAAGAGATGATTGTCAACTACGTGAAGCCGGCCTTGGCCCTTAGGCTTAGGAAGTATGTAGGGGATAAATACTACCTAACGGCCTACATGTCGGCACTGTTTATGTGCTGGGTCCGGGGCATATGTTCCCCCGTGGAGTCTCTGAGGGCCAAGATAGAGGCCGACCCCATCATCTCGAAGATCAAGTTTGCCTTGGAGACGCAAGATTACGATCTGGCAGAAATGCTTCTTGGCTGGTATTTCAAATGCACCGGACGGAAGAGGTTCAAGCCCCTGCAGAGGATGGATACTGGGGAGGTCATATGGTATGATTTGTCCAGCGAATACATAACTAAGGCCCTCGATTGGCCGTGTGAGTGATGTCTGAGTTAAATTTAAATACATTGATGTGTTAGCACATATATGAGGACCCGGATCAAGAGGCGGACCGAGGAGCAAACCCGGTACCTCTTACAGAGGGGCCTTGAATTGCACAGAGAAAAAGTTAGGAGGAGGGCCTCGGCCCTAATAGCTGAGTTTCTCGGCATCAAGAAGCTTCCTCGGAGGCTTACATTCAGAGATGTGGAGCACCTAATAGAAGCCATCTTTAGAGGCCGGACCCAGGTCAAGTGGATGTATGACTGGGTCATGCGCTACAGAGGCAGGTGGCTGGCCATCAAGTGGGCATGGTACATAAGGCAGAAGACGTATTGGCGTGAAAGGTTCGAGGAGCTGGCCCGGGCCGTGGACCTCTACAGACGCCAGTACCAGGCCCTTAAGAAGGCCGACGTGTATTATTACTTGGCTAGGCTGTCTGCCTGGGCCGACTCGTATGAAAAGGTAGAGCCGGAAATATGTACGGCCGTAAAAGCCCTCGGGCCCGTCGGAGAGGCCATCAGGTTCTTCCGGAGGGTTACAGTATATGACAGCTTCATGAAGCTGGCTACAGAAGTGGCCCGGGCCTGGCCGAATAGACGGTACCGAGTCATCTTGGCCCTTGACGAAAGGGATCCTAGGGCCGACAAAATAGCCGACAAGGGAGGTATATACATCACCGACTTCGGCCAAGGCAGGAAAAAATACGGAATATACTCCTTCAGGGTCTACGGCAGAGAACTGCCGTCGTTGGTCCGCATGTTTGGCAGTGAGCTCATGGTTATGCAGATATGGACCATAGACCCGGCACCGGTGGCACCCGAATGTGAGTAAGACGGCCATGGACCGCATAAAAGCGTGCATAAGTGACATGAAGATCCGGCCCCCGGTCCCAACGGCCAAGGACTGGTGCCTGGAGGTGACCGGGGAGGTGCCCAAGCCCAAGCCGGAGCACCGCTATTTTTCGACCAAGGCCTTTTGGTTTAGGATGGACTGGGAAAGGGATGTGAATTCGGCATATCTACAGATTACCTTGGGCCAGGGACTTGTTAGGCTGTACTACGGCAATAGGGAAATTAGGTCAGTTGCCGAATTTAAGGCCTTAAGCAAAATGGTGGCCCCTTGGAAATACGTCGTGGTGCCTGAGGAAGCAGGATGGGCCGGCCTATTGTACAAGTCGGACCGGCCCCAGGTCAAGAAGCCGAAGTACTGCTACTCACTAGATGAATGCGTCCAGCATGAGGGCCACCTGTATAAGAGGTGGACCAAATTCATACCCCAGCTGTTGATGGGATGGCTTAAGAGGCACTACGGCCACCACCTCATCGACTATGCGGCCTCAGTGGTAAACTCTAAGCTGAGGCAGGCCTGCGCCCCGTCCCGTGAGTGTGTGGCCCACGTCCACGACGGCCTTGTCATGGCAGGGGGCCCGGGGCCCAGGTTGCCCTTTGACCACAAGACCGAGGAAAGGAGGGGCTGGTCGTGGGCCGGGATCGTGGCACCGGGGGACCCGCCCCGGTTTTGGGGCTTCATGCCGAATAGAATTATGGACATTGTAATAATCAACAAGGCCCTTACTGAGTCTGGAAGCCCCCAAGAGGTCATGGAGAGACTGGAACACCTGTCTCTGTGGCCCGACGTGTTTTGGCAGACAATTGACAAACAATTAGGAGGACTTGTAGACTTGGGCACGGCCTTGGCCCAGGTAAAGCCCAACGTTGCACTTCCAGATGAATTTATATGGGACCTCATAGATTGATGCGTGACTAAGAGGGGCAGGGCATACTTCTTTGACCGGAAGATCAAGTGCCGGAGGCTGTTCATAATATGGGAGGCCTTCCCCGTAACTGTAAAAGCGGTATATACCGCATCAGCAAAAATTGGGGTGGCCCTCGGCATGCTGTTTAAGGCATCTATTCAGAATGCATATTCGACCTTGGTTAAGCCAATGACGGGCACCCAGACGTCGGTGCGGGCCCGTGCAACCTATACCGGCATTTCTGCCGGCCTCAAAGGCCGGGCCTACGGCCTCGCGACCCGGGCCGCGTACACAGGCACGTCGGCCTCACTGAAGGGCCGGCCGTATGGGCTCACAGCTAGGGCCGGCTATGTGACGCAGGCAAAGGCCGGAACAACTGCGGGGGTCAAGACCCAATCCGTGTGCAGAAGCACAACAGTTCTAATGAAAGGGATCCCAACCGGCTTTAGGGCCCAGGCGCAGTATGCGGCATCTTCGAGGCAGTCGGCCACGTCTGGCACCAAGCTCGGCATGTTGGCATCTTATTCGGCATCTGCCTCTGCAGAAATAAACCCCTCTTGGCTTCCCAAGTTTGACCTGAGTGCCGACAAGTCAGCAGTCAGCACGTTCCCGGGGGCATCATACAGCATAACGTTAACGGTGGTCAATGTTGGCGGCCTTACGGCACAGACCGAAGTATCGGTATGGGACACCGACGGCACCCTGAAGGACCGGTTCACCGTGGAGCTGGCCCCGGGAGCAAGCTACAGCAGAACTGTGAACTTCACGGCCCCCCAGGACCCGGGCACATACTACGTGACTGCCCAGGTTGTGAACTTGTTTACGCAACGTGTTGATGATGTTGCTTCTGTTCAGGTCAATGTGGCCCCATCTCAATAATAATCTATTTATTATTTAATAGAACAGCACCACATGCAGTTTCTTGAACACGTAACCAAAAAGCTTGCAGAGGCCCTTAGAGGCTCAAACGAGGCCGTAGTCGTGGACACGGCCGACGGCAGGGTCGTGAAGGCATTGGGGCTTAAAACACAGCTGTTACCCGCATCGGTTGCAAACCCGGAGGACCCGTTTTACAACTCTTGGGCCGAAGCCATAGCCACGTTAGTTGGCAAGCACCTATGCGGCCCCAACATACCAGGGGCCAAGCTGTATAAGGACCCAATACCCCTGTGCTCCTTTCCCGACGTAGACACATCCAACTGCGAGTACAGCTGTGCCCCCATAATGGTGCTGGGCATGGGCAGTGTGGAGGCATACCTGCCTCCGTGCCACGGCAAAGAGTCGCCAGCATGCAGTGCCTACGTCAATGAAATAGACAGGTGCGTCATGGTAAAATCAGTGGGCTGTCCCTCCACCGGTGTTCAGGCCTACAACGTAGCCTACTCAATGCTTGACCTGTCCAACAGAAACTATACCATAAACTACACGGAGCTTTACTACAACGACAAAAGGTTGCTGAGAATCGACCTAAGCACCCCGTTCCAAAAGACGTCGGATCAGATTGCATACATCTATCTGCAGGTGGACTTCCCGTTCGACACCTATGGCTGAATTCTATTTATTACTAGGCATAAATAGGGGTACATGAGCGCTGTTCCTGTTAGGGTCAGGTCGGACCCGGCCACGTATCGACTTATAGAACTATTATTCGGCCAAGCAAAAGACGTCAACGGTGCCGCGGTCTCAGTACCTAAGACCGGAGACGTCTATGTCTATTTTGCCGGGGACAACATATGCACGGCCTCACCTGGGGATCACGCCCCCTCAAACACATCGTGGATTATATACACCCCGGCTCAGTATGTACCAGACGGAGCCATAACCGGGTCCTTCGTCAATGACGCAGACAGAAACATAACCGAAATAGGTCTAATGCTTTTTGTCGAGGGAACTAAAATCCTACTGGCTAAGACCTGTTTGGCACAGCCAGTGCATTTATCCCCTGGCCAGGAGTTCAAGGCATCATTCCAATTTGTACTGCAATGAGTGTTGAAGTCCAGTCATGGTCCTACGTTGAGGCCAAAACAAGCTATGCAGTTAGGTTTGTAAGATACAGAATCATATACAGAGGTGCGGCTTCGAACCCACAGATTGCTGTATCGGCAATTTATGAATTCCTGCCCCCGGTAGGCCTTGTTAATTCTGAAGGCCTTAATCTATTTATTGGAAACAGCCTATAGGAAGCATGTTTGACTACAAATACATAGTTGTCCCGCATGTACTGAACAACTTGTACTACAATACCTACGTTGACGGCCTAAACGTTTCCGTGGACTATGTCTCAAATAAAATCACGGTATCCCCGGGCCGTGCTGTAATTGATGGTAAGAGTGCCGAATATCAAGGAATGGAATATACATTTACACAAGGCAATAAGTGGGCCGTGGTATGGATTGACCCTACCGATATGTCCATTAAAGTCACCGAGGGACATGAGGAACCACTGTCGTGCATTGACCCAGCTGTGAAACATACCTGCTTAAGGCCTAGACCCCCCGTAGTGCAGGGAGTGACCCTAGCAGTGGTACCGCTATGGCCTTGAACCTTCCTTTGAAAAAGATATTAACTGAACCAAGCATACCTAGGTCGTATACTGTACACATATATAAGGAAAATAATCATGTTTATGCTAAAGACGAAAAAGGAAGCATAATATGTTCTGACAGCCCAACCGCATGCATACAGGAAGCAATCAATTACCTTAGTGATGGTGGCTTGATAAAATTAGGTAAGGGTACGTTCCGTATACAGTCCCCTATTAGTATAAATAAAAACGGAACGTATATAGAGGGAGAGGGGCCTGGGGTGACGACTTTGTTGAACATCGGTAACAAAGATAACTTAATATCTATAACTGGTTCTGGGAATACGTGGCTACGTGAGTCGGGTTTGTCCAGACTTACTATACATGGAAATAGAGATTATTACAGTGTA
>Ga0080005_130195_pt1 | contig 13610 bp, 9 predicted proteins | sample JossMetagenome_2_FD_69208 | JGI IMG/M metagenome (GOLD analysis project Ga0080005, IMG submission 69208) | Hot spring sediment microbial communities from Joseph's Coat, Yellowstone National Park, USA - JC3_ASED (SPADES assembly) (version 2) | ecosystem: Environmental > Aquatic > Thermal springs >... | reverse complement strand
TGTGAGAGAAGTAGAGCGATTAGTGTGGCCCAGGAAGATGAGGTTGTTCACAGCCGGCCCAGTAGCCTGCTTCCCAGAGGTGCTTGAGGCGATGAGGTTTCAAATGTTCAGCCACAGGTCTAAGGAGTACCAGGAGTTGCATAAGGATGCTACACTGAGGTTGAAGAGCTTCCTCGGGGCGGAGAAGGCTACTGTACTGCTGATACCTTCAAGCGGGACAGGCTTCATGGAGGCCAGTGTAAGGAACGCTATCACACCGAGGGGTAAAGTCCTCGTGACGGTTATCGGCGAGTTCGGGAACAGGTATAAGGAGGCGGTTGAGAGGAATGGGAGGATACCTGTAGTTCTCGAGAAACCGCTCGGTAAGGCAGTTAAACCAGAGGAGCTGGACGACGCCTTGAAGAAGAACCCTGATGTAGAGGCTGTCACTATAACCTACAATGAGACCAGCACCGGCGTCCTCAACCCGCTGAGGGAGCTCGCTAAAGTAGCTAAAGAGCACGGGAAGCTAGTCTTCGTCGACGCTGTCTCGGCTATGGGTGCGGCTGATATAAGAGTCGACGACTGGGGTATAGACTTGGTTTTCGCGAGTAGCCAGAAGGCGTTTGGGCTACCACCCGGCTTAGCGATGGCTGCTGTCAGCGAAGAGGTCTTCGAGAGGGCTAAGAGGATGCCTGAGAGAGGTCTATACTTCGACCTCCTGGAGATAAGGGAGTTCCTCGAGAAACAGTGGTCTACGCCGACGACCCCACCTATATCCATAATCATAGGGTTGGACGTGATGCTTAGGGTCATCGAGAAAATGGGCGGTAGAGAAGCCTGGCTTAAAATGTACTCTGATAGAGCAGAGACCATAAGGAAAGGGGTTTTGGAGCTAGGCTTGGAACTATTCGCCGAGCCCGGCTACTATAGCCCCACGATAACAGTGATCTACAACCCGCCGGGGGTTAAAGGCCCTGTGATCTACGAGGAGTTGAGGAAGAGGGGTATTGAGATCGCTAAAGGCTACGGGAAGGTTAGAGACATTACATTCAGGATAGGCCACATGGGCTACATCACGAAGGAGGATATAGACGAGTTGTTCAAGAACTTGAGAGAGGTTCTTACACAACTAGATTATGTGAAGAGGTGAAGTATTTGACGCCTAGAGTCCTTGTGGCGAGCAAGATTAGCAGGAGCGCGGTCGAGTTGTTGAAGTCGAGGGGTTTCGAAGTAGTGGAGGTCAACGAGCCGCCCGAGGAAGAGCTCGCTAATTTGATCAAAGGATTCCACGCTATAATAGTGAGGAGCAAACCTAGGGTGACGAGAAGGGTTATCGAGGCAGCCGACGTCCTCAGGGTTATAGCTAGGGCTGGTGTCGGGCTCGACAACATCGACGTGGAGGCCGCCGAGAAGAAGGGTATCAAGGTGGTGAACGCACCTGAGTCTGTCACGCAGGCTGTGGCTGAGCTGGCTGTAGGGCTGATGCTCGCTGTGGCTAGGAAGATCGCTTTCAGCGATAGGAAGATGAGGAGCGGGGAGTGGGTTAAACACGAGGCAGTGGGCCTCGAGCTCAAGGGCAAAACACTTGGGATAGTAGGTTTCGGCAGAATCGGGAAGGCCGTTGCGAGGATATGCTACCACGGGTTTGGCATGAAGGTAGTGTACACCGATCAAAGATGCGACCAAGAAGCCGGGAGAGAATTCAACGCCGAGTGCGTTGACCTGGAAACCCTACTCAGGAGGGCGGACATAGTATCTTTGCACGTCCCTCTAACACCGGAGACGAAGCATATGATCAACGAGGATAGGTTGAGGTTGATGAAGAAGACAGCGATACTTATAAACACCTCTAGAGGCGCTGTAGTAGACACCAACGCGCTTATCAAAGCCCTGAGAGAGGGGTGGATAGCTGGTGCAGGCCTGGATGTATACGAGGAGGAGCCGTTGCCCAAGGACAGCCCGCTACTCGAGTTGGAGAATGTTGTGTTAACACCGCATATAGGCGCCAGCAGTGTAGAAGCCCAGGAGCAGGCTGGTTTAGAAGTAGCTCAGAAGATAATCGAGCTCCTCAAATAGCCCCGTTTTCAACTCCTCTTTTCCTCCCTTCTTTAATTCGTAATCTAACTTTTAAGCCTTTCGTAACTGCTTCGAGTTTTATACAGGTTTATATGGCTTGATGTTACTTTTCCGCTATTATCACTACGTGTACTCTTTTTCCGTACAGCGACTTTACCTCCGGCTGGTATTTTGCTAATGGGTATAGAACTGCTGTCCCGCCTCTGAACTTTATCACAGAGCGCTCAGCGTACATGAACTTAGCCACGATATTCCTAGAGCTGATAACTGCTAGGGAAACTTCTAATCGTTTAAGACAATTTTCATTGATCGGTGAGCTACCCTGTGAGGGGTGGAGAGCCCGTTGTCGAGGCTTTGAAGACGAGGGCTCTCCCCGAGGGTGGCTGCGATAAACTCCTAGAGTCCCTGAGGCTATACCGTGATGCAGTACAGCTGGTCGTGAATAGGGTTTGGAATATCAATAAAAAGCTCTCCAAGAGAGAGTTGCACAAGCTGTTCTACAGCGAGCTAGTGTCCATGGGTTTCAGAGCACACCATGCCAAGGAGATATACGTCTACGCCAAGAGCATAGTGGAATCAGCTAGGAGTAACGGCGGTAGAAAACCAGTGCTCAGGAAGCTGAGTGTTAGAGTAGACAAATACGACTACAAGCTAGACCTAGACGACATGACTCTAACACTCAAGTTGCACAGCGGCAACGAGGTTAGATTAAGGCTTATAACTTCGAGGAATAGAGTTGAGAAGTTCAAGAGCTGGAGCAACTACGAGATAGTAGTGAAGTACGAGGACGGGAACTTCTGGGTTTCAGTGTACTTCAAGAGAAGTATTAAGCCGCTAAAACCGAAGACTGTAATGGCTATCGACTTGAACTTCGACAATGTAACAGTAGCATTGTTCGCTCTCGATGGAAGGCTAACCGGGTTGAAGAGGTTTAAGACACCTCACAGGAAACTATTGACTCACAGGATCTGGGTTGAGAGGATCCAGAGGAGGTACCCGAGGTCGTGGAGGTTCATTAAAGGTGTTAGAAGGGCTATCGAGAGGCATGGTGAGAAGATAAAGAATATTTCACGAGACTACTCTCATAAGATAGGTGACTTAGTAGCCAGATCAGCACTTAAATATCGATCGGTAATCATCCTAGAAAACCTAGATGAACTGAGAGAAAATAATAAAAAGAGCAAGAGATTCAACAAGAAACTCGGGCTGTGGTTCTACCATAGGATACAGTTCTGCGTAGAGTACGAGGCGTGGGAGAGGGGTCTCGGAGTAGTTGAAATCAACCCCAGGGGGACTTCATCGAAGTGCCCTAGGTGCCACAGGAAACTAGCTGAATATGAGTATAGGGTGCTGAAGTGCGGAAAATGCGGTTTCATAGGTGATAGAGACGTGACCGCAACACTCAACATCTACAGGAAATATGTATTCAAGCACTCGAGATGTGGGGTCTCCGGGGTGGCCCTGAACGCCCCCAAGCCCGGTGAAAACCCGAGCGGGATGCAGGGGAATAGAGATGAGGCAATGGCATCAAGTCACATAAACTTATATGAGAGCTGAACCCCGGCTCTATAGAGTATGCTGTAGACTTAGAACCTTATGGCGGGGCCTGCCTCGCGGCAGGGTGTATAGCGGGGGGTGGATTTGAACCACCGACCTCGGGGTTATGAGCCCCGCGGGCTACCTGGCTGCCCTACCCCGCTGCTTTGCCCCGCCGATATTTAAATTAATTGCTACTCGGGTTTTTAAAGTTCAGAGGGTCTTTAAATGGGTGAAACCGGTCTTGGTCTAAGAGAGTCCTACAGGCTCTCAGCGGTCTCTGGAACTCCAACACTGGTTATTAGAAACGGGTTCATTGTTGATGTGATCACGGGTGGGATTTTCGAGTCAAATGTTGAGGTTTTTGATGACAAGATCGTTGGTTTAACAAAAGAAGAGAGGAGTAGCAGGCTGGTTGTGGATGCGAGAGGAGGGTATGTCATCCCGGGTTTTATAGACTCGCATATACACATCGAGAGCACTATGTTAATCCCGCAGGAGTTATCTAAGATTCTTATCCCCCACGGTGTTACAACGCTAATGGCCGACCCTCATGAAATAGCAAACGTCCTCGGCCTGAAGGGTATCGAGCTCCTGGTTGAGATGAGCAGGAGCTCTAAGATCAGGGTCTTCATACAAGTTCCTTCACGCGTACCAACGGCGCCTGGTCTAGAGACAACTGGCGGCGAATTAGGTGAGAAGGAGATAGAGATGCTCCTTGAGAGAGATTACGCCGTGTCTCTCGGGGAGTTAAATTATCAGAATGTTTTAAGGGATCCCGCTTATGTCAATAGGATCAATATCTCGAGGAGATACCGTAAGAGATCAAACGGGCATATGGCCGGCGTTCTCGAAGAAGAGCTTCTCAACATGCTTGCTTCAACAGGCTTAACGGACGATCACGAAGCCGTATCTGCCGAGGAGGCTTTCGGAAGACTTATCAGAGGTATAGCGGTTTTCGTTAGGGAGGGTAGTAGCGAGAGGAATCTAGCGGACGTCCTCAAAGGTTTGAGAAACAAAATAAGGGATTACAGGCTCCTGATGTTTTGCTCAGATGACAAGCACCCGACGGACATACTCAGGGAAGGCCACATCGACTACAATGTAAGGAAGGCCATAGAATTGGGCTTAGACCCACTAGTGGCTATTCAAATGGCTACTATCAACCCGGCAATTTACTTCAGGGTAGATGATCTGATAGGGTCAATTACGCCTGGGCGGAAAGCCGATCTAGTCGTGGTCGATAGCTTGGAGAAACTGAATATTAGGACAGTCGTTTTCAACGGAGAAGTAGTCTACCATGAGGGGAGACTTCTATTCGACTCTCCCAAAATTAATCTACCGGAGTGGGCCGTGAGAACTATCAGGTTGAACCCGGGGCTGAAACAAGATGATCTATTGTTGAAGACCAGTATAGAGAAAGGCAGGGCTTTGGTGAGAGTTATAGAGATCACGCCAGGGCAGATATTGAAGAGGGAGTTGCTGGAGTGGCTTAAAGTGGAAAACGGCATCGTCTTAAGCGATCTAAACCGTGATATACTACACATAGCAATCGTCGAGAGACATAAGGGTCTGCTGAACGTGGGGAAAGCGTTCGTGAAGGGTTTTAAACTGAGGAAGGGCGCTATAGCCTCAAGCGTCTCACACGACCACCATAACATTGCTGTGGTCGGTGTGGACGCTCTAGACATGTATATCGCTGTGAAAAGATTGTCCGAGATAAATGGAGGGTTTGTAGCTGTAAGCGAGGGCAGAATAGTGGGCGAGATCCCGCTGGAGTTCGCCGGCTTGATGTCTATTAGGAGATATGAGGAGGTCGTCGAGGATCTTACAAGGTTGAACAATGCTGTGAGGAGTGTACTTGGATCCGAGCTCTCAAACCCGTTTATGCAACTCGAGTTCGTGTCTCTTCCCTCGGTTCCAGAACTGGGTTTAACGGATAGAGGGCTCGTTAAAGACTATAAGATTGTTGAGCCCATAATAGAGGTTTCAAGCTAACGTGTATCGCTGTGGTTAACCAGCTAGAAAGCTTGGGGAGCGGTGTCAAGGCGTGGTGGGCAGGGAGCGGTTTTTACACCCGGCTATAGGTTTCCTCAACACTTTGGCCTGGGGGATCTACTACTCTTTCACTAGAAGGTATCTTACAGAGGATCTAGCCGCTGGCAGTGTAGTTGTGTTGCTAGCGGGCTTGGAGTGGGGTATGAGCATGGCCTCCCTGCTTTCAGGGTTAGTCGAGAAATACATTGGTTCCAGGAGGCAGATTCTAATAGGCGTCTCGTCAGGTGTGCCAATAATATTATCCGGTTTCCTCAGGGATCCATACGCGTTTTCGCTTACTATAAGTATCTCCAGCTTATTATGGTCAATTTCATGGCCGGCCGTCCTCTCAATGGTGTTTACTGGCGTCGCCGGCTGGTATGGTAGAGCCTACAGCAATTTCGCTATAATCACGGGGGTGGGATTCGGCATAGGCGCTGTTTCAGCCGGGTTTATCTACGGTCTCGGGGGTCCCTTTCTAGTTCTAATTGTTATAGCCTTGATACTATCCTCGGTATTCGCCTTAAGCTGGCTGATACTGCCGTATCGGAGTACGGTTAATAGTGTTAAGGAGTTCAGGCTGAAGTTGGGTGATAAGAGCCTCCTAATGTTCTTGATATCTCTAACACTCATAGTGTTCGCTAGGGAAACATTCTTCGCGGTGGGCTCTGTTAAATTAAACAGGGTGGTCGACTCCTTGTACCCCGGCATGGATCCAGGAATGAAGTACCTTGTCTACGGGTTGGTCTACGGGTTAATAGGCAGTCTAATAAGCCCCTTTGCTAGATTACTCTCGGGTTACCTCGTGGATAAGTACGGGGCGTTAAACATATATGCAGCGGCTGTCGCCTCCTATCTACTAACCTATTGGGGTTTCACGCTTACCAACGGGCTAGCGGCGGTCATATTGTGGCAGATACCGGTCTACCCGTTCCTGGATACATCCGTGTACGCGTATGTTGCCGGCAGGACGGGGGAGGAGGGTAGGACGCAGGGCTTCGGCAACATCATGTTCTTCACTAGCCTCGGCGGCTTGATGCTAATACCGGCGCAGCCGATTCTAGCATCAAACCCCGCTGGTACAGGAGTAGCTGTAACGGCTTCCTCACTAGGGTCACTGCTAGTACTATCCCTCGGGGTGAAAAGAGGGGAGAAATCTGTTAGGTTGGTTGAAAGGGCCCGGGCCGGGATTTGAACCCGGGACCTCCGGGTCTGTGCCGGCCTCCGCGGCCGTCCACAGCCCGGCGCTCTACCAGGCTGAGCTACCCGGGCCATTCACATAGGTAATGGCCCAAGCTCATCATCGCTCCCGCTCAATGACCGGGCCCTTCCGTTGGAGTCTACTGTTGACCAACCTATTAAACCTTCACACAGTGTCTTGAACCCTGCTTTCATCCACCTGCTTATGTTTTATATCCTGGTTCAGTTAACTAATCTTGAGGAGTAGTTTATGTCCACTAGGAGAAAAACTTTTGCCGCCAGGGAAGATCTAATAGACACGGTAAAGGAGATTGCTAGGAGGAAGGGGTATAGTTTATACGACTATGTGAATGAGCTTTTCGAAGCTGCTATCCGGGCTGAGAAAACAGGCTACTCGATAAGCGGGGTGGTGGAGGAAATCCTTTTCATCAAGCAGGTCAGAGAGTCGGGTTTCATACTAGTCCCGGAGAACGTCTTCCAGGCCATGGTTAAGCTAGCTTACACACGGCGCGAAGAGGCTTTGAAAGCGTGGTGGGAGGCTGGGTTGTGGATGGGTAAGAGCTACAGGGCCAAGTACGGTGGGGAGGCTGTGAGTAGATTCAGAGATATGGCTCACAGGATTTTCTGGGATATACCAGAGCTCGAGGTCTCGTCTATTGGAGACGAGGTTGAGATCGTTGTCACAAGCCCTAAATTCAGTCAAGAATACGCTGAGGTGTTCAAGAGAATGCTGGAGGGACTGCTGGAAGGCTTGTCATATAGTGTGATCAATAGCGAGATTATCGGTAAAACCATCAGGTTGAAGGGTAGGTTGAGGAATGTCTGATATCGCCCGGAAAAAACTAGTGTACGTCTCCGAAGACGTTTTGGAGAAGCTCTCAAGGCTAGCCTATATAAGAGGAGAATCTCTCGCCAAGCTCCTCGACAGAGTCCTAAGACAGGTGATCGAGGCATTTGAAATGGGGTATAACATAGAGGAGCTTGTCAACCTCTTAAAAGTCGTCGAGGTTGAGAGAAAGCTGGGCGCGGTGTTCATCCCACACGAGGCTCTTGAAGCGGTTTTAAAAGACAACGCGAACCCCGGCGAGCTGAGGAGGATATTCTACGAGGCGGGGAGGTCATACGGGCTTTACATTAGGAGCAAGTATAATGGGTCTCTGGATATCGTGAAATCCTTCCTTGAGAAGACAAGGTGGGATTTAAACGAGGTGTCAATCCTCCAATTAGAGGGCACAGTTAGAGTAATATGCTTGTCTACACTGATGAGCGATGTTGAGACATCTATAATGCTCGGCTTCATCGAGGGTTTAATGAACGGCCTGGGTTACACCGCGATTAGAGAGGAGGTTGCTAGAGGTATAATAGTAGCGGATTTCAAACCGTTAACCGACTAGTCGAAGACGGGAAGCTTAGTACAAGTCTCCAAGCTGGTGTTTGATGATTTCATTTTTTGTGCACAGGATCTAATGATCCGCTACACGTTGTGCACGCACCCTTAAAAACCTAACCCCTAATCATTAAACTCAACGAGTGTGGTGGTGGAATGAGTAGAATAATCTATACTCTCGCGCTAGCCTTAATACTCGCCTCCATTGTAACGCCTATAATAGCACTAGCGGGAGCAACAGGGAGCCTGCAGCTACAGGTAACACCTAGCCAGGGGTCGCCTGGTGATGCAATAACCATAACAGGTGTAGCACCACTAGGCTACTCGGTGAACGTCTCATTCGTAAGCTATACTGGTACAGCTCCTGCGCCAGGAAGCTACACTGTGATATCAAGCCAGCTCGTCCCAGTGGGGCAGGGGGGTAGGTTCCAGACAGTTATGATCGTCCCAACAGTGCCCTACGGAGGACAGTACGCTGTCTACGCCTATGTACCTGGATTTGAGGCTAACACCTACGACTACGTGATATTCACGATAGTACCCAAGTTGATCCTGAACGTTACAACAGTCATATCGGGGACGACAGCGTACCCGCCATACACCTTCACAGGGTCTATCGTTAACATAACTGGTGTAGGCTTCTCAGCGAACGCCCAGGTATCGCTCTACATAAACGAGACGGGCACTCCAGTCGGCTCGGCGTCTACCGATGCCAACGGTGTATTCACTTACATATGGACTGTCATGAACATACCTAGAGGGACTTACACTCTGGTCGGCACCGACGGCGTTGCAACGGCTAGCACTACCATTAACGTCATCCCGGCTCTATGGTTCTACGACGAGAATAATGCAGTGTGGACGAGACTGCTGACAGTCTCAGGTCCCTGGGTGAGAGACCTAGAGGAGAACGTGAAAGCCCTGCAGGTTGTGGGGACAGGCTTCGATGCTAGTGTTGGTTTAACCAGCATCACCTTCACGAACGTGCTCTACAACTACACCGTGAGCCTACCGTTCACGCTACCCTATGCGATCGGAACCGACCAGTACGGGACATTCTACGCTCTAGTGAGCATAGGGCATATACCAGGCGGCACATACACTGTCATAGTGACTGAGAGCACTAACGCATCCTTCACGTTCAACGGCGCGGTAACATTCAACGCCTACATTGAGGCCTACGACTACGGGAAATACTCAGCTCTATATGGAACATCATACAATGTCGCCGCCGCGTCAAATCTAGCCCTCAAGGTGACTAGCCCAGGCGCCCAGGTCATAGTGTTCGGGTGGGCTTTCGCGCCTGGGACCATAACTACAGCAGCCGGCTCGGTGAACGTGCCCGCCCACATATTCATCGATGCGGACCTGCCACAGAACACTCTGACAATATCATCCGTGGTCAATGGGACACAGATAGACTCCTACAACTTCCTACCGGACTCCAACGGCTTCAACGTCGTGATAGTCTTGATCCCGTCTACTATAACAAGAGGAGGGCATGAGATCGGTGAGACACAGAACATTACAGCACCAGTGCAGCTGAGGTTCTCAGCTAGGACGAACATCGGGATTATAGGAGTAGCGTACTTCACACCACCGGCAGGCACAGTGGGACCCTACACGAGCATTGTGGGTGTTGAGCCGACCACAGGTATAGGTGTTGTGGGCGGTAGCTACGCTGGCCCATTCTACTGCCTGACATCAGGGATGACTGTCTGCGGCTTGAACGTTACCGCTAGCACCAATGTCGTCCAGGTGTGGAAGACAGGGTTGGGCACCAACATAACTGTAACAGGCATAGGCTTCGACGCTAACCAGCCTGTCTACGTGTTCATTGAGGGCGTGCCACCCGTAGACCTGAGGATACTCTACCCAACCTACTTCGCAACCTACGCTAGTGCCTTAGCCAGCTTCATCCCAGACGGCATGCTAGTAGCCTACACGACAACCGACTCCACCGGCAGCTTCTCAACATGGTTCCTGTTCCCAACCCTGCCTGGCGCACAGTACAAGATATGGGTGTTCGTTGGCAGGGTTAGCGGAGGATTCGACCAGGTTCAGGCAGTCTACATAGCAAACCCATCGATCAACACCTTCACCGTGTTGCCAGGGTTCTACTTGAACCCGGCTGTAGCTGTCGGGCCATATGTTGCTGAGGTTGTAGCAACTGGTCTACCATACGGTAGCGCCGGGGGCGTAAGCGGCGTGGCTATCAGGACGACCGCGCTGGACGCCTGCTGTGGAGGGCAGTTCAGGCAGGACTTGAACGACGGTATCATGGGCGTCAACCTGCATGTGAGCAACTGGAGGATCACCCCCAACGGCACTCTAACCGACGTGCTGTCACCCAGCGTGTTCCCAGGCCTCTACATACCCGTGCTTGAGCCAGGCGTCTACGAGCTGAGGCTGATAATGCCAGACGGCTCTCTATCGCAGCCAGCGTACGTTGGCATCTTCAACGATATAGCCAACATAACGAACATTAGAGACGGTGTGATCGCGATCCAGGCGGGCGTATCCCAGATATTACTGAACCTACAGCAGATCAACGCGACTCTTGTATCAGTCCAGGGCGATGTAGCCACGATTAAGACTGACGTCGGCACGATCAAGACAACAGTCCAGAGCCTCCAGCCAGTGGTCTTATCCATCAACGGCACTGTCGCGGACATTAAGACTGCTGTAGGCACTATACAGGGTGTAGTTCTAAGCCTCAACGGGACTGTAGCCACTATAAGCACGACGGTCGGAACCATCCAGGCTACAGTCAACTCGCTGTCAACCGTGGTCTCCGGGCTACAGTCGACAGTGAGCAGCCTGAGCAACAGCGTGGGAAGCCTATCAAGCAGCCTCTCAGAACTAAGCAGTAAAGTCGACTCCTACTACGGCAACTTGACCAGTAAGATAGACGCTAGTACAAGCACATTAACCAGTACTATAAACAGTGCTGTAAGTAGCGCGCAATCAGCTATTACAAGCGCGGTCAACTCGGCTCAGTCAGCGCTCTCAAGCAAGATAGACTCCGCGCAGTCAGCTCTCAGCTCCCAGATATCCACAGTATCTAACTACGTGCTTGTAGCACTAATACTGGCGTTGATAGCAGCCGCTGCTGCCGTATACGAGGTCATTGTATTACACAGGAAGCTAGCCGGTTAAACCCAAACACATAAAATCTTTTTTCCAAACCCTAACCTCCAACTTTAAAACCCTCCTCCATCAATCATCTTATAACCTGGTAAGGGCCCGTCGTCTAGCCTGGTTAGGACGCCGCCCTTACAAGCAGTCCTGGGATAGGCGGAGGCCCGGGGTTCAAGTCCCCGCGGGCCCATCCACTCGTTGCGGCACGTATTGTTTATAAGAGGCTTCGGTTAATATGAAGTAAGGGTAGGAATCCACCCGCCGTAGCTCAGCGGCAGAGCGCCCGGCTGTAGGGGTCCACCCGCTCACCTAACGCCCCTGTGGGGGATGGATGAGGGTGGGACAGCAGCCACCGGGTGGGCGGGGGTTCAAGTCCCCCCGGCGGGATTTTCTACCAATACGTATAATACTTAATCCTGGAAGCAGGTGGTGTGTATCAGCTTAGAGAGGGATGTGGAGGAGGCGATAGAATACCTCTCCTTGAAAGACAAGATTAGGGAGGAGGCGATCAAGGCTTCCAGGGAGATACTCAGGTACTCAACCGAGGCTACACGGCTAGTACACGCTGGGTTGTACGAGGAAGCCTTAAGCAATATAAAGAAGGCCAGTGAAGTATACTCTAGAACCACGGCTCAGCTGGCCGAGCACCCGGATATAATGTACAGCGGCATACTCCTAGGTAGCGTGGTCGAGTTCGTTGAGGCTTATGTCACCTACTACGTTATCAGGGAGGGAAGGATCCCCTCTAGGAGGGAGATAGGGGTAGACCCCGTCTCATACCTCCTGGGGCTAGGGGACGTTGTAGGCGAGCTTAAAAGGCACGTACTAGACCTACTGCTGAAAAACAGGGTGGAGGAGGCTGAGAGGATTGCGGCGGTGATGAACGATATCTACAATAATCTAAGGCAGGTGAACTTCCCAGACGCACTCCTCCCTGGCTTCAGGCACAAGGTGGATACGGCTAGGAGACTAGTTGAATCCGTGCTAGAGCTCATAATATACTCGAAGAACACACAGATAATAGCTAGGAGAGTAGCAGGTTGATAAGATAGAAAGCCTCGGCGTGGAACTTCCACGAGGATCTGGAGTCCCCCAAATTTCCTTATAGATGAAGGATCTCGCAAAGCGCAGAGATAGGGGGTTCCGGAGGAAAACCCGCGAAGGCGTGGGGTTAAAGGGATTTCCCATACTTAACAATACCACCCCTACGCGAATTAAACCGGTCGAATTTGCCAGTACTCTACTCCTAAGGGTTTTGGTATTTGGGATCAAAGTATGTTCACCTACGGGCTATGTTGTTCAATTAACCCACCTATAGTTAGAGTTTTATACGCTTACACATTATCATAGGTATGGGTGAGAGTGTGGGAAGGAATGTAGCCCCTCTTGTAGCGTTACTGCTGGTAGTGGTACTCGCGCAGTCTACGGCGATAACATTGTCTTCGAATCCAGGAGTAGTTAAGAAGGATTTAGCTGTATCGCCCTTCTCGGAGAAAGCCGTTGCTCAGGCCTATGCATCCCCGATAATACCGCCCGGCTACATTTTATATGCCGGACTTGACACGAGGCCGGGCGTATCGACGAGCATGTTCTGGAGCTGGCAGGACTACCCTGGCTATGTTCCAAGTGTTCAGCCGGTTATAGTCCCCTTGTTCGTTAACACGCCCTCCAACAACATCTCCGCCCCTAACTACCCGCCGATCCCCTCAAGCAGTATTGTCTCACTGCCCTCGGGTAGTTTCTCCAAGATACTTCTAAGAGTCAACGTCACTCTCGCCAGCGCTGTTCAAGGTAGGCCCGGTGTAAACTACGATAGAGCCCTCTGGATATTCGTCGACGGGGCCCCGCTCCTAATAGGTACAACTGCGCAGAGATTCAACTACACTTTAATAGCGGATGTGACCTACTTGTACCCGCTCCTAGTAGGCGGGTCGCATAATTTCACCCTGATACTGAACAACTGGGTTATACCCAGCCTGGGTTTAACGGGCTACTTCATAGTGAACGCCAGCCTACTATACTACCCTGGTACGCCACCCCCGGATGTACCCGATGTTATAGTCCCCCTCTGGAATACCAGCGGGATATCCTGGTTCTCGTTGAACAGTGGACAGCCGTCTACATGGCAGGTGGTAAACCTCCAGGGGAATTTCGTCCAAGCCCTACTCTATCTATACGCTGAGGGGGCATCCTACGATGAGTTCTGGTGGACTAACATCCCCACGGACAGGTTCATAATGGTGTACTCCGA
>Ga0080005_131720_pt1 | contig 13612 bp, 13 predicted proteins | sample JossMetagenome_2_FD_69208 | JGI IMG/M metagenome (GOLD analysis project Ga0080005, IMG submission 69208) | Hot spring sediment microbial communities from Joseph's Coat, Yellowstone National Park, USA - JC3_ASED (SPADES assembly) (version 2) | ecosystem: Environmental > Aquatic > Thermal springs >... | reverse complement strand
TGCTTAACCAACCTACTCGCCACAATAGCCCTCTCTATCTCGCTCAAGCCATCCAACTCAGCCAGCATAGCCATGAACCTAGGACTACCAGCCGGAACAAGCCTATCAAGCCTAGAGGTAATGGGCTGACCTTGACCAGGCAATTGAGGCCCATCAGCCTGACCACCCATTGACTGGGCTTGATTAACCTGCTGACCCCGTTGGTCATTGCCACCGAAACCAAGCCTCCCCAACTTAGATATTGCATCACTCATCGACCTAGTGAGTAATGGGTTTAAAAGGGGGTTGAGTTATTAGTGGAAAAATGAAAAATATTGTTAATTTTAATTATTTCATTAGCTGCAGTACTTACCTATGCGTTTGGGTCACTGCCGCGTATATTAGTGCCCAGTTTGCGTAGGAGCTTCCTGTGGCTGACCCAATGCCAAACACGTAGTTGCCTTTCCTTGGTGGTGTCCAGTAACTGCCTAGGCTCAGTGTGAAGTTTGCTGATTGCCCTGTGCTTAGGTCTGTAACAATGCCTGTGAGTGTGTTTGTTACTGGGTCGTATGTCACGGTCATGTTAATCAAATCACCCGGTTTTGGATCTACAAAGCCCGTACCAACCATGACCCAACCTGCGAAGAGGCTTCCAAGTGTTGGTGATGGGTACGGGCCAACAATCAGACTAACATTGTTTGTGTTGTTCACAACCCACACATTCCACTGGGCAGTAACACTGTGGGAGAAACTATTAACACTAAAACTACCAGGCTCATACTCAGGATCCCACTGAATAACGAGATATGGCGTCGAGCTCTGGGGCAACAACACCTCACCCTCAAACGGTGCCGAGGCCTCCGCACTATAAATTATTAAGTATGGTATTGAGTAGTCGTACTTCGGGCTCACCCTCCACATTGTTGGCTTTAGGAATAGGTATACCACAAAACCATCGGCTGGGGTTGATGACCCATTGGAGTATGTGCCTATAAGGGTTATTGTTATATTACCACCACCATAATGTTCACGCCAAAACATCGCACCGGATGTGGACTGCTGTGGAGGCACAAGCTCGAGAACAGGCTGATCACTACTAATACCACCCTCAGCCCAATACTGGCTGGCACTCGACGGCCCATAATAAGCAGGCCATTGATTAGTCGGTACACTATTATTATTGCCCTGAAAGACATGACGCACAAAATACTGCTGACCATTGAGCAGATTCAGGATAACCTTATATTTAACCTTATATTGCTTAACCATGCCCAGGGCGGGTAGTACCAGCACAGTCACCATTACCAACACAAACGCTATTGAGACCACCAGTGTTATTCTCGATCTAACCACCACAACTAAACCCTTGCATAAGCATTTTTAAATTTTACCAAAAGACTATCCTATTAACCCTTAAATTTGGTTCAAATGTTCGATGAATTGTGATTATTTAGGGTGTTGGTTCAATACCGTTTATAGTGCATGGGAGTCAGAAACCAAGCAGTGCCTTGACCTGCTTTGTTAATTCATTGGTCATCTTGTTGAATTCCTTCATGTACCTCTCCAGCGAGCCCCTGGGCTCAAACAGCACGAAGGGCTTTAGTGTTGATGTTAGGTATTGCACGATTGGGCTTGTCGGTAGTATGAAGACCTCACCGTTGCGGGCGAATGCCCTAGCCTTACTCTCCACAGCATCCAAGCCAGGCAACCACTTGTTTAGGATAACGTTGACGATGGGGTTCAACTTGAGTTGGGTAGTTAGTGGCCTGACTATGTTGTTGTCTAGCTCGGCTAGTACTATGTCTGCGTAGTTTGCGTAGTCCATGACCAAGTTTATGATGTTCGTGTTGATGAGTGCGGGTATCACAACCACATCATCAATACTTGCAGGCAAGTCAACAACCACAACCTGGGCATTAGTCAGCCTAGAGGCTGTTATCACGAGATTCCTCAACGCATTGAATGCTTGGTTCACGCTTATCGAAGAGCCCCACAAATCCCATGATTTTAGCGAGCCAGGTGGTACAACGAATACGCTAGGCACCACATTGCTCCTAACTAGGACTTGGTTCACGTCCTTGACCAAACCAAGCATGTAATCCAGTGCACCTGGTCTATCTGGGTTTATGCCGAGTAGTCGGCTTGATGTTTGTGTTGAGTCTATGCCGAAGTCTATGAGGACGGTGTTGGTCTTCAATGCCATTGATAGTGCAATGGCTTGGTTACTGGCTATCGTGGACTTCCCAGTCCCACCCTTACGCCCACTGAAGTACGTAATTGTGGCTAGCCTAGGAACCAGCATCACCAATCACTGGCTTTGTTTAAAAAGCTCCTCAACCTCACCATCGAGGCTCAAAACCTCGCTTGGTAGTTCGAGCTTGGGCAGGTTTAGGGACTCGACAGCCTCTAGGCTCGGCTTCACAGCCAAAACACCCTCTGGATCCTTGTAGAATGCATACAATAAAGACGCCAACTGCTCCGGCGTTGGATTCAGCTCCAACGCCTTAGTCAGGAACTCGACTCGGTAATGCAATTGCTTATCGATAACGTCCTTGCCGTAATCCCTAGTTAGCACCTCCATGTGCCTATCGGCGTTTATGATGTTCCTAACGAAACGCCTATGAACAACCCTAACCACACCACCCTCATCCCTAACACTCTCCTTAACCAAACCAACCTCGACAACAACAGCCTCCTCCAAGAACCTCTCTGCATCAACAAAGCCCTTAACCTTGAGCCTAGTAACCGCGTCCTCGTAGTCGTTGGCGTGGAATGTTGTGATGGTTCCATGACCGAGGGTCATGGCTTCAAGCAATGCCCTGAACTCCTCATCACCCCTAGCCTCATTAACCAAAATAATGTCGGCACCACTCCTCAGGGAGTGGTTGATTAACCTAACCTTATCGATACTCTCAATGCCCCTAGCATACGCCCTCCTCTCGAGCATCGGCAAAACAACCCGGTGATAGGGGAGGAATAACTCAACTACGTCCATCACCAGGGCAATCACTTTATCAACCAATAGGAACGCAATCGCGTTCTGAAGCGTGGTCTTACCAGCACCCATTGGCCCGACAAAGAGTATGGGTGTCTTGTAGTCAGCCAGCAACCAAAGCAATGCAGCCTGGTCTATGCTAATCACGTTGTTCCTAATGAGCTCAGTAATTAGCCTAGGCCTCCTAGGCAAGACCCTAATGCTAACCCAAGGCGATGGGCGCCCAACTGGGTCAGCCGTGACCGCAATCCTAATCCTAAACTCCGGATCAACGAGGTCCGGCATTGGGTTGTGAGTAGTTATTGGTGTCTTCATCCTAATCGAGAACCTCCTGAAGAGGTAGTTGATGGCATCGAAGTCATTGGGCATTACCTTCTTGACCACCTTCTTGAGGCCTCTCCTAACGATTAACTCATAGGGCTCCCAACCGATGATTGCCCTAGTTAAACCAAGCTCCTCGTGGTTCACATGAACAACCAAGCCATCATCTAATTTTCGAATGTATACGTCCGTGACCTCCGGCATTAGGAAGAGCGGGGTAAAAGCCCCATACCCATTCAGCCACCTCTCGAAGACCTTCTTTGCCAAGTCAATGTTTTCAGCATTTGGCTTAACATTGATTAGATCCAATGCCTTCTTGATTGCGGACTCAAGTCTAACCCCCGAGCCTAGCTTTTCAGCCACAAAGTCGAGGGGCAGTGCAATCAACCAGTCGGGGACGTCGTCAATGACGTAAGCCGTATACTCGGGCGTTTGGTAAGTAGGGTCAATGACCTGGTGAATCTCTATGCTTGTCTTAATCCCGAAATTCTCCCTATCCTCAATAGTGTAGAACTTGACTAAGCCTTGGCTGATGACTCTCGGCCTAGATACGTGCATCAAGATTTGATGCACTGATTTTTAAGGGATTAGTGAAGACCATCATCAGCTATTGTGTACTTGACCTCGGTGCCAGGCGCCAGCCCCGGCACGTCCAAAGCCCTCATCACACCCTCCGGCTTAGCCTTGCTCGGCCTAAGCATTAGCCACCTGCTATTCACTGTATGGGCCAAAACATTGCCGCCGACTGGTAGTTTGATTTCGACGTAGCCTGTTGGCATTGTCATTACCTGGTTAGTGTAGATAGCCAACACCCCGAACTTTATTGTCAGCCTACGTACCCAATCAAGCACGTAATGCAACCTCTGCTGCCTCTCCGCCAACCTCTCCCTACCCCTGAACTGAGCCCTGTATAGGGCTGTTACGCTATCGATAATGACAACACCAACACCACCACTAATCACCTGGCTAGCCAGCTTGAGTTTTACGAAGTCCTCTAGTTCTTCGACCGTTGCAGGGTTGTAGACAACCAAGTCCCTCTCGAGGAATTCATCGTAATTAATACCGAACCTATTGCACATGTTCTCGACTAGCTTGCCTGTGGTTAGGTACTGGTCGATTGTCTTCTCCGTGTCTATGTAGACGATACTAACCTGGTGCTGGGCAACACCAGCCACAGCAATCTGCAAGCTCATTAACGTCTTACCACTACCAAACTCACCAGCAAACTCATATGAACTACCAAACCTCAAGCCACCAACCAACTTATCGAACTCCTCAACACCGGTTTTAACAATCCTTTGCTTTACTACGGATTCAATCCTCTCCCTAGCACTCATTGGCTTTGGCTCATCATTGAGCAAACCCCTGGCTGCAGTGATTACCTTCCTCGCAGTATCGAGCTCGGAGAGGTTGAGTAGTTCCATTAACTCCTCCGCGTTGAACAACAACAGGTGCTTAGGGCTTGTTACACCAATGGATTTGAGCCTCTCAATCATTTGGGAGCTAACACCATAGCTCCTCAATGCATCCAAGTCATCGATTGATTGTGTTTTCTCCTCAGCCTTTGTCTCTTTCCCTTTCTTCGGCACTACAACCACCCCATTAGGGCTATTATGGGTGCCATGAATATTGGGATTAGGCTCACTCCCAAGCCTATTGAGTGCATAGCCTTACCAACAATTACCGAGGTTGATGCTCCCAAGGCAATGAGCATTGTGAATATAGCGTTCACATTTGTTAAGCCACTGATTATTGATGCCGCACTACTTATTCCCGAGGCACTAGATACTGCACTCGATGCGTATGCCGGTGCGTGGAGTGCTAGGAGCATTGCCACTAATGCCAGCATGAGTGCGTAACTGACGGCAATGAACGGCCCATAAACAAAGCCGCTCCTGACAACCTGCCTAATGAAGTTCGTGAATGAGTCGACGACCATGTTTACCCTCTCAACAACATCCCTAGAACCCCTACTGTACGCATAATCCCAAAGCTGGATCAGCTCCTTTTCAACAATTGTTTGAGGCACCGGCGGCTTGGGGTCACTAACGAGTAACAACTCGCCGAAGGACTTACTCACCCTACCATACATCCCTAAGTAGTCCCTAACGAACCTAATGAACTGTGGCATGTAGAGCGCTGCGAAGCCTATGCCGAAGGCTATTATCGAGACTGCGGCAGCCATTAAGCCGGGCAGCTTGAGCAGTAATAAGGAAACAGTTAAGCCGATGCCTAGCCCGGCTGAGCCTCCTATGATTGGCTTGATGTAGTCGTATTTGGCGAGTTCTATTTGGTAGTAGTGGATTAGTGGTATGTAGAGTAGGTTGATTAGTCCGACGAAGGGTGGTGCGCCTAGGATTACCATGAAGGTAAGCACGCCGGTCATTATCGAGAGGACTATCACGGCTGTTAAGCTCGCATTAACCCACTGGAGCCTACTACTCAACACATTGTTCAACTTATTCAAAATAGCCATGAATGCTACGTCAGGGTCGGTGCCCGATGCAACAAAGCTGTGCGCATAGGCAAGCAACTCACGCCTATAACCACCCCTCCTCAACAACCATGGGGTGGTGACCACGTTTAGGAGCATGGATAACCTGAACCAAGACCTAGAGAGCCTGGAGGCCTCGCTTACTGCCAGGTCTGTGCCATCCTCGGGAGCCCTAATCACAAACACCAAATCGGCGATGTACTCCTTGATAGAAGTCATCGATTTGTAGTGGGGTGGTTTTAAAGGGTGCTATTTCCCGAGCATGGGTTTTATCTTCCTGTGGTATATGTCTATTAACTCCCTCAGGGCGTTGTAGTCCTCGTTTAATGCCTCGAGCATTGCGTCGAGAATGTTTATCAAATCCGCCTCAGCCTTGGCGAGCTCCTCAAAGCACGCTACGGCAGTCCCTAAGTCCTCGCCCTCATCCTCAGGGCACCTCCTCAATACCTGCTCTGTGTACATAAGCAATGCCTCCTCGAACCGCGAATGGGCTTTCCTAAACTCCAAAAACTTCTCACGAACCCTCCTACCCAACTCCCTCATTTCAGCCAATGCCCTAGCGACATCATCAAGCCCCGAGGACATACAAATCACTGTAGTTAGCACAGCAATTTAAACCTATAAGGTTGGGAATCACCTAACCAACAACTCGACAATGTACCTCCTCGTCCTCGTTAGCTTGAGGCTCAACTCCCTAACATCGCCGTCGCAAACAAGTTTTGTCCTCACCTCCATGGGCTCGCTTGAGTAGATGACATACGTAACCCTATGCCTAGGGTTCAACCTATCGCTTGAATCGACTACCCTAACGGACTTAACAACCCTAACCCTACCCTTCAACTCGCTGGGTATCTCCAAGTAATAATCAACGCACTCTATGTTTATTACCGAGGCATAAACATCGCTGTCTAGTTTTTTGTAGTTTCGGTAGAGGATCACCGCGGCTATGTGCGTGCAAATCTCGCTTTTTCTGCGGAGACCCCAGTTGGACTCGAAGCACGAGCAGTAATACCTACCGTCTCTGAGCCTAACAACGTAGGTTGGGTACTTATCACCAAGCTCTGGTAGTCCCTTCACGACCCAAACATTCTCGCCAAACTCCTTGACGGTGTTTTTCATGAATCGAATAAGAGCCCTCCTAATCCATGATTTGCTCTTGTTTGGGAAGTCCTCCCTAAGCCTCTCGATAGCTAGATCAATGAGCTCCCTGCTCATTGCCTCACTCAATGAAACATTGTTTGAATTAAAAGGTTGGATGAAGTTTAGGGGAGTGGGAAGGGAAGGAAAGGTGGTTTTGATTTTTGGTTTTGATTAGTTTACCTCACGATATTGGTGCCACGTTTGTGCCACTTGTTGTTACCACCTCGACCTCAGTCGGCGAGCCGCTTAGGCTACTGCAGGTTATCGAGAGCGTATCCCCTGGGTTGAGGGTTATCGATAACCCACTGGCCGGCAGTGAGGTTATGCCGCTGTACGAATTGCCGTTTAGGTATGCGGTGCAGCTAGACGCACCCGAGCCGCTGGGTAGTAGGTTTACTGCCTCAACCCTTATCCCGCTGACACCCATTGCCTTTATGTTTATGACAAGTACTCCGCCCATCTCCTCCGCAGTCACCGTCAGCGTGTTGCTTGCCCCCAGCGATGGCATTGCACCGTGGAAGACGTAGAAGATCAGGAACAACGCAATCGCTATGCCGACAACGGCAACAATAGCCCAAAGTATGTTGAACTCGCCACTCCTCGCTAGGCTCTTTGTCATTGACTTAGGTACCTTAGGCATTGCCTTGGTCGTTTTGATTAGGGACTCGGCAGTCATCGATAGAGGGGATATGTGGTTTTTAAGGGGTTGTTGGGTGGGGTTGCTATGGGGTTGTGCTTAGTGCTTGCTTTATCATGTAGGCTAGTGCGTTCGCGGTCTCCCTGAGCATTGCCTGGAGGAGCCACAATGCGTATGTGCCCGCGTTGTGAACCAACGTTGGGTTCCCACTCTCCAAACCAATGGTTAGCAGCGATATGTATATGCTGAGGAATATGCCCAAAGCCCCATATATCGGCTTCTTAGCGTGGAATATCGCCTCTGTTAGAGCACTCGTTCGCCCAAAACTCGTTGGGTGCCAGAGGTACTCTATGAAGTGGAGTATCAGCATTATTATCGAGACTATGAAGGACAAACCACCAGCAATAAGCGTGATCTGGAGCGCCGGAACACCGATCTGATTAACGAACTGATCAATCGCACTACTCACCTCCGTCATATTCACACCAGTCACATTCCCAGCCTGGAGCAGTATGTGGATTGCAGTCATCAATTTAGTGAAGCACTTATTTAAAAAGGCTTAGATTGGTAGGACGTCCACGATGGTTTCATCGAGCACCCGATAAAGCCCGTAGCTCGCGGCTAGGGCGAAGGCTAGCACCACATCGACAGTGACGTCGTAGGTCTGCATAACCAAGCCGACTTGGTAGCCTTGGTTCACAAATATGTCGGCGAAATTCGTGACGCTGCTCAGTGATGGTTTTACGAGGAAGGCATGAGCTAAGTAATCCACCACAGGCCCTAGGTAAAGGATTGTGTATGCCGTCAATAGTGGTGCAATGAATAGTGCGATTAGGCTTAGTGCTATTATGAACGTCCCAATACTCCTAGACTGCCTAATCAACAGCAAGCCGGTGGCTATGCCCATGAAAGCCCATGCGTACTCAGCAATGAGGCTCAACGCATAGATGAAGCCCAGGTTGATTATCGTGTATGTAAGCATCATCTGTAGGTACCAGGTTGATTGCTGGAGGTACCAGCCAAGCGGGCTGGTCACCGGAATAATGCTTAGTCCGATTGTGGTTCCCCAGAAGTGCCCGTAGGCTGCAGTCACGTTGTTGAAGTACTGATAAGCAATAGAGTTACTCCAACCCAGCAGTTGGGTTGCGTTGTCCGCACTAGGCATTGCCTGAGCCAGGGTCTGGTTGCCCACGGTTATTGACGAGGCGATTGTGTAGACGGCTTTAGCGAAGAAGTTCGAAGCAACCAATGCGGACAATACTCCGAACATCACAGCACCAACCAAGACATCAAGCATTATATCAATCCCCTCACGCCTAACCTCAGGCGTGGGGCCATGAGAGTACTTCACGGCACCATAGACAAGGACGGGTACGGCAAACACCCCGAAGCTTAGGGGTCCAGCCAATGACTGGAGTATTTGGGTAACCATCGATTTTAACGCCAACAGTTTTAAAGGGCTCCACACCTCGTAACAACGGCCTTACCCAGCAACTCCCTGACCGTGTTAGCCAGGTTCTTGTCTGATACCGCGTTGTACACAATGCCGAGTAGGGCGTCCTTGATCTCCTCAATGCCTAGGCAAACCTCCGAGGCCATCTCCCCAGCTGTGACCCTCACCTCCTCAGCCAACACATCACTCCCAGCCCTCTTACTGCCAAGCTCCCTAGCGTGTCTCACAGCCTTAGCAACGACATCAATGGCCCTCTTTACGGCGTCGATTATCCTCACAAGCTCGCCCGCATCCAGGCTCCTCGCGAGCTCTGCGACGTCCATGAGCACCCCAGGCCTCTCCAGCATTAGGCCTGCCAGGGTTGAGGCGATTAACTGCAATGTGCCTGGGTCCTTCCTCGGCATGTTCGCCCTCAAAACCTCGAAGATTATCCTCGAAAGCTCGCTCCTGGCACCCCTAACAGCCTTAACATACCTATCCGCATCACGCAAACCCTCAAGCTCCCTAATCAAGGACTCACGGGCCTCCTTGATGTTTACTGGCTCAGGCTCGACAGACCCAGCCCCAAGGCCGGACCCGTCTTCCACGGGCTCGGCCTGAACGCCAACTCCCTTCTCCGCCCCAGCCTCGCCAGGCTCAGCAACCGCTAAGCCGAAGTAAGCCCTAATCTCGTCCTCATCGAGACTGAACAACAACTTCCTAACCTCGTTAAGCACTTCGCTTCGTTTCTCTGGAGGATGGGACTTGGTGGACTTAACCCTCTTGAGGATGGCCTCCAACTCACGAAGTGTAAATCGAGTACATAGCAGGTAGCCGACCTCGGCACCCCTCTCATCAAGCTGTATACCAAGCTCCCTAAATATGTCGTAAATGAGCTCCGTTATGTGTGTCTCCGCACATGGTATTACGACCGATTGCTTATCGCCCCCACCCTCCTCTTTTCTACCTACATTCCCCTTAACCTCAGCCTTGGCATCCTTAACCTCAGATCCTTCAGCAGACTTTGTCCCAATGATCACTGTGGCCTGTTGCCTGGTATCGGCTGTTCCCTGATCGGTATCCTTAACCTCCTGCCCATCCTCGCCCTTGGCTTGGTTGCTTGGTGGCATTACGGGCCTGAGCTTATCGAGGATGTAGGCCCTCCTAGTTACGTATATGTGCTTCAAGGCCCTTGACGCACTCCTCCTCCCAATATTCAACGCATCAATTAACGCACCAATTACCTCCGGCGGCACATCGCCCGGCACACCTGGCTTGAGCCAGTTGGTTATCTTCTCCCTCAACTCCCCGTTGTTTAGGGCCAGCATCACTACCGTGTCCTCAATAACGGGTATGAGGGCATCGAGCCTCGCGTCATCACTCATAGCGCAGTACTTTGCCGCCAACGCCCTGAGCTTCTCGGAATCCCTATGGCTCCTCGGGTTGTACCTATTGTCATCAACGAACACCACATTGACCAACGCCCTCTTCGAATCGCTAGGCGCCATATTCGTAAACCTCTGCAGTGCCCTACAGACACAATCCGGGTATATGCAAATTATTGAACCGTCAATGCTCCTAGCAGCGATTATCGACAGCGGCACCCTGACCTTATCGGCATCTTTATACACCTCCAAAGCCCACCCAATGGTCCCATGAGCCAACTCGCCAATGAGCACCCCCTCATTCCCCACCTTATCGGTATCGACCAGGGACTTGCACTGGCACGGGTGGCTCTCCAGAACATACGCCCTCCTAAACTCGCTAACCTCGACATACGCGGACTCAACACCACCAACCCTAACCTGCCTATTAAGTAGCAGGTTCACTGGCATTTGATTGAAAGTGGGCAGGTTTATAAGACCACCTGACCAAGGGATGCCATGGAAAATATCTTACGGGATCGGAAATACCGTGCACGGAAACTACGGGGAGGGGGTCTCGTGAATTACGGTGCCGCAACGATCGTTGCAGCACCGTGAGGTACGACTTGTGGGAAGTTATTCCATGTAATTAACTTATTTAATTTATATAAGTTCTAGTTTTGTACCTTACTTACCTTAACTTTGCTTATGAATTTCTCGAGTCTTAAGGCTTCATAGACCTTCTCGAAGCCGCTTACCCTTAATTCAAATTTTACGAAGTTGAGGGGTACCCCTAACTTCTCCACCTTGGCGAGTGCGGCTGCCGCTATAGCTATTGAGGATATGTACCTCCACGGCTCCACTCCACCCACCTCCTCCTTGAGGTACTCGTATAGTTCCTCGAAGTACTTTATGCCGAGCCCCACCAAGTCATCGCTTGGCTCCGCCTTTAGGAGCCTAAGCGCCCTCCTAATCAGCGGCCTCCAAGTCCTTGTGGCGGCGAGTGCCCACCTGATCGCCTCCGCAATCGACATGTTGTACCTACCTCCCTCCACATTGGACTTACCGCTCGTTATCGAGTTCCAAACCCCAACCACAGTCTCCACCTTGGGCAAAGAAGCCCTGGTCCCACCTGCATCACCTCCATCCTCACCCTCCACACCCCTACCCATTAACTCCCTAACGAGCTCCTCAACAAACGCCCTCGCCTCCTCCTCGCTGAAGTCCCCTGTCTCCATGAGTGCCTTGGTGAGCCTCTCAACGTAGTTCGCCATATCCTTATCAGCGCCCCTTTCTGCATTTGTTTTTGAGTTACTCCCCAGGCCTTCCCAGGTAATACCCCTACGCAGCGCCGCAATCCGCCTCAACCTGCCCGAAATACCCAGCCTCCTCGGCATTTGCCCCTCCCTCGAGTACGTGCTTGGTCTACCCGTGAGGTACTCATAGACCAACTCACTACTGTACACAGTGCCACACCTCGGGCACTTGAGCATCCACTCTTCGACAATCAGACACGACCCACAGTGTGGGCACCTACCATTGCCGCAATTAGCCATTACGGTTTAAAAAGCCCGGCATCAAAATAAATACTTTTCTAAACATTAATAGTTAAAGAGGAGAAGTTACTAATTTAATTGGGGTGTTCAGTGAAAGTTTCACACAAGTATTTATTTCCAAGCAAGCCCCAGGTGTGCTGGCTTCACCTGCAGGTGGTTTTTGTTCACCTGTGGGGCGAAAGTTTCAGTCCACTCGGTAACGCCCAATGGCAGTGCCCTTTTAAGCCCTGGCTCGAGTGAGTGATTAATATGGTTGACCTAGCCTACGACTGGAGCCTAATGGGTTGGGAGATGAGGGCGATAGTCATAGCACTAGCCGTTGCATTGATCCTAGTGGTGCTGAGCCCACACGTAGCAGTGCTAAAGCCGATAGCCCAGAGACTGGGGTTGGTGGCGGTAACGACCCAAACAATCTACGTGCCGGTGAACCAAACGGTCTACGTGAATAGGACAATCTACGTGAACCAAACAGTGGTTAGGTACATCAACCAGACCGTGCCAGTCTACATAAACAGGACCGTCTACGTGTCGACTAGCCTTAATGAGTCGTTGTCAGCGTACCTCAACGACTTGTTTGGGTGGAGCGGGCTCAGGTGTTGGATTGTTACGTTTATATACGACAACGCTACACCGTACTATTACGAGGGTAATGAAGCAACGTGGGGCTTTATGACGACGATAGGCACCATGATAATACCACAACAACTACTAAGTAAGTTCGACGAGGCGATACCTGGCGGTGGACCGAATGCCACGTATTACTACCCATACGGTGTGTTACAGCTACATGGCTTTCCGCTGACGTACATGTACGCCGTCGGTGCCTCACTTAATATAACCGAGCTGTGGAGCAATGGCGGTGAGTTGTTTATTCCAAAGAACACCAGTGTACCGGCGGTGTACATATTCGGTGATTGGACAGGGAATGGCCCCTTGCCGCACTTCTATGCTGCTGTGATAAACAACACGGGTGGTTACGTAGTAGTGACGTCACAGTACCCGAATCCCTATTCGCCACAGCCGCCGTTTATTAATGCAACCACGGTGTTTTTCTACAACAGGACATACACGGTGCTTATTCTCCCCGTGATTGTGGTGGGCGCCATTCATATAATGAAGAACCCATTTGCCTGCAACTGGACGATAATAGGCCCGGCGGACCCGAACGTGATAATGAGGTACCCAATACCGTATGATTGGTCTGCGTCCGAAGCGTGGATTGCGATGACTAGGGGTTACCTATCAACGAGCGCGATAGAGCGAACTTACGAGTATAATACCTTCGGTTATTGGGTCTGGAACATGAATGTAACTATAGTGAATGCATCACTGCCATACCCAACGAGTTAAGGGTAAAAAGGTTTTGATATTTTGAAATCAAAAACCCCTTTTCATTACTGTGGTTGACCTTTGTTCACGTTACATTGCCAGTTTATTGTCACGGTTGCAGTGGCTGAGCCACTAGACCCGCTGACTGACTGCGATGGTGGGTTTATCGACACTGAACTAAGATATGGGGTTCCGCTGGTGCATGATAGGGTTGCTTGCAGTGATGAACTGCCCTTTAATGAGACGCCGTACTCTGTGTAGTATAGGGTTGCGGAGACTTGGTATTCAGCTGGGGCGAAATTGCTAACTACGCTTGCTAACCACTGGACTTGGCTCGCGCTGCCTGGGGCTACGCTCCACGAGAG
>Ga0080005_130971_pt1 | contig 13615 bp, 18 predicted proteins | sample JossMetagenome_2_FD_69208 | JGI IMG/M metagenome (GOLD analysis project Ga0080005, IMG submission 69208) | Hot spring sediment microbial communities from Joseph's Coat, Yellowstone National Park, USA - JC3_ASED (SPADES assembly) (version 2) | ecosystem: Environmental > Aquatic > Thermal springs >... | reverse complement strand
GGCTTGATTACGCAAAGGTTAAGTCATACTCACAAACCTATACCCTACGTGAGTTGTTCTATGAATTGCCGTGTAATGATGCGGATAAAATCATTCGCATAGTCGATGATAGCGATAGATTCACCTCAATGTGCCAAATAAGGAATGCTAAGCCTAACAGTAACATGCTTAAGAAATTGCTTTGGTGGTCCAGGTCTTTGGTGAACAACCTACCCGATAGCGACCCAATTGTTGAGGCTCTCAACAACATCCTCAACAACCTATAACCAATAACCTTAAAAAGAGCCTCTCAGAATTGTTAATTAGCCCATGGGGACGCTAAGTCCTGTGTCAGCTCCTCTATAGTGCCGAGCCAAGTTCAGCCTGCGTGGTGCGCCCCGTGGGTGCCCGTGAGACAGGAGGAGGTTGCACGCGGTACCCTCACGGGCTTATCATTACCAATTTGCGTGGGTTTTACGGTTCCTTTCTTTAACAACGTAATCAATAGTGTCCTTGATTATCTTACGGATTGTCCTCTCGATAGCCTCGCTATTGTTCCTGCACTGGTACTCCCTAGCCCAAACCCTCTTGGTCATGCCTTCATGGATAATAAACAAATAAGCAAAGTATCGTGATAAATAAGGTCTTCTGCGTCTCTTTATCACTAGCAGATAGTAATCATGGCATGCATCGATTTCCCACTTTTTGTAGAAATAAACACTGCGTCTAATGACTTTGCCAGGGATTGGCTCACCACTCACGTCAAACAAGTACCAATCCTTATAGCCGTCCCCACCGTAGATACGCTTAATTATGAATGATTTACCACAACTAATCACCATTGCTCACCACTATCGCATTTACTCACGTAGAGCTTAACCTTCGTGACGTTGGGTTTCCTACCGTTCTTCTTAACCATGATACAGAATCTACGTTTCTTGAACTCCTCAATTATGAAATCAACTAGCCACCCTGGATATGTAATTTTCCATCCTTTCTTCTCTGCAATCTTTGTCGCAATGCTCCTAATTATGACACCCGTTAGCTTAATCACGTTCCTTCTGTATGGATTAACTACGTAATCATCCCAATGCTCAATGATGTAATCAACAAACTCCCTAGCCAACATGTGGTACATGTCCTTATTCCCATTATTGCGATTATTATTGCAATTGCCATCTACGCCAATCTCCCTAAGGAATTCCGTAAGGGCTTGATTGAGTGGGTGGTTTTTGTTCAATTCATACTCGACACGTCTCCTACCCCTGTGCTCAATCACCAAACCATGACTTAGCAATGGTCTTAACATGAAACTGGCTGATACACCACCTTGGACCCCTGTTGCCTTCACTAATTCTGTCTTCACCATGGGTCCATTCATCAGTGCGATTATCGCCTTTATCCTGGATTTGGTTCCCAAGATTTTCTCAAACACATCCCATAGGTTCTTCTCGTGTAGCAGATTCACAAATCCTACGAGCTTCTTCACAAAATCATTCTCCGTATTCAGCATTATAATACGGCTATGCCCACGTCGTATCTTCCTGACTAAGCCATGTTTCAATAGATATGTTAATGCTCGCTTTATCGCCTCCTCACTATACCTATGATCCAACATAATTATGAATTCGCTTGTAAGTAATTCACGGTGTTTACTCAATAACACCACTATTTTAAATGCTAACTTCCTCTTCGTTAGTTCAATGAATAAATTCACTGAATCTAAATTCGCCATGACAATCACCTCAGTATGACACTAAGCCCCAGCTTTTTACCAGGTACGTGAAACGATAGTCCATCAGGATTACTTTAATGTAATCCTCTGGACCCCTAATGCCTCGCCCAATAGCTTGCTTCACTTGCATTTCCGCCTGTATCTTCATCCACGTATAGTCCTTAAGACCGCTTGCTCTGATTCTGTCTCTCACGTAATCATCAGAGATATTGGGATATAACACCCCTGCGATAATGATGTACTTGATTAAGGATTTGCCATCCTTAACCAACTCAACACCTTCAGTAAAGCGTCCACCAGAAACTGCATGAATAACCAATCTCCTATTTGCCAAAGCCAACTCCAACAACTTAGGCAGGTGCCTAACTTCTCCCTCACGTACCTGCTTGACTGGTAGGTTCATCAAATAATTAGCTATCGATATCATCATGTTGTAATTGGGATAAACCACCAAGTAAACACCATCATCGCCATTCATTATAATCTTGCGAATTTCATCCGCATACTTCCTGTACATCTCCTCACCACGTTTCTTAAACTCACTCGTGACACTCGTTATTACCTCAACGTCCCTATGTCCAATCCTAACCTCATTGCTCAAGTCAAAGTACTTCGTTACCTTTAGACCCCATACATTTTCAATGTATTCTCTCGGTGGCATGGTACCTGACATAAGTATCCACGGACCCTCAAACTCCTGATGTGCCATGGTGATTATAGGCTTAGGCGTCGTTGGCTTAATCACTAATGATGCCTCATCATTCTTGATTATATAGAAACGCCATACCTTGGGGTCTATAAGTTCCATAAGCTCGCCAGGCACCTCATTGTCCCTAAACTTACCTTGCATGTAGTCAAACAAATAAACCATGGTCATGATAGTCTTCTCTAAAGCCCTGGCAACCCTAACATTACCTAAAAATCTCGCTACGGTTAATTCAATTATACTTATTGGCATAACCACGGCTTTCTCAAACTCATACAACATCGTCAGCAATTCATCAAGGTGCTCATCACGGATTCGCTTGTAGGAATTACTAGCACCATACTCCTTAGCCAACTCATCAAGTCTCTTTCCAATCCTCTCGGCATTAGCCTTGAACTCATTAAGGCTTGATAGTATGTCCTCTTTACACAACTTAACGGCATGCTCAACCTTATCCTTATCCTCCTCGTAAATAATGAACCTCTCAGGGTCCTTGATTAATTCCTTACAATACCTCTCGCCATACTCAATAACACGGATAAGTCTCTTCACATGTATTAAACGCTCATAACCCTCTAGGCGGTCTAAGTTATGAGCCTCATCCACAATGGTTATGAACCTAACCTTATACCCATAGCTTTCCAACTCCCCAGCGTCCTCATACAACCTGGTGAATAGTACACGGGGATAACCGAAAACGTGGGGATACGTCCCAATCAATACCACAGGCAATTCTAAATGTAATGAAACACGGCTAAGGTTTTTGATAGCGTCGTATGTGCATATGTTATCATACTTATGTCCTATATTCATAAGACTTTTCAGCACCTCACGTCGGTATTCCTCAGGAGGTAGGTTGGGGTTTACCCTAACGATAGCATCAATCTCGTCTCTTATGTATTGCAAACTTGATGGCGTATTTGTAATGAATTTGCCGAAACCTGCCAGCTTACAACCTTCGCAATCCACTGATGCCACATCCTCGCCCAATTCCCTAAGCTCTTTCTTCATTTCCTCGCTCATCATTGTGCATTGACGGGCTTTGGAGAAAAACACAAACGGCTTATACCTAAGTCCTAAATGTCTCAAAATGTCTTCCCAAAATCTGTGTTGCTCTGTTAAGGTCCTCACCGCCACAAAAATGACTGATTCATCCACATCATTACTCATCTTAATCGCAGAAAGCAGGGACAATAAGGTTTTACCGCTTCCTGTCGGTGCATTTATCACAATGTTCGTATCATCATCAGGGTCCGTTGGGATTTGAGACAACACCTTTTCTTGCCACGGACGTAGTTTTATGTTTTTGACAATCTCCTCATACAATCCCATCACTCAACACCCTTATCCTTGCATTTAGGTACAGCATATTTTAGGGGTGCTGGGTGTACCTCAAGACCTTCCATCCTTTTTGGTGTTACTAATTCTGTGTATGTCCATGCATTTGACTCTTCAAAATGGTACCACTTACCTACCACCAACTCATAACACTCATACTCATCTCCAGGTCCCCAATTCCATGTTTCATCTATACGCTCTGGGTCTGGGCACGGTATCGGTGATATTAAGTTACAATCCATATCCACAACCCTATACATACCCTTTTTTATCCTCAATATGAACGTGGATTTTACGGGTCCCTCTACGGGTCCCTCCTTATCGTGAGATTCCCTTGTCATACATGATAATAGAGCACAGAGGTTTATAAGCTTTCTCTCACGTGAAAACCACGAGCTTATAATCATAAGATAAAGCACGGAAAAGAATAGAGAATGGTTTTAAGGAAACGTATGCGTGCAACTCAGTATTAATCAGAGACGCATTGATATACGAGTTCCTCGGCTCGCATCAACGCCATATCTATGGTATTCTCGTAGAATGATGCTAGTTCTCTTTTTGTCGCTGTGCCATCATCACTGATGTTATAGCACCATACAGTGATACTATATGGATTTGCTCTTTTGTTTGGTCTAGTGATGTCTACAACTAAGTATTTACCGCTTTTTAGCACCCAGACATCCTCACCATGTCTACCACTTCTACTTCTGAATGAGTACCTAGGTTCTATCTCAACCACAACGTTTTCCTTAAGCGTATACACATGCGTCTCATCTCTACCACCCATCCCTGTTGCTCTGAAGTATCTCCTAAGTTCGTAGACCTGACTCGGTGTTTGGTTACCCTGACTCATACATGGTAATAGAGCATAGCCTATTTATAAACCTTACCTCACGTAAAAACCACGGCTTAATAACCATAAAACCCACATCAGAAAAAGGCGCTCGAGCGCCCTGGCACTCACGTTAAGCCTCTCACGTTAATCGCACCTCGAATCTAACGTGTAGATTACACATGTAGAAAAGACACCATACCCATCAATCCACGGGGCACCGTCACCGAAGGACACCTGTAGATTACAAGTGTAGAATCCACGGTAAATCCTAATTAATACTAATTATATAATTGGTATTAATGCGGATTGTCGTGCTTAGGTTCATGCCACCGATAGTCACAGGCTTGGGAATAGCAATTATGGAAGTCACAGCACAGGCACATTACAGTTATTTCTCGATACCGTGGCTCATATCAATAATAGCCACGGTAATTAGCCCATGGTTTGTAGGCACGCTTATAACCGCAATCGGTGCTTACCTATTCACAATGGTTGATTTAAGCATTGATTTCATGGCGTTCATTGGTTATATCATTAACGTGTTTGCGTGGGAGGATATTTGGTACTGGATAATCCGTTGGCATGTACCATACCCATGGGTTTTCTACGTCTATGGAATTGGCATACCGTATTTGGTCTATTTTGGCGTACCGATTGACACTGTGGTTGGTTTAATCATTAGTTACATGATATTAGCCATGGAAAAGTCTCGCTACATAATTCTCTAATCAGCGATGACTAGATTCATCACTTACCTCAGATAGGGAACAATCATCATTGAGATACGCAATAAATACAAATTAATTAATTTTAAGGCTTAATATCGCTTACGGTAATAATACATATTAACAAAATCCTTACCAATTACATCCATTATTTGGTGCAATTGACGCAATAGCCTAGGTTTTTGCTTTTCGGTTTTTGTATTGGTTTTTACGGACCTAGGCTTAGTGGGCTTAGGTCTTAATATTTCGGAAACATCAACAGCATCAATGGCATTGGCATCATTAACACTAGGTTTCTCAGGCATGGGTATATATGCAATGATTTTACCACGGTTCACATGAACCATGGCTTTCGGTTCACTGAGTATTTCCTGTAATTCACGCTCATACCTATCAGCTCTCTCTGGGTCCAATTTTCTCAACCTCTCAATCTCGCTTTTCGCTAACTCAATGTTTTCATTCCAATACTTAGACTCACGTGGGTCTCTCAGTGTCCTAAAGACCTCAAAAAGCACAACCTCAATAGAGCGTATTTCAGCTTCTCTTTGCTTTCTTAATTCCTCGAGCGCCTTGGCAGTTTCCTCACGCAATTCTCGCAATTTCGGTCTCAATTCCTTATAACTCCTAATTTGCTTAAGTCTCGATTCAGTAACGGGCTTTAAGACACCGTTAGCATCAACCACAGGCTCAGGCTTAGCTCAATAACCCTAGCACGGGCTTTAGGTTCAACCTTAGGTTTCTCAATCGCCATGGGTTTAGGTTCAGGTTTAGGATTAAGTATAGCATGCAATTCCATACCGTATTTGGTTGCTAATTTCCTGTCAAATTGAGAGAGTTGTTTAAGTAACTCATTAGCGTATTCCACGGTTTCACTGTCCTGTGGGTTTTTGCGTAAGTAATCAATTATTTCCCTTAACCTGCTCTCAATCATTGACGGTGCCATTTCCATAAGCAATTCAGCATTATTATCCACCTTATTTACGATAAACTTACCTAACAATTTACTTAATGAATCTATAAACGTGCTTTTATCATTAGTATCGAGTTCATGCACGTCAAAGTTATCCATGAAACTTTCATAGTCAAAGTTATCCGCATTAATACCTAAACTCTTTATGGTATTCCTTACCATAGCACTAAGCACCACATAATTATTGTTCACCACACGCTTAACGCTATCATAAGACCATAGCATATCCACTATGGACTTAACCAAGTCCTGTATTGTGGTTTTTCCGTTGTCCTTAACCCGTGCTTTTTGCCTTGAACCCATACACGTAAATAGAGCATGAACCCTTTATAAACTTTTTTCTGTATAAAACCACGGTCTTATACACCGTAAATTAGAAATTGAAAGAACACCCTTTTCACATTTTTTCTTTCAATTTTCCTATTTCAATTGCTCATATCTTTCAATTCCTAGGTAAAACCTGTTACGCGCACATTCCTCCTGGTTTTTCCCTATGACGTGGCAAGCAATAATGAAACCATAACCAACGCATTACGTAAATAGAGCACAATGCTTAATATTACAATATAACCAACGTGTTCATAAACATACCATGTCATAAATAGAGCACAATCATGATTAATGTATTCTGAGTAATGAGTTTGTAAACATGTATTACAATCAATAGAGCACGTTGCTTAATATTACAATCTAAACATTGTATTTCTAAACATTACGTGTCATAAATAGTGTACAACCATAGCACGTGAAATCATGTAATCATTGCGTTACATAAATAGAGCATGAAACTTAGCGTTACATTTTAACCAACGTATTCATATGCATTATGTGTCTTAAATAGAGCACAACCATTAAATGCGTATTCACTAATAATCAGTATAAACCACAGTATTACATTAATAGAGCACGTTACTTAGTGTTACAATTTAACTAATGTGTTAATAATCAAACCGTGTCATTAATAGAGCACGTGTATTTCTCTCATTATCTATATAGCGTATTTACAAACCTGTATTACAAACATAAAACTCTATGGTTTATTCCGTTATGTAAATAGAGCACGTTACTAATAATTTATTGCTAAATAACGTTTTAATAAACGTGCCGTTATGTAAATAGAGCATGGTTCTTAGCGTTGAATTTCTTTACGGTTATTTATTGATATTGTGAGCCATATCGTGAACTATATAGATTATTTATGGCATGGTTAAGTCTCTTTCATTAAGTATATAGTCAATGATTTTAATGATTACGGTTATATATAGAACCGTGGATTTTTGGTTTTTCTACGTTCACGGTTTACGTTTATGATATCGTAATTTTCACGTAGTAAGGTTTATAAATCTCAACGTGCTCTATTTCACGGTATGGGCACGGAAAAAGGAATGGAAACGGAAACCCAAATAGAATGGCTAAGTGAGTTGGAAAGAGAGTTGAACGTAAGGCATGGAAAAAAGGAATTGAACGTGAAAATAGTAATAAGGTTAGGTTACACCGAAAAGAATGATATGAGACGTGAAATCATGTACATGGAAGCTAACGTTTATGATAAGCGTACAGGTAAGTTAATCGGTAAGATAAGCAGGACGGCAGAAGATGGCACGTTATCGGTGGTCCACTTAGAAATACTGATGGACTTTTACAATGCGGTGATTGAGCAAATTATCGGAAATACACCACGTAAAGCAAAATCAGGAATTGACAGGTGGTTATAATGGTGTCAAAGTTTGAAATGGGTTATGAGTTAATGGGTAATGTTGTTGTGCGTAAGTACTTAATTGGTGGACACTACGTTACGTTATGTAATATACCGTGTTTGGACTTAAACAAAATGTCGGAAAGTGAAATTGAAAATGCATTGATAGCGTTGTTCAATGCCGTTAAGGATTACGGTGTTGAAATTGGTTTATGGTCTGACGTTTACGTGTTTAGTGAACCATACAATTGCGTTATATCGAGTACTAAGCCGATACCGAAAAAGGTGGTTCAAATAGCGATAAGCACGTTAAAGGCTTTTTGCAATGCACAGGGTGATGGCAATGAGAAAGACAATCCTTGATTTTATCAATGATGTACATGAACCCAGTGTTAAATACAGTGTTAAGGTTCATTTTGTTACGGAAAGCACGGGGGATTATCAGCATGTTTATGTATGGCATTTCTTTGAATCGCCGAATAGAATGGTAATTAGGGTTCATGCCGATAGTGTCATTGCGTTTGAGATAAGGACCGATAAGCCAGTTCACCCGAAATTTGATACGTATAATGGTAATGATACGTGGATAAAACTTATCGGTTTGCTTATTGTTCATGTACACAAACTACATAGTGATGTACATGATGGTGTTGTGACCTACATAAACCGTGACTTTTATGATGAAAGGACCAATGTATGGGTTCTTTGGTTTTATGAAATCCGCTTTAGAGAACCAAATCGTGAGATGGTGCTTAAATTGCGTGATGCGATTGTGAGTTTTCTAAGGTCTCAATTGGGTTTGGGTGATGGTTATGCGTGAGAGACAGCACAGGAATATGCGTTTAATGGGTACCAATACCATGGATATGCGTGAATTCATTGGCGTTAGGACTGAGGAAAAACCCAGGGAGAAAAAGCCTTACTATGAAATACGTGCTAAGGTGATTGTCCACAGAAGTCACATTGATGTTACAGCGATAACGGACTTAGAGCGTAATTTACCAGTCTTTCCAGTTAGGATTTATGTATTATCGCATAGCCATTCCAGTTATGTTCATGATAGGGTTTGGCACCTATATGACGGGACGTATAAGATAGCCAGGATTTTGCATGATAAGACAATTGTGAGGATTGTTGAGGTTAAGGATGGTGAAGCTAGGACGGTGAAAGAGTACACCACGGATTGAGACTTAGCGTTAAAATCCTGTTTTTTCATTATTTTCTTTCTTTTCCGTGGTTATCCTAGGGTACCTTAGACCTAGGGTTATCGTGAATTCTACAGGTGTAATCTACAGGTGTCCCCCGAGTTACGATAACCGTGAAATTGCAGGCACGGTTTATTACTACACGTGTAATCTACACGTGAGACTCGAAGGATGGTACCGTGAGTTTAAGCACGTGGTTTACATGTGAGGTAAGATTTATAAAGATATAATGCTCTATTATCATGTATGAGACAGGTAGAAATTCCCGTAAAGGTGAGCATATGGAGAAAGTATAAGGGAGTGGTCCTAATACCGCCAAGGAAAGCGGAGCTAAGGAGGGAATTGGATAGTATGTTTAGCAGTGGTGGGGTGTATTACGGTGTCCTGAGGGTGATTATGTTTGGCGAGCCGTGGACGTTCAAAGTCGGTGTCAAGTTTTACAGGTGGGAGTGGGAGAATAGGCAAAAATCGAGGGGTCTTAACACGCATTTTGTCATTACGGAAACCGATTGTAAAATTTGCATTGAGAATATTGAGGAATACATCAATAAGTATGGTAATGCGAGGGGTACTCTAACGTTGTATTTGCCGTAATTAGCGATAGGGATTAAAACCATTAAAAACATTCATTTATTCAATGAGTGATTACTTGGCTACCGTGGCTTATTTCACGAGGATTGTGGATAGTGGGGATTATTACGTAGTTGAGTATTTCGATAAGAAATATATCGTTAGGAAACGCAATATTGAGCATGACGTAATGAACATATTAAAGGATGTATCGTGTTACTATGTTCATGCCTTTTTGAAAGTATTGAGTATCAAAATGAGGATTGATGCTAATGAAATCATTAAAAACGTGAGGTGTTGAGCGTGAGGGTCCATACCCACGTGGTTTTTAGCACGGCGGTGGCTCTGTGGTTTGTGACGGCATGGCAAACCGCACTTATTGCACCATTAACAACATTCCTAATAGACGCCTTGGGACACAGTAAGAACCATGGTATTCCGCATAGGATTTGGCTAACGCATGATTGGCTACTGTCACTATTTATCTTTGTGCTACCACTATCATGGATTTACACGTGGACGCCCCTAATCCACGTGCCGTTACTCACGGCACTCATTATCAACACCACAACACTATACACACATTTAATGCTTGACGGCATAACGGGACATACCTTTTTCCTGGCAAAGAGGGTAGGGCATGCATATGTGGAATGGGACAACCCAATAGCCAACGGCTTATTCATTGTGCTAGGTATCGTGTTGATATTTGCGTTAGGGTACTATAAATTCCATTTACTAATATAAAAATAAGGTCTTTACATAGGTAGGGATAGAGTCTAGGACTAGGTGGGTATAGGGTTTTTGCGTAGGTTTACGGGAAAAGCCAGGGCGCTCGAGTAAGTTAGGCAAAACTTTCGCTTTACTCTCTCTATGTACAAATGTGAAGCAGTATGTTTATATATATGTGGTTTAGAAGATAGGATTTGATGAGTAGGACAGAAACTAGAACCGAGAAGAAACCCGAGACTAAGGTAGAAAGGAAAGTCGAGACTAGGGAGGAGACTCAAAAGAGGGAGGTTGTCGAATGGTTTGAGGTTTTTGATAAGAATCTGATTGACTTAGTCTATGGTAAGGCAGGCGGTGGAAAGACCCGGTTAGCGGTTGCTATTGCCAAGAGAGATTTGGAGAGTGGTAGGGACGTGATTTATATAAGTACTGAGTTGAATAACGACCCTTTGATTGATGTGATTAGTAAGTATGCAACCAATGTCATGCCGATTTACAAACCCTATGAGGTATTCAATACGTTGAAGCACATGACTATTAACCCTGGTGATGTTATAATAATAGACTCATTGGGTGGTATTAGGGAGAATTGGGTGACGTTTTATGGACGTGGGAATGTGAGTGACACGGCTCCAACGAATCGCTTAATAGCGAGCATAGTTCATTTGTTGGCACTAAGGTGGGTGCAGACTAAGAGACAAATCAAGGTTATCCTAATAACGCATGAAAGCCCTGCGGTTGGGAAGCTATGGCATGGTGAGGATGGTGCACCAACAACGGCACAGCACAGTGTCCATGATATAAGCATGGTGATTAGGATAGTGATGCGTGAGAACTATGATGAGACAGGGGAGTTAGTTAGTGTTGAGCGTATTGGGAAAATAGTTATGGACAGGTACAATGTGGTTGGGATAGGTAAGATTTTCTATCTGCCTCAGCCCCTTATATGATTTAAAAACCGTAGAAAGAAAACACTTAAATTTTGGTTATTTTGTTTTTGGTGGGGTGATAGGATGACAGAAACTACGAACCTCAAAGATGGAATTAAACCTTCGAGTAAGACTTCTGAGCAAGGTAATATAAATCTTTCGCCCAAGGGCAATGAAAAGAGAGCCGAGAGAAAAGCCCAGGCTAAGCCACAAGCCAAGCCAAGTGGTCCTAAACCCGCTACTCGTATCGATATAGACGGCACGCTAGTAGGGAGAAAGGTTGTGCTTTATGTACAAACAGGTAATGTAGCTAATGTAGTTATTGGTACAGTCATAACGATGGGTAGTTTCTGGGTTGTTGTTAAGGTCGAGAAGGCGAACTTACCGTTTGTTCGTGATATAGCATATATTAACAAGGCATACATAATCATGTACTCACCATGGTCTGAAGGTGAGGAGAAATGAATGAGGAGAAGAAGGAGAAGGTTATCATGGCTAGGGATGCTGTGTACATAATCAAGCGTGATTGTAATGTCTTTAATCCTAGTGATTGTTTCATTGTGGTATGCTTAGGTGTTAGTTACGATGATGCTAGGTACAATTGCGTCAAGGTTAGGAGACTTGATGATGCTGGGTATTTAACGAAAGCTCTTAGGTTAGTTAATGCCGATAAGAGGTGTAGGTCAATTAGTGAAGTGCTGTCGGCATTAAACGTTTCACAGAATATAGCCAATCAAGTGATTCAATTGCTGTGTAGGTGATGAGTATGAGCGTTAGTATTGATAACATAAGCCTTACTGAGCAAGAGTCATGTATTCACTATGTTCAATCAATCAGTGAGGATGGCAAGGAAGTAGAAGTATGCAAGGAGTTCTTAGAAGTGATTATTCCCAAGGATAATAATGGTAACCCTCTTGATTATGTCATGATTTACATATCTACGAAAAAGGAAAGCGATGATGGCAATGTTACAATAGATAGAAAGGAAATCGCTAAGTTACCTAGGCAAATGGCTCTTATTAAGGACCCTTTTTATGAGGAGGAGTACTACGTAGCAGTGATTGATGGCAAGTTGAGGGTTAAGAACACGGACTTTAGGGAATTTCTTGATGAGGTAACTAACATCAAGAAGTACTATGTGATTAAGAATGAGCAGTACATGGAGAAAATTAAGGAATTGTTTCCAGAAATCACGTACCCCATTAGCCCTGGGCTTACGGATGATGGGTTTGTGGACCCATACAAGGTGGTTGATACTACTGACTATGGACCCGAGTCTCTGGTTGAAGCGTATAAATGGACCAAGGCTTATTATCCACTCACCAATGCTAGGCGAGCATGGTTCAATGTGTTAGCCATAATTGCCAAGTTGATGACTCCATTGATTAGGAGGTATGGTAAGTCGAGAACGTTTAATGACGTGATTGTGTACAACGTGGCTAAGGGTGGTGTTGGTAGGTCCACATATGCAAGACACATTCTAGTGCCGATGCTAGGTGGTGAAGAGGTTGATACAAAGATGGACGTGTACCTGGCGGGTAGTATCAACACAAGCCAGCAATTGAGAAATTTAGTGGACCTTAACAGGATGCCCCTCATTCTCGATGAACAAACCCTAGAGACTCTTAGGAGGAATATACCAAACATCCTGGCGGTTACGGTTGGTTTCGCAAAAATAGGTATCCACGCATCACGATATGGGCACGGAATAGGGGCTAAGTTCTGGAACCTAAGGGGTCTCGTAATATTCACCAACGTGCAATTCAACACATTTTTGCGTGAGGTATTGCGTGAGGCTAGTGATTTCGCAATAGTGAGGAGGTTTGCGATAGTTCCATGGGATGCAACATCATTGGACACCAAAGCTTTCAAAAACTTACCGCAAATAAGACCCATCATAGGGTTTGTTGTTAGGTTATGGAAGAAATACAAAGATGCACTACTTGAGTCATCAGACTTACTTGATTTGATGGAGAAGCTAGCCATAGCAATAGCCAGGGAGATGTCGCCAGAGAATGAGAAGTTAGCTAAGGAAATCCTTGATTTCTCGATTGAGTCGATAAAGGAGATACGTGAGATTACTGAGGAGGAGAAGGTTGAGGTTAAGGACCCCGTTAATGAGTTAATCAACAATGCCTATGATTTCGTGATTAACCAATTGAATGTTTCTAATCCAACGGCGATTAGGGTATTGCGTT
>Ga0080005_161204_pt1 | contig 13646 bp, 13 predicted proteins | sample JossMetagenome_2_FD_69208 | JGI IMG/M metagenome (GOLD analysis project Ga0080005, IMG submission 69208) | Hot spring sediment microbial communities from Joseph's Coat, Yellowstone National Park, USA - JC3_ASED (SPADES assembly) (version 2) | ecosystem: Environmental > Aquatic > Thermal springs >... | reverse complement strand
GCAAGCCGACGGTGGTGGACGAGGCGTATTTCGAGTTTTCGGGGGTCTCCGCCGCGGGGCTGGTGGAGAGCTGGCCTAACTTGGCGGTGGTGCGTACCATGTCTAAGGCGTTTCTGCTGGCAGGCATGAGGGTGACGCCCGTTCTGCTTGGCGACGGCTTTAGGGTTCACTACAACACGGTGAGATTTAGGGTGTCGCTTCCCTCGCTGGCGGCGGCGCGGGCGGCGCTTTACAAGAGGGATTACGTGGCGGAGGTGGTCAAGATGGTTAAAGAGGGCGTGGCGTACCTCGCCGAGGAGCTCCCGCGCCTCGGCATGAGGACTTGGCCCAGCTATGCGAACTTCGTCTTGGCGAGGGGGCCGCCGGGCTTGGCGGGGGCTCTTAGGAAGCACGGCGTGTGGGTGAGAGATGAGGAGGGGCGGCTGGGCGCCGGCTTTGTGAGGATTACGGTGGGGACAAGGGAGATGAACCTCCAGCTGGCGAGGACGTTGAGGGTGGTTTTGTCTCAGTAGCTGTTTATTAATTCGCATCGGATATCCCCCTATGGATCTCAAGGCTGTTAAGTCCCGCGCCGCCGAGCTGGCGGCGAAGCTTCCTTGGCAGGAGGTGGCTGATTCGCCCACCGTTAGGTATTACACCGACTGGTCTAAGTTCGAGGGCTTCTGGCCGCTGGCGGCCAAGCCCGTTGCGTCCGTCTCGCCGGGGCCTTGTGAGGTGGTTGTAGTTGATGGGGTCTTGGCGGGGGTTGGCGAGTGCAGAGGCGTAGAGGTGCGTGGGGCTGGGGAGGTCTTTCGGTGGCTTGGCATAAACAGCAGGATCTTGGCTCTCCACGCCGTGGCGCTTCAGGAGGCGGTTTACGTCAAGGTGGCGGGCCGGGTGGAGCCGCTTGTGGTGAGGCTTTTGTCGTCGTCGGCCGGGGGACGCGTGGCCAGCCACGTGGTGCTGGACGTGGCGGAGTCGGCGGCTGGCTCCGTCGTGGTCTACGTGGAGAACGTCCCCGGGGCTATGCACACGGCGGTGGTGGAGGGCATGGTTAGAGGAGGTGTGGAGTACGTCTTGGCGTCGCGGGGCGGGGGGCCGCAGTACGTGCACTCAGCCTTGGCCGTCTATTCGTCTGTGGCGGCGCGGCCGCTCGCCGTGGGGGGCGTCATGAATGCGGTGAGGGAGGAGTACATAATCGGCGAGGGGGCGTCGGCGGAGGCTGTGGGCATCGAGCTGGGGCTCGGCGACAGCCGCATAGACCACGTGGTTTCTTTGATAAACGACGCGCCTAGGGGCCGCGGCTACGCTAGGCTCTACGCGGTGGCCGCAGACCGCTCTTTCGTAACGCAACGGGCGGTGGGCAGGATAACGCCGCGCGGCGTGGGGAGCGACAGCGCGGTGGAGGGCGTGGTGTACATCGCCGGCGAAGGAGCCGTCGCCAACACCCAGCCCGTACTATTAGTGGAGACTGGGGAGGTGGTGGGCGCGAGGCACTCGGCCGCCGACGCCGCGCTCGACGAGGAGAAGGAGTTCTTCCTGAGGGCGCGGGGCGTGAGGAGGGAGGATCTGCCCAAGTTGCTGGTGGCGAGTCTCGTCGACCAGTACCTATCCTCTCTCTCCGAGGCGTCGCGGAGGGTGGTGGAGCCCGTCCTGGCGTCCCTCTTGGCCTAGCCTATCCACTCCACGTCGCGCGGCGTGAAGAAGTTGGCGATCGCCGCGTCTATCTCAGGCGGCTTGAGGAGGTGGCGCCACTCGCCGGGCCGCGGGAGCAACAGCCTCCTGGCCGAGGTGTCGTATAGCCATTCCACGGTTGCCGTGTGGAACACAGTGCCGCACCTCCTACAGGCCCACCCCCTGCCCCGCCCGAGGCTCTCAAGCGACCCGCCGCAGTAGAGGCACCGCGTCTTGACCTTCACATATCTCCCCAGGATGTACGCCCTCTCTACGTATAGGTAGAGGCCGCCTCGCCTTGGCTTAAGGCCGCCGTAGAGGACCACGTCGCAGCCGACGCACCTCTCCAGCTCCGACGCCAGCCTGCCCAGGTGTCTATACGCCACGAAGACAATGCCGCTGTCTAGCTTTCCTATTAAATGTCTGCCCCTCACCCGCCTGGCCTCGGCCACTATGCCGCGGACGCGGTAGAAGGAATAGGGCAGAGGCTCGTCGAAGAACACTCCCAGCTCTATGTGGGCGTCTACGGCTTGGTTTGTCCGGTATATGACCCAGCCGGAGGGCTTAAAGCCCCAAGTCTCCAGAAGTCTCAGGGCGTATAGGAGGTGATGCGGCGTAAGCCCGCGTATGCCGTAGTACACAGGGTCTGGCCCCCGGGGCTGGATCAAGACCCTGTCCTGGTCCAAGTTGTGGAAGGTGAAGGGGAAGGTCAGCGCCTCCATGGCCTCCACCAGCTCTCTGGGCATTGGCGCCCTTTTCCCAGATCTATACGCCAGAAGCTCGAAGGTGGACTTGGGGAGCTCCGCGCCGATCGCCGCCGCAGCCCCTATCTTGCCGCGTCCACCCCACGTCCTCACGCCCGCCCTCTCCGCCGCGCTTAGGCTCACCACCTGCGTAAGGGCCATGTGGTACAGCAGCTTCGCCCTCTCCGGCACCTCTCCCACCGCCATAGCCACACCGGGGTCGGTCTTGCCCTCTTGCCTCGCGTACTGCTTAACCGTCTCAAGCGCCAGCCGCCACACCTCCTCCACGTCGCCCTCCGGCACCTCCAAGTCAAGCGCCACCGCGGCGTTGCCCCTCGTCTTGAAGGGCACGTTGGGGTTCAGCCGGATCAGCCGCGGGAAGTCTCTAAAGGCCCCGGGGCCCCACCGCCTAAGCGCCTCCCGCGCCAAGACGTAGCCCACGTAGGTGGTGCAACCGCCCCCGTGGCTGTCTGTGTCATCTATGCCGACCACTACCCTCATCTATACGGCCGGTACCACTCCCCCCTAAGCGAAGGCCTGAGGACGCTTGAGGTCTCGCCGACCCACTCCGCGCCCCGCGCCGCAGCCTCTGCCACTAGGCGGAGGTCAAGGGGGAGAGAAGGCCCGTAGTGGGCGAGGGTGTCGTTGGGCGTGACTATGTGAGGCTTGTTCTTCAAAAAGCCCGCCTCGCCCGGGTAGAACCTCTTGCCCCGGGCCTCGTAGATGACGAAGTTTGCCTTCTCTATCAGCTCCGTAGGCGGCGAGTCGCCATGTTTAAAGACGCAGGGGAGACCCGACATGTACCTCAGCCCGACGTGCGTGAGGGCGTCAGCTACGTAGGAGTTGCTACACGCCACGTCGTAGACGCCTAGGTTAATCACGGCGAGCACGTCATCATACAGCGGGTGCCCCCTCAGCAGGTCGCGGTAGATCCCGGCCAGTCTGTCCCCCTCCTCGTCTCTGTCGAAGAGCCGCGCGAAGAATCTGAACACCGCCGCCGCAAAGTCTACGTTGACGGGGGCGGGAACCGCCACGACTGCCTTGGCGACGCCCGTCAGCTTATCCACCAGGTGGCGCTGGACCGGGTAGTACAGAACCACGAGGTCAGGCCCTATCTTTCTAACCGTCTCGACGTCTACGTCGACGAAGGTGCCCACGGCGGGCACCTCCATAAGCTCCACAGGCCTATACGAAAAGACGTCCCGCCCGGCCAGCCTAACCCCCAGTAGCGCCAGAAACTCGTTTACAGACGGGTTTAAGCTGACTACCCTCCTCGGCACCCCGTCTACAGAGCCCAGCAAAATCACGGCAGTATCTACACATCACTTTAAAAGATGGGGGCGCCGCATACCCCCGCTTCTGTTCGGTATCCGTCTAACCCCCTACCCGGGCCTCGCCGCGGCCTCACAGGCCCTGTTTGGGGGCCGCGGCGCCGGCTGGTTTTTACCCCCGCCTTGCGGCGGCCCGCCGGCGCCCTCCGCGGGCGGTGCGGGAGGTTCCAGAGGGCGGCCGTCTCCGAGCCGCCCCCATTCCCTCGGCGCCCCAGAGAAAATAAATACAAGCTTAAAACTCTATTCTAAGCAGACTGAGGGTTGGCCGGTTTTGCTAATAACTGTGTTGTCTTCAGAACGTCGAAATGCTGGAAGCGTGTCGGCGTTGTTTGGAAGTCTTTATATATCTGTGGAGTTGGCTTGGCGTGTCTGAGCTGAGTGTTGTGGGGTTTTTGGGTTTGGTGGGTCAGCTCTATGCGATTATGAATCCAATTGGGAAGTTGGCCATAGTAGGTCCTCTCGCCGTTGAGCGGCCTGCGTATGTGAGAAAGATCACAGCCACTGTGGTGGTGGTTGTGTATGTACTTGCCTCTATCTTCGCCTTGGCGGGTGGCTTTATACTGTCGGCTTTTGGCGTGAGTATAGATAGTTTTAGGATCGCAGGCGGCGTGGTGCTTCTGGCTATATCTATTATGACGCTGGTCTCCGGCTCTTATGTAAGTAAGATAGAGATCACGGAGGAGCAGGCGGTGGTGCCGTTGGCCACGCCTCTGATAGTGGGCCCCGGAACTATTGCGGCTCTCATAGTCATCTCCTCGGTGTATGGTCCTTTTGTGGCGTTTTTAGCGGCTTTCTTGGCGTCGACTGCAGTGGCCGCTACGCTTCTAGTCGGTATAAGAGTGATAAGATACGTCGGCGCCACGCCTCTGAGGTTGCTAGGTAGGTTTATGTCTCTTATCATCGCCTCGGTTGCGACTGAGATGATTCTGACGGGCGTCCGGAACATCGTGAAGGAATGGATGTCGTAAGTGCGGCGGAGGCCCGGAGAGTTCTTAAAGAGTTAGAGGGCTGGGTGTTGTATCTCTACAGCTGTTGCGAGATGTATAAACTGGTTAAGGCGCATGTGATCGCCGTCAAGCGGTTGCGGCTAGATGTTGAGGATCTGGTGGAGGCCCTAAAATACGGACTTCAGTTTGCGCCGGAGCTCCGCGGGTTTTGACTACACAGTGGTGGAGGGATGTGGAGGGGATGGAAGAGAGCTCCTAGAGGGGCTGGAGTTAAGCCAACTTGGGAGAATTATCTACGTCGAGTGCTGAAAATTTTATATATAAATACAGAAAGTCAATAGTGCCAAGGAGGATGACTTGCTTTAACAAAAAATATAAATACTCCATTTGTTTTATAACTTAATGAAAATTAGTTTCTTAATTGGAGGTCCACAAGGCAGAGGTGTGGAGACTGCCTCTTTTATGTTTATCTATGGCGTGGGGTCTGCAGGGTATTACGTAAACGCGCGGCGAGAGTTCTGGAGCAATATTGCGGGCGGCCGCCACAGCTATGTGGTGGGCGTGATTTCTGATGCTTGGCCGGCCCCCGCCCCTGGCAACGACGTAGAGCTGGCGTTGACCTTCGACGGTCACGCCGTAATGGAACACGTCTTCCACCTCAAGAAGGGTAGTTACCTTGTCTACAACACAGAGGAAGATTCCAAGACTCCAGATAGCTACGCCATGATGGCGAAGCCTCTGGCGGAGCGGCTTAAGCGATTTGCAAAAGAGCAGGGTTTTGAACCGACGGTGCGCGGTTTTGTAGATTACTTGAGGCAAAACGGCGTCGAGGTCATCGGGCTTCCTTACAATAAACACCTCAGCGAGATAGGGCGGCGCATAGGCGTCACCTCTCCGGTGATGCTCGCCAGATTTGTCAACACGTTTGTAGTGGCGTTGGGCGCTGCCCAGTTAGGTCTCAACGAGGAATACGTGGCGAGAGGCGTAGGCTTCGCGCTGGGGAAAAAGGCCGATGTAATTGAGCAGAACAAGAAAGTCGCCGCCGAGGCCATAAAACTTGTCGAAAAGAGAATGACCACACTGCAGCCGCGGAACCCCGGGGTCAAGCGGATTTTCTGGAACGGCAACGAGGCGTCGGCATATGGCAAGATCGTTGGAGGCGTACGCCTAGTCGCCTACTATCCAATAACTCCCGCCACCGACGACGCCATGACCTTCGAGAGACTTATACCGTTCCCCGTGAGCAAAGACGCCGGAGAGCTCGCAAAGTTTGAGAGAATAGGCGCCGTGGTGTTCCAGGCCGAGGACGAGCTTGCGGCCATCGCCATAGCCACGGGCGGGGCGATCGCCGGCGCGAGGTCAGTCACGACCACCTCGGGGCCCGGCTTCAGTCTCATGGCGGAGGCTCTCTCCATGGCCGGCATGATGGAGGTGGGCGTGGTGGTCACAGTGTGGATGCGGGCGGGCCCCAGCACTGGACAAGCCACTAGACAAGGCCAGCAAGACCTCTTCTACGCCCTCTTCGCGGGCCACGGCGAGTACCCAAAAATCGTGTACGCCAGCGGCGATTTGGAGGAGGTTTTCCTCGACAACATAAGAGTCGTCAACTGGGCCGAGCGGTACCGCGTGCCGGTCATACATCTGCTGGACAAAAACTTGTCTAACACCTTCACAGTAACGCCGCTTCCAGACCCCGCAAAGGTGAGGATAAACGTCGAAAGACCCGTGGTCTATCCGCAGACCCAAGAGGCTGAGGCTTATCCGTTGGATGAAGTCGTGCCCCCGAGGCTGTTGCCCGGAGTCTCCAACGCAATTTTCCACTTAAACAGTCTCGAACACGACCCCGAGGGGGACCCCGAAGAGGATCCTGTCGTCGTGGCGAAGATGTTCGAGAGGAGGATGCAGAAGCTTAGACTTATAGAGAGGGAGATACCCCCGGAGGAGAAGCTACTCTACTTCGGCCCCACCGACGCTAGGCGGGTAATTGTGGGGTGGGGCTCTACAAAAACCGCCATCCTAACGGCGTTGGAGGAGCTCAGAGACGTGGGGTTCCTCTACGTCAAGATGCTCTACCCCTACCCCACGGACCTCGTAAAGAGGTACCTAGAGGGCAGGGAGACTCTCTTCGTAGAGAATAACTACTTCGGCCAACTCGCCATGGTTGCGCGGATGTTTGCAGGCATTGAGCCGACGGCGGTCGCCGTTAAGTTCAACGGAAGGCCCATCACAGCAGACGACGTGGTTGAGGCGTATAGAAAGTTTGAAGCAGGTCAAAAGATTATTAAAATAGAGACGGACTTATGACCATGCAGATTGTTAAAAGGACTGCGGCGGACTACAGATGGGTAAGACCACCTGAGTGGTGCCCCGGCTGCGGCCACTTCGGCGTCTTGCAGTCGTTGTACAACGCCTTTGCGGAGCTTAACCTCGACCCCGCCAACGTGGTCCTCGTATCGGGCATTGGGTGTTCCTCTCGTCTTCCGCATTATGTGAAGACTCCAAGTGTACATACGATCCACGGCAGGGCGATACCCTACGCCCTCGGCATAAAGCTGGCAAACCCCTCGCTGGAGGTCGTGGTCGTCGGCGGCGACGGGGATTTGATGGCGATAGGAGGCAACCACCTCCTCCACCTCGGCAGACGCAACGTAGACATGGCTGTGATCCTCATGGACAACTCGGTGTATGGACTCACGCGAGGCCAAGCAGGTCCTACTCTGCCGTCTGGCATTAAGGTGAAGGCCGTGCCTAAGGCCAACCCGCAGGGCGAAATCAACCCACTTCTCCTCGCATTGACTGCAGGCTTTACCTTTATTGCGAGGGGCTATTCCTACGACATAAAATACACGACGCGTCTCATAGTAGAGGCCATTAGACACAAAGGCTCAGCCTTTGTACAAATCTACAGCCCCTGTGTCACCTACAACAATGTGATGACGCGGGAGTGGTACGAGAAGAGGATATATAAATTAGAGGAGGCGGACCCCGCCTGGGACCCCGTGGTCTACGACGAGAAGGAGGTAGATGTGAAGCTTAGAAAAGCCCTCGACAAAATCGTCGAAAGAGATAGACTGCCCCTGGGCATATTCTATAAGAACGAGTTGGTGCCCACCTTCGACAAGAGGTACGAGGGCCTATACGACCCAAACTACAGCAAACTTCCGCCGGCTCTCCAGCCCGTGGAGGTGGATGGGAAGCCTGTGGTAGACTTCGAGAAGCTTGTGGCAGACAGACTTCTCTAGTCTAGTAGTTTTTCTAGGGTTAATTCTGGGTAGAAGCGTCGGACGAAGGCGAAGCCGTTTACGACAGGATAAAAGGGGTATTTACTCTCGTCGTCCAGCTCCACGGCTCCTCTTCTCCAGAGCTCAGAGAAGATTTTGGCGTAGAGATATCTATTTTCCAGCGTCTTCAAGGCGACCTTCGTCTCTCGTGGGGCGTATTTCACCGCTACGCCTATGTTTGACATCTTTGCCGCATCTGCGGGGGTTAGATCTCTGCGGACCACTGGACATAGGGTAGACATTACGAACTTGACCTCTATCCGTACTTCGCGGTTTAGGGGGTCAAGCTCGTATCTTATCACCTTAGGCAGGTAGGGGAAGGAACGGCAAGTCAACGGCTTGTATAGGTCATGCACCATACACCTGGCGCCGTCTAGAAAGGGACATTTGCCCTCTTCGTCTAGATGCATGAGGTAGCTCATGGCGATTCTCAGCCCCGACTTGACGTCGGCCACTTTATAAGCCGGAGTGAAGACCACGGCGACGCCGAGTCTTTCAGCCAGCCTCTGTAGAATATACACTTCATGGGGCAGAACAGTAACTGGGCTAGCCTTGCAACAAAGCGCGCAACCAGGCACGCAGCTGAACACGGAGGCGCCCCCCGCATGTCATTTATATACTCTACGCCGCGGCTTTCCGACGCCGAAGAACATATAAAGACATGGCATTGTCTTATTGTGGCGTCGCTAGAACAAATCATACAACTAGCCGGGCCCTTCGTAGTGGGTCTACTAGTCGGAGTCTTGGTGAAGAGAATCGTCTCGGTTGCCGTGGTGCTCGCCGCCTTATTTATAGCGCTTGTAGCTCTGGGCTACACGTCGCCGCAACAAGTGACGCAGATACTACAGCAGATAGGCTACTCCGCCAAAGACGCCGTGACGACTGCCATGAATTTAAAAAACGCCGTACCCTACTCAAGCGTAGCCTTCTTAATAGGCCTGGCAATAGGACTTTGGAAGGGCTAAACGCCGGCCGCGCCGCAACATGGCCGTCATTTCTGCCGAGGTTTTAAAGAGCGCCGTAGAACATATACCGTAGACAGGGAGGGTAAGAGCTAACAAGAGAATGATGAGGAAAAGGGTGAACTCTACGAGTCACATATCTGGATGTAGAGACTGTTGATGGAAGTTGCGAGAAAAAGTCGGCATTCAGCCACTGGACATTCTTCACGAGTCGGTCCTCACGCGCCACATCACTGAAAGACGGCTGGTGGTGGGATATAAAACTAGTCGTGTTGAGACTCCGCTACTTTCGTGCCCTTTACAATCGCCTCTACGTATTTCCGTCTTTCCTTCTCATACTGATCCGCTGGGAAAGCCTTCACCTTGGCGAGGATCTTCGGCAGGGCGGTGTACTCCATCTCCTCAGGCGGCAGGCGGTGCGGCTGGAAGGGCCCCATGCGGCGTATGTAGTCGGCTATTTGTGCAGCCACTTGCCTCACGTAGTCGAAGGCAGGGTCGTCGAAGAGGTCGACGCCGCCCTCCAGATAGCCGTCGTGGAGCTGGAAGCCTAAGGCGCCTACTTTCGGCGGCCCGTCGAACCTAGTCATCTTGGCGCCCACCGCAATCCTCTTCTCTGGATCCACGGCGATGAACCTAGCCGGCATAAGAGGCCCAGCGTGGGATCCTCTCATCCAGCCGTGGACTAGGTGCGGGTGGGCGAAAGCCTCCAGTATTTCGCCTACGGCGGGGAGCCCAGACTGGGCTCTCACCATCATTACTGGGTCGTCTTTGCCTACGTAGCGCCCGGCTATCAGCGAAAGTCTCTCTACGCTGTTGGCGGCGGCTGGGGCGCCATCTGCCCTTCTGAAGACTTTACGGATTATGTAGCGGCCGGTGGTGCCTATCAGGCCGAGGAGGGAGTAGGCCTCCTCCGGCGTCTTCAATAGATATACCTTGTGTTCCATGACGTCGAGGACTTCGAAGATGAAGCCCTCATGCATGGAGGGATCTATCACGAGGCCGGCGGTGTTGAAGGGGTCGGCAAACATCTTATAGAGTGGCAGGTTGAAGGCGCCTGGTTCAGTCTTGTCCGCTGCGAACACTATCAAAGGCTCGCTGGGTCTTTCCTCGAATTCCATCTCGGCGACTTGGGGACCCATGCCGCGGACGTTGCCAGAGAAGGCGTCTTTAAGCAAGTCCTGCCCGGCGCCGTAGAGCTTGTACTTTTTGGCTATCTGATCTGTGACTTCTTTAAAGGTTTCCCAGGCGAGGCCGTGTATCTCAGGGTTGTCCTCTCCTTTTGTGTGCGTCATCAAGAGGGAGATGTCGTCGCCGACGTTGTAGACAAAGTAGTCGATTATGACGCCTTTTTTCTGAGCTTCTCTCATCTTTGCCGCCGCATATTCTAACATTTTGGGATGGACGTGGGCATGGCCTGGGAAACCACCCACGTCTGCCTTTATTATTGAAACCGTAACTTTCATCGGCTTTACCAGTTATTTCTTATTTAAAAGCATTATCTTAATTGAGTGTGAGTATCGATTATGTCGAAATAACAGGAGTATACTCAAATATACGTGAGCTATATCATAAGGTTACTCTTGAGAGTGTTATCTATAGATTTTTACACCCAGTTGCCGATCCCACATATATTTATCAATACCTTTGGAGTAAAGGCTGCAGGACGTTTCTCATTTATTTTAACAATAAGCCTGTGGGGATTGTAGACATAACTCCTTGTGGAGACGGCGTAGAGGTGGCTATCTTGGTGATCGACTCATATCAGGGAAGAGGTATTGGTAAGGCTGTGGTTTTCGATTTTGCAGAGAGGTTGAGGAAGATGAGATATAGATACGCCCTGGCTTACGTTTCGCCGGAGAATTACAGGGCGTTAGCTATAGCGGGGAAAATAGGCGCCGAGGTGAGATGTAGAGATATCTGCATCATCAAGTACGTGTTGACTAAAGACGGTGGGGAGATGTGTAGGAGTTAAGTTTATATAGAGGTTTGGTCAGGCTATTGATGTCTAAGGGGCGAATATACAAGGATATCTCGTCCTTGAAGACGGCGCGGTGTTTATAGGAAGACTTATAGGCGCGGAGAGGGTTGCCGTGGGCGAGGTCGTCTTTACGACGGCTGTTGTGGGGTATCCCCAGGCCTTGACTGACCCGAGCTACAAGGGTCAGGTCTTGGTGTTTACGATGCCTCTGATCGGCAACTACGGTGTTTCTGAGGACCAGTTTGAGTCGGATGGAATCAAGGTGGAGGGCGTCGTGGTGTTTGAGGCCGCTGCGCCTAGTCACTACAGATCTGTTATGTCGCTGGAGGAGTGGCTGGTAGCTGAGGGGGTGCCGGGCTTGGCGCGGGTGGACACGAGAGCCCTCGCCATGAGACTTAGGGAACACGGCGTGTTGATGGGCGCTCTGGGGCCGGAGGAGCCGGGTGAGCTTTTGAAGAGGCTTAGGGCGTCTCTGCGGTATGAAGAGGTGAATTACGTGGATTTGGTATCGGTGAAGGAGCCGCGGGAGCTGGGCGATGGCAAGCTGTGCGTGGGCGTGGTGGACTGCGGCGTGAAGCGTAGCGTCTTGACGGAGTTTTTAAAGAGGGGGGTGAAGCTTAAGGTGGTGCCATGCCGCCGGCCGGAGCTGGCCTTCGACTGCGACGCGCTTTTTGTGAGCAACGGCCCCGGCAACCCAAAGCTTCTCGACTTCTTGGTTAGGCAGGTGAGGGAATTCGCTGAGTACAAAAAACCGCTGTTCGGCATCTGTCTCGGCCACCAAGTGATCGCGATGGCGTTTGGGGCCGGGGTGTACAAGATGAAGATTGGCCACAGGGCCAGCAACAAGCCTGTGAAAGATCTGGTCTTCACGGGGAAGACCTACATCACGGTTCACAACCACGGCTACGCCGTAGACCCAAGAAATAGCGGGCTGAGGGTCTGGGCTGTTCAGCCTGACGACGGCACCGTCGAGGGGCTCTACCACGAGTCTCTCCCCATCCTCACGACGCAGTTCCACCCCGAGGCGTCGCCAGGGCCGCAGGACATGAGGTGGGTCTTCGACATGTTTATGAAGCGGATGGAGCGCCATGCCGGACGTTAGAAAGGTCTTGGTGATAGGCTCCGGCGCCATCAAGGTGGCTGAGGCCGCGGAGTTCGACTACTCAGGCTCCCAGGCGCTTAAGGCCTTTAAAGAAGAGGGCATCGAGACCGTCCTCGCCAACCCCAACATAGCCACTATTCAGACCTCTAAGCTCCTCGCCGACAAGGTGTACTTCGTGCCGTTGCAGAGACAGTTCCTCGTGGAGATCGTCGAGAGGGAGAGGCCGGACGCAGTTGCCTGCGGCTTCGGCGGCCAGACTGCGCTTTCCGCCTGCGTCGACCTCCACGACTCCGGCGTGTTTGACAAATACGGCGTGAAGGTGCTTGGCACGCCGGTGAGAGGCATCAAGCGCGCGCTCTCCCGCGACCTCTTCCAGAGGGCTATGAAGGAGGCGGGGATCCCCACTCCGCCGAGCACCGCCGCGAGGTCGCCTGAGGAGGCCTTGGACTTTGCCCGCTCTATCGGCTACCCCGTGGTGGTTAGGGTGAGCTTCAACTTGGGAGGCGCAGGGGCCTTTGTGGCGAGGAGCGAGGCCGACCTGAAGGCAAGGATCTACAAGGCCTTTGCCCAGTCCGCCATCGGCGAGGTGCTTGTGGAGAAGTACTTGGAGGGATGGAAGGAAATCGAGTTCGAGGTGATTAGAGACGCCTACGACAACGTGGCGGCTGTGGTGTGTATGGAGAACATCGACCCCATGGGGGTACACACCGGCGACTCCATCGTAGTGGCCCCCTGCTTGACTTTGACCGACGAAGAGTATCAAAAGGCCCGGAACATCTCAATCGGCGTGGCGCGGGCCATCGAGCTGGTGGGCGAAGGCAACGTACAAGTCGCAGTCAACTTCGCTGGGCCGGAGCAATACGCCATAGAGACTAACCCGCGTATGTCCCGCTCCAGCGCCCTCGCCTCCAAGGCCTCTGGCTACCCCCTGGCCTACGTCGCGGCCAAGCTGGCGCTTGGGTACCGCCTTGACGAGGTGCTCAACCAAGTGACTAGGCGCACCGTGGCCGCCTTTGAGCCTGCGCTGGACTACATAGTCGTGAAGCACCCACGCTGGGAGAACGACAGATTCGGCGTGTCGGAGGGCCTCGGGCCGGAGATGATGTCCATAGGCGAGGCCATGGCCGTCGGGAGGACTCTCGAGGAGGCTTGGCAGAAGGCAGTGCGGATGATAGACATCGGCGAGCCCGGCCTCGTCGGCGGAAGAATGTTTAAAGAGCTTACGCGGGAGGAGGCGGAGAGGTGTCTGAGGGAGTACCGGCCCTACTGGCCGATATGCGCCGCCAAGGCCGTTTACCTAGGCGCCTCAGTCGACGAGGTTTATCAATACGTGAAGGTGGATCGGCTCTTCCTCCGCGCCGTGCAGCGGGTCGTCGAGGCGTACAAGTCGCTGGAGAGGAGGGTTTACGACTTGGAGGAGCTTAAGTTGCTCGGCTTCTCGGATCGTCAAATCGCAGAGACGCTGGGCGTGGGGGAGGAGGAGGTGCGGCGGATGCGGAGGCGGCCTGTGGTCAAGAAGATAGACACCTTGGCGGGGGAGTGGCCCGCCGAGACCAACTACCTCTACCTCACATACGGCGGCGTCTACGACGACGAGAAGACGCCCACAGACTTCTTGGTGGTGGGGGCTGGAGTGTTCAGAATAGGCG
>Ga0080005_106414_pt1 | contig 13661 bp, 20 predicted proteins | sample JossMetagenome_2_FD_69208 | JGI IMG/M metagenome (GOLD analysis project Ga0080005, IMG submission 69208) | Hot spring sediment microbial communities from Joseph's Coat, Yellowstone National Park, USA - JC3_ASED (SPADES assembly) (version 2) | ecosystem: Environmental > Aquatic > Thermal springs >... | reverse complement strand
CTTCTGCCGTGAGGCAACGCCATTTACGGATGGCTTATTCAACCCTGAGAACGCTAGGCTACTCTGGGAGTTGGCTAAGAATGAGCCGTTTGAGAGGGCAGTCAAGGAAGTCTCGGAGATCATACTCGAAGCCGAGGGTGAGCCGTCGTGACGTGGCAGGTTGCCGATGAGCCGGTTAGCATCACGGTGATTGCGAGGAAGATAGAGGAGACCCTGCTCCTGGCTAGGGGAGTTGAAAGCACCCTGCTGAACGGCGGCGGAGCAGGTGCAGCAGCCTCACTCAGGGTGCTTATCAACGGCCTCGAAAACCTGAGGGAATTGGTTAAGAGGTATAGGCCTGAGGACGACATCGACGAGTATACTTTGGACGAAATCTGTAATTACAAGTGTTCACCGTTACCAGGTGGTGGGGTGAGTTGCACATGAGGGGCTTCTCGCCTAAGGAGAATGAGGAGGAGCCGTTTAAGACTTGGGAGGATGCTGCGTTTGCTGTGGCTAAGGGGATTGTTGAGATTGCCAGGAGAACGAGGAACAGAAGGTGCATTAAACTGCACCCAATGCTTGTCCTATGCGCAGCTGGTGTTTACCCAACCCCAGATGCAATGTTCCTCGCCAAGGATGTCCTCGAATTGCTGCTTTACAGTGGCTACGTGAGTTACGTTAGGAGGGATAAATGCAGTAGAAGCGAGGACAATCTATGGGTCTCAATATGCCTGTTTAGAGTCAGCCAAAGTCCACCTTACTTCAAGCCTGAGAAGGCGTTGCGGCTCCTAAATCTTGCTAGGGAGAATTCCCCCGAGGAGGCTGTTAAACACGTATTCGAGTTAATCGTAAATGAGGAGAACGAAATCAGGGAGAGTGAACGTCGCATATTCGGTGAACCTGACGTGTACGTGGACGTGACTGATGAGGAGGAAGCTAGCGATGATCAAACAGGCAACAGCAGCGAGGGCGAGGAGGAAGAGGGCTAGGGAAAACTGGGCTGAAAAACCCGGCTTAAAACTACTAGTTTTTTCACTGTTTTTCTCCGCACTACTCCATGCGTCTTTCAACCCACCCGCATCGTGAACCGCCCGTTTAGCTGACGTGGCTGGCTTGGGCTTTGCCTAAGTTAGGGAATCCCCGTTTCCCTTTGTTAGCTATATAAGGGTTTAAGTAACCTGCCTAGACATGGCTGAGTCCATTAGGCTCGCCGTAGGCTACGCAAGGGTTAGCCTGGAAACCGAGGACATTGAAAACCAGGTTAAGGCAATTGAGGACTACGCCAGGGCTAACGGCATCCAACTCATCGGCATCTTTAGGGACGTGGGCGTAAGCGGCGCCAAGCCGGCGCTGGAGAGGGAAGGCTTCAGGCAAATGCTCAATGCGCTAGCCAACATGCCTGCGGTTAAAACCGTGATAATCTATGATATTAGTAGGTTAGGCAGAGACATGCTTGATGTTGTTGAGACTTATAGGCTACTCACAGAGAAGCACGGACTCAACGTGCTGTTTGTCCAACACCCTGAGTTGAATGTTATTCAGGGTACGCCGCTAGGCGAAGCAATTAGAAAGGCAACGCTAGCCCTACTAGGCATAGCCGTTGAAATCGAGAGGGCGTTGATTATTGAGAGGACTAAGGCTGGGTTAGCTAGGGCTAGGGCACAGGGCGTGCACCTGGGTAGGAGAGGCGCCGAAATACCCGTAGACGAGGTGAAGGAATACCTCAAACTCGGCCTAACAAAGAAGGCGGTCTACAGGATACTGGTTAAGGAAGGCAAACTCAAGTTCAGGGAAAAAGGACAGGAAAAAGTGCTAAGCTACAACCAATTCCTACAAAGACTGAAAAAACTAGGAATTTAAAGAATCCCAAGAAACTTTCACAATTGGATTCTCCTGCATGGTGCATCTGGTGGGCATTCGACTAGCGTTAGTGCGCATTGCCTGTTTCCGCATAGCCAGTTAGCTAGCGTTTCAGCTAGCTGATCCTCGGGTATTGCCACTGGTTCCCTGTACGCCCTAAGCACAATGAAGTACCCGTCGTACCTCCTCAGGGTGACTTCGCTAACAGGTGAACCATCAACGAGAATGTGAATGATGCTGGCCAGTTTAGCGTAGGCAGGCTGCTCAACACCCTGAAGCGGCGTGCAACCGCTTTCACCGCACATTGCCACATCACCTGCACCGTACTCGGCATTGATGGCGCTAGCGATACCTGTAGCATTACCCACATACACATCACCAAACATGTTGATAAGGACTAGTTCACCACTCGGTAGGATACACATTGATGCGGGTACCGTGGCGCCGTTAACCTGAACAGCCAAATTACAGCTAACCCTACTGCCGCTAGTGAACACTTGCATAGGGAAAACGTAATTTCTCCTATTTTAAGGTTTCAGATTTTTTATTTAAGTGAATTGGTTGTAGGGTAGGGGGTGTATGTAGGGGATGTAGGGTAGATTGCGATTGAAAATAGAGGTTAAACACGCCCACTGGCGAGTAGTGCCGCTAGTGTTGCGGTGTTTCCTGTTAGGTTTGCTGTTGCTATTGCCCATATGCCTAGGGGGTGTGCCAACAGGGTGAGCGTAATAATGTTTGCTATTGCTCCTAGGGTGCCTGCGTATACGGGTGTCCAGCCTTTGCCGTTTAGCCACATTGCCGTCATGATTACGCCGTTCGCTATGCTTGGTATTGCTGATGCGGTTAAGCCCGCAATGAACCATATATAGCCCACGTAGATGCCGTTTATGACGTGTATCCACGTGGCTGCGGGTAGTAGGAGCATTAACACTGCGGTTAACCCTGTGCCATACGCCGTGTACCTCATTGCCCACTTCTTAGCCATACTCATTGTTATTGATGCGCCTGCCGTTGCCACGTTCTTAACTGCGTCGCCAAGCGCCGTGGCTAGTACTACTACGCCCAGGGCGACGGCGAATACTGCAGCATCCCTGGCGCCGAGTAGCATGTAAACCAAGTAGCCGATTACGCCGTTGTGTATGAAGCCCCAGGTGTAGCGGAGTATGTAGAATTGCCAACCCTCAACCGCAATGCGCCTAAACCTACCCTTAACAATCCTTAAACCACACCTGAGACTGGGTAACTCCCCTACTATTCTATAGTAGTACGCTAGCGCAGTTGCGTAGCCTGCAGTTGCCGCTGCTGCTATGGCTACTGGGCTCCTGGTTAATGCAATTAACAGTAGTTCACCAACCCTGAAGGTTAACGCATACACCGTGAGTCCCCTACCCATTTCAACTGCCTTACCATTCACCCACAGGTGGGTGTAGCCTGCGTTGAACAGGTTAAGCAGAACGTAGCCAACCACCACTGCAGTGGCGTACATTAGCGTTAGCGGGGTTTTAACAAGCAGAACCGCTAGGGGTATTGCAACCGCTACGTAAGCTAAACTTAGAACGACCGCCACTGCAGTGGCGGCGTGCACAGCATTCTCCCTGGCGTGGAATGCAATAGCCCTGTTGAAACCCTCAATCGGGAACACCAGGAACAGGGTGAATGCTACGCCTTGGACGGCTGTGAATACGCCGTACTGCACGGGGTTAATGAAGTACGTGATGAAGGCTAAAGCCGCAATTGCAAGCACCCTGTCTATGATAGACGGAATGTAGTTAACCACAACAGCCCTATTCAACTTAACACCCAGGTTAATCACAGGGTGATTAGCCAGCTGTATATTTTTAGGAGTATTGCGTAGAGTAGGTGGTGGGGGTCGTGGATGTTGGGTGTTAACTCAGCGTCCCTGTAGATGCCGTACTCATCGATACCGTAGATGCGCCTAGCAGCCGTGATGACTCTAACCCTTGCTAATGCACGTACACCTGCATCAACGATGTTGCCTAGGTAGCCGCCTGAACTGTTCATGGACATGTGGATTACGCCAGTCTTATTAACGCATATCCTGATGCCCTCGGATTCAAGCGCATTCTTAATGAACGCATCCTCGTAGATATGCAGCCAGGTTGGGATAGGCATGTGCCTTGCTAGCTTAGCCACCGCATCCCTGGTTAGAAGCAGGTCGTGCGTACCGCCCCTACGCCTGAAAGTCTCAATGTAGAAGTCAAGTGGGTTCAAGCCAAGTTGAGCAAGAACCCTCATGCGGCCTGGGTGGTAGTCCCAGTTCACACCCCACACTACTTTGCAACCACTGTTAAGCAACCTAGTGGTCTCAACCCACCAGCCCCTACGCAGCACGACATCGTCATCGAGGAAGAGCAGGTATGCGTCACTGGTTAGGTTGAGGAATGCGTTGATGACTTGGCTCCTGGCGAATGCCCTGGAGCCCACGTTATCCGTAATCGGCACCACCTCGACGCCGTGCCTAGCGGCGTAGCTTGCGATGAACCTCAGGGTGCCGTCCCTAGACGCATCACTAATGATGATGCGTGAAATGTTAGGCACCTCACTGAATAGGCGCCTAAGAACCAGGGTGAGTACACCAACGCCACGCTGTTTAACGGAATCCCTGGTAATCATGCCTACGGCGACTGGTTCAACCACCCCCACCACCCCCATCCCCATCCTCAATTGCACTGCACCTGATGTAAACCCTGTACGTCGTGCCGTAGCCGTGATTAGTGGATACGACACGAATAACCTCAGGCATCATCCTAAACGCCCTGCGGAGCTTATGCTTGAAGCTACTGTACGAAACCTCGTGAAACGGAAACATGTCCAGGTACAGCGCTAAGACATCCCTAGGGGTCAGCTTAAGCATGCAGTCGAACCCACCGCCACGGCGAGGGATACGGATAACCCTCCGCTTCGCCAACGTGCGAATCCGCTTAACCAGCCTAAGGGCAATTGAGTAACCCTTAGCAACCACTGCGGTGCTGTACGATACACGGCTTTTTAAATCAATAAGCTAGCTAAAGCAACGCCTAGGTTACCTGTTGCTGCTCCTGTGTTTCCTGTTTTGATGCAAGCAACGTGAGCCTTGGTTTGAGTATCCTGTATGCGTCAACGAAGACGCTTGAACCGCCTTTACCACTGGCGGCCGTGTTGTAGGCTAGGTAGTCGACTGCATGCGTAATGTAGCCTGCCTCGGCTTGGGCTGCAACGTGGATTATGTACCTCGCCATTGAGACTTTGTCGACGAACTCCTCAATGAGAGCAGTATCATTGAGTAGGATTATGTACTGCTCGAAGTCTATCGATGCGTAGCCGTCTTGCATCAGGTACTCCACGGCTTCACGGTGGATAATCGGCTTAGGCTTACCCAAGGTGAAGCGCCTTTGCCTAAGAACCCTCAGGTCAACGTCCTCCAGCGAAGCCACACAATGCGTGAGTGAGGTGAACCAAGTTTGCGGTGCACGCTCGGCAACAACCCTGATGAAGCCCTGCAATTCGCTTGGTAGCTCGAATACGAATTGAAACTTCGCATCGTTAACCGTAGCCAGGCACCTGACGCCAACGTCATCAACAGTGATGTAGTTGCCGCCTTTAATCAAACCGCTTAGCACGGCTATGTGGAATTGCCTAGCAAGGTCAATCGGCTTCATTCCGCTCCCCCTGCTAGAATTTCCTGAAAATCAACATGAGCACCATGTAGATTGCTATCAATGCGCCTATCAAAAGTATGAGTCTCTCGAAGTTCATGCCGGTGCCCTTGACTCTCTTAAGCGCCTGCACTGACTCCAGTATTGGCGTTAGTGTCGCCGTGAAGCTGCTTATGTGAGTAACAAGCTTATTGACAATGTAGCTGATAACTGCGCCGTCTGTGCCAGCGATAGCGATTTTGATGTTGGGGTGCACATCAATGACCTTAGAGATTGCTTTGGAGGAGGAGTGGCTCAACGCCCTGGATTCAATGCTACTGATTAGTGAATTCAATGCGTCTGGTGGTATTGCGGAGACTGCACCTGTTTCAGTATCCGCACTTGAGGTAACCACTGCAGTGACTGGTTCAGCTGCGTAGAGCGAGGTGATGACTGCATCCGTTATGATGTCCCTTGGGTGAATCGTGAGCGTAACCTTACTCCCCCTATCCACCACACTGACGGCTTTGGAAAAGTAAACAGGCGCACCCGTGACGCTGTCGATAAGCGGCTGGATGTTGGGGAGGACGACGTGAAAGTAGTAGAGTCTCCTCTTCGGGTCGTAGCTAACAAGCACATTGTTTATGTTGGAGTAGTACGCCCACATCTCGTTTACACGACCCTCATCAATCGTAATAACCTTAACATCGCCAATCCTCTTACCGCCGCCACCGAAGGACACACCCCTCCTTAGCAGGACACCCCTTAGCATGAATGCTACCCCCACTAGTACGCCTCCTATGGCTAGTATGTAGATTACGGCTGTCACTGCCCAAAACGGGATACCGTTTATCAGCAAGATGCCTGCCATGTTTATGAGAAAATGTTGAAAGGTAATAAACTTATTGTTTACTCCCTAGGCTCCCTCTCCATTATTAGTATCGCTGCGCCTGCCAGTATGTACACTGCGTTGATGAAGTTAACCACTGCGTAGTTGACCTGTAGCCCAAGTTGAGGCGTCACTATCATTACTGCGAAGCCGCTTATCATCATTCCCAATGCTGCCTTCCTCTCATCGTAACGCCCGGCGACGCCGAGCATTATGGCAAGCGGCAGTAGGTTGAGCAGGTAGCCGTAGCTGCTGGTGAAGCTGCTTGGCGGCGCCGTGGTTGGGATGTACTTAATCACGAAGGCGAATGTGATGTTGTTGAGTGTGAACACTACAATAGTCTTGTTGCTCCAAACCGTAGCCGTCCCATTGCCAGTTATACTCACGGTCTTGTACTGCGTTGAATTGTAGGCGTTAATCAACGTGAAGTTCATTGAAGCCGCACCCGTGGCGATGTTGTATGCGATTAACTCAACCGTGGTGGCGTTGATGTAGTAGGCACCCACCGCCTCATTCATGAAGATTGCCTCATTCGGGATGCTACATAGTTTAACCTGAAGCACTGAGGAGTTTTCGTAGACGTAACTGGAGTTGCAGGTGTAGGTGTAGGCTGCCTTAGCCACGTGGCTAAGCAAAGCCACCACTGCAGTGGCTACCATAACAGCTACTGCTAGGCTAATCCTCACCCTCCTCACCCCTCTCAATAATCGCATTAATCAACACACCGATGATTAGCAGTATCGGTAGGGTGATTAAAACAGGCATAACATACGCCGTGTAGCCGGCGCCCTGGTTGTAGTTGGAAATGTAGCCCGTAGTCCCATACCAGATTGCCTGGAAGTAAACGGCAATGGATTGAGCATACTGGATAACGTAAATCCCAATCACAGTGAACACGGCAATCACGAAGGCTAGTATTATCTTCCACACGTGTCCCTTAACCGTGGGAGTGTAATTTAAACTTATTCACGTTGTTGAATGGCTTGCCCCGTTCCCCGCATCCCAGTGTCCCTAATCACTTTTCATCTCCTGTCGGGACTACGCCCCCACCCTAGGGGCATCACTGACTCAGTTTTCCCACGGGGCTGGGAGCCCGTGTGCTCACAGTTCCCTCGCACACGGGGCTAGTGTCCCTAACTACTCTAGGGCATTTTAATTTACCGGAGAATAAAAAGTTCCCAAATGTGTATAAGGAAGGAAAGCTAATAAGTCGCCCTGGTGCAGGTTACCTGTGGCTGCTGCAGGTGGCTCGAATAGGGGCGTGCTTGGGATTGCCGGTGCCTTATTCGCAGCATTCGTGCTAATCGTGTTCGCATCGTACTTCTTCTACACCATGCAGAACGTAACCACGATAACGACGGTTACGGCTAACGTGACGCAGGTACCCTACGCAGCATCGGGCCCATTCGGCGTAGGCGGCTTAAACACGATAATGAGCTACACCAGTAACATAATCAATAATCCACTGGCGGTGGCGGCGTTAATATTCCTAGGCTTCATAATGCTGGCGCTGTACGGTAGGGCTAGGGGCAATAGGTGAATTAATTCTTAGGAAGGGAGAAAGAAAAGGGGAAGGGGATTGTTTTTAATGTAGTGTTTTTGAGGTGGCTGTGTTGCTTAGACGCTTCCGCCGCCGAAGAATGGCCTGAAGGCTATGAACAGTGCTGCTATTATCGCCACTGCTGCTATCACTATGAGCACTACGCCTGCCAGTGCGCTGGCGCTGCCGATGTTGGGGTTGGCCTGGTTCAGGTAGTTGTAGCTTGAAGGAATCACAACGTTGGAGTTGTTGAGCGTTGTGAGAATGTACTTCACCACACCACCGCCAACGCTGGCTCCGCCTAGCCCAACGACCAGCATTATTATGCCCACTACTATCACTGTTATTGCGCCGAGCATCGCCCTCCAGTCTATGCTACCTGGGTTGGGTAGGTTCGCCATAGTTAATAATCCACCTGAGGCACATTTAAGCTTACGCCCATCCGCCGCCGCACAGAGTCTGCCAGCTCTATGGTGGTTCATCACCAGTCAGCACCCACCCCAGGCTGGTGGGGCTCAAGGCAGTGCGGCGATTGAAACTAGTGGTGCATGTGTCTTAAACCTAACGCTCACAACCCATACGCCTTCAAGCCCGTGGTTACGCCAGCCAGGCAGGCTAATTGCTGCTTAACGTCCGTGGTTGCCTTAACGGCTATGCAGTTCACCAGGCTCTCGGCCTCGGCGCCGGTTTCAATGACTTTGCTGGCTGTTTCGAGGACTTCATTCGCTAGTTTAACGCCCATCCTGTTGGCTATGCCCAGTATGATGCTTTTAACAAGCTCTGGGTTGGGCTTATCCACAATAACCTTGACGTCGCCTAGCCTGCCTGGCCTTATCAACGCCTCATCCAGTGCGTCAATGTTGTTCGTGGTGCCGACTACAAGCACCTTATCCCTCCTGGAACCCACACCATCAATGTTTTGAAGTAAAACCGTCGTCAGGTAGTAGGATTCCCTGTCCGTTAGGCTTCTCCTCATTCCAATTGACTCAACCTCGTCAATCACGATTACGCTTGGTTGAAGCGCCCTAGCAACCTTGAAGATGAGTTCAAGGTGCCATGCGGCTACCCTAGCCCCCTCACGCATGAGTTCACCAGTCTTAACCACAATAACCGTGAAACCCCTGTATAAGCCAAGCCAAGCGGCGTAGCCAAGCGCCAATGCGGTTTTACCGGTGCCGGCTGGGCCGAACAGGATGATGCCGTGGATCGGCCTGGCCCTACTTGACTCGAAGCTTTCACTCACCTTGATGAGCTCCCTCTTAACCGAGTCCATTCCTATTAACACGTTCCAATTCTCCTCAAGCATCCTCTCCTTTTCTTCACCTGTGGCGATGTGCGTTATGTGGCCGTATATTGCATTGTAAACCTCGTCCTTGGCGACGTTCCTCATGAACCAGGACACTGCCCCAGCGACCCACGTGGCGAGACCGGGGGGTAGTGCAGGTAGGCCGCCTAGTACGCCGGCTAGTAGTGGTTGGGCGTTGGGTAGTGGGATGAACCCGCCCGCTAGTTTTCCTGCCATGTAGCCTACGGTGAACATGACCGCCACTGCAGTGGCTTCCGTAACCAGCCAGCCTGGCACGGGGTGGATGATTATGGGTGCACCTGTGGTGAATAACATAACAGGCTTGGGTGCCATGGATGCGTCACCGGTGAGCACACTGCTAATGAGTAGTGGCGGCAGCACTGCAGTGAAGGGTAGCCATGGTGTTGAGAATGCTTCACTCAACGCCACCGCACCCGAGGCCGCAGCGTAGGCTATTGCTAAGACTGGGTTAGTTAACCCGCCGTAGAGGGAGCCAACCAGGTAGGCTAAACTGGGCGCACTTGCCTGAACCTCGCTATTCACCTTGATGGCGTAAACCGCCACTGCCAGTGCTGGGGTGTAGACGAGCAGCATGTATAGGAAGACGCCGAGCGGGTGGGTGAATACTACAGTATAGTAGTTGTACACCGCTAGCAGTGGGAGTAGGACTGCGGCCACCAGGGATGCGCCTGCATCGCCCCTAACCATGCTCCACGCCAACAGGGCGAGGTAAAGCACTGCGCCAACCCAGTTACCGGTCAAGGCAATTGGCATGTAGGCTACCGCATAGTTCACAAGCATGATTAACCGGGCCTGAACCCTACCCGAAACCACGGTGGAATGCGCATAACCAAGGTTAAAAACCTTAATGAACAGGAAAAGGGAAAAAGAATAGTGATTTGATTTTAACTATACAACTAGCATTATCGGTTAGACTGTGTGCTCGTACTTAGCGAGCTCAGACTTAACGTAATCACCAATACACCTTCTCCATGCCTTTCCCTTCTCTCCCCTTGGTAACCCCTTCACCTCAGCTTTACACTTCTCTGCAGCAGCCCTGAACAGGTCCTGTATCCTTACGCCCGGTGGTAGTTTCTTTGCCCTCGCCATGCCTATGTGTGCGAGTCGCACGCATTTAAGCTTACGCCCATCGCATACCCATACTGGCCGCACAGCATCATGCAGCTGTGGTTAGCCTGCTGACCGCTGCGTTGATGTCTGGGAACTTCATGTTGCGCATTAGCTGTGCGAGCTTAACCAGGTGGACGGCGTCGCTGGCTTCTGCCCCTAGCCTAATTGGCTTCCGCTCATCAGTGTGTACACCGTAGTACTCGGCAGCCACCCTAACCAGCGTCTGTAATGCGTCTTGGATTTGCATTGTCTTCGTGGGTGTTGTGCAGGGGAACAGGTTGATTACCGGTAGGCTGGATGCGTAGGGCTGCGGAACAGTGGTTGTTATGAAGACTGGCACGGGTGCCTCAAGCACGTCCACTGGGTACCTCTCGATGATGCTCCACTCATTCACAATCACAGACGCCCCCAACAGTTTAGCCATCGTAAGCGTCTCCCTAACCTTCAGGCTGTCGGTCGGCACTAGGGCAACTTGCTTAAGCATAGTCAACGAGTTGGCTAGTAGTGCTTCTAGTAGCGCCTCCGCACCCTGCGTAATGCTGATGACTGGTCTCAGGATTACTTTACCTGCCTTATCGACAATAGCCCCTATCGTGTTCCTAACGCATGCAGTAACGTCATTGTCAATCGGCTTGGTCATGAAGACCCTCCTGAACCCGCTTGTTGGGCTTGTCAACGGCTTCGGCTTCCCCTCAAGCAGCCACTTGCGTAGGGCAGTCTCAACCTCACTCATACTGTTACCACCGTAGGCTGCCTGGGCTACGAATTCCCTGAGCTTGTCTAAACCCACCTTACCAGCTAATTCACGAATCCAAGGCACGTGCTGCGCAGCGTGTGTAATCCACTTAGCGAGCATGGTGGACGTTGGGGGTGGGATGACTTTAGGCTCACCGAACCTGCCGTGCCTGCGCAGCGCCATGTCAAGCACCTCAGTGTTCACGTTAGTAGCGGCTGCGATTAAGACGGCTCTACGCTCCCTCTTAACCCTGTCAATGCCGTCCGCTAGGACTTGGAACATGCTGTAGCGCCACAGTTCCCTACCCTCGGCAAACTCCCTGCTTACCATGAGCCACTCAACATCATCAACAATGATTATGGCGGGCTCCCTCTCAAAGGCATCATCAATAATCTTCCTGAGTCTCTGCTCAGACTCACCAACATACTTGCTGAGCACCTGGTCAGCAGTAACCTCAACCCTACTGAAGCCCACGCTGTCGGCCAGTATCTTAAGCATGCTTGTCTTGCCAGTGCCAGGCGGCCCAATGAGCAGTAAGCCTGGGTTTAGCGGCGTGCCGCCCCTCATGATTGGTTTAATGTACTCCTCCTCAATCTCCTTAATCAACTGGGTTGGGTAGACGTAGACGTAATCACCGTGTTTAACAATGGTGGCTTCCTCATCCTGTTCAAGCACCTGAACCCTGCTGACGTTAGCAACCCTAACGTTGGTTCCCCTGTAGACGATGCATGCATCCGTGGATGCATCCTCAAGTTCAGGTTTAACACCCTTGACGACGCAACCCATGTACCTCCTACCCTTCACGACGGTTACACCGAGCATTGAGTCACGCCACTCGTCACCGTTAACCTGCCTGCCACCGCAAATCAGCAACACCTCCCTGCAGTTGCTAACCAACTCCTCCCCCAGTAACTCAAGCATGTGGGTTAGGGGATGGGTGGTGTAATAAATCTATTAGTTTAATACTCCTCCTCACCCTCGTGTTGAATAGTCTTAACGATGACTATTGCGAGGAATACGAGAACCATGATGGATAGGAGGGGTATGATGACCTCGTTCCTGAGGTTGATTAGGAAAAGCACAATGAGTAGGAGAACTATGAAGATTAACCTCCTCGTGCGTAGGCTAAACCACCAGCCGGTGGACTCCACGGTTGCTTAATGAATGCATGCTTATTGGTTTAACGCTTACCTGCGTACATGACGTATGCCACTATCCCCAACACTAAGGCTATTGGGGCCATTTGCGTGATGATTGATGCCAGGGTTGTGCCGTACCGCCTGTAGTTGACGTAACTCACGTGGTACTTGTACTGCGCAGTTGAATTCCACTGCTGCGTCAGGTTAACAATCAGGTTATTCGTGTTATTCAACTCATTAACAACAGTGTTACCGTAGACGCTAAACACAATGAAGAGTATGAAAGCTGCCACAAAGGCCAATAATACTCCCATGAATGGCGTAAGCGGACTATACGGCATTACTTACCACAGCAGTGGGGAAACATTTAAACGTATCCACATCAGTGAACAATTAGTTTAAAAATAGAAACACGCAACATTAAGCATGGCTCAGTCTCAGCAGCCTGAATCCCCGCTGCTGGAGCAGTTTAAGGAGCAGTTGAGGAAGCTAGCAGAAGAGGCTGGCCCCATTGAATGCCTGAGTAATGAACTGTACAGGTTCAATGGCATGCTTATTGACGCAGCCTACATGTGCGATGAACTTGCCTTCATGCAAATCTCTGGTTATCACGAATTCACAATAAAGGCTATTGAAACTGCCGTTAGGGGGGCTCTCTCAATACTTAGAATGAGGTACAAGACCGAGGCGTTCTCCCTCATACCACCGGGTCTCCTCTACCTCCTCTACGAGTCAAACGGCCAACCTGGCATAGCAGCTACCTCCCCAATTGCTATTTTATTTGCAAGACCGACCAGCAACTTCCTTACACAATGGAGTACGGCATCCAGGCTAATACTTCCGCTCGGTGATTTAGGAAGCGATATGTTTCAAATAATCAATAGGAAGGATGTTTACATGCTTCGCATGACAGCTTCCGGAGGGGGAGGAACCCTCTCGTTTTATGCTTTTGGTTTTGCAAAGGACTTGAGGGATGTGGCTAATGCCCCCTTCGCTGTACTGTACCGCAAGGATTCAATTGACGGAATGTTCATAGGGCTAACAGTACATGATTTCATCGGCACCAGGACAACCACATTACCTGTCTACCTGGATTGGGAAATCGAAAACCTGAGGGACTTCCTAGCCGAAGCAATAGCCAACGCTAAACTAGACATGTGGATTTACATCGAAGCCGGTAGTAACCAGTTAACCCTACAGGCATACACTCCGCCGCAGGTTAAGAAGCAGGAAATTAAAAAATGATTTAATGATTTTGAGGGTTGTGCTTCTCTAGTTAATTTTAGATAGTCAGCACTTCGTACACGCCTCTAGTCTTTCTTCCTGGTCTTTGGCCTGTTTCTGCCTGTGTTATTGGCCATAGGAAGCCTGTCGTCATTGGTGGTACACCTGGCCCCACTAACTCAGGTGGCTGCTGCGTTGTTTCGGCAGGTGGCCCAGTGG